>Ga0180431_10007319_pt1 | contig 12897 bp, 7 predicted proteins | sample SS_ome_11_FD_132459 | JGI IMG/M metagenome (GOLD analysis project Ga0180431, IMG submission 132459) | Hypersaline lake sediment archaeal communities from the Salton Sea, California, USA - SS_1_MS_1 metaG | ecosystem: Environmental > Aquatic > Non-marine Saline and Alkaline > Hypersaline >... | reverse complement strand
TCAGAAGCGACACAATGGCAATTCCGCGGACACGTTACTTATTGCGGTCGTGAATGGAGTATGGTGTCCCTCGTTATCCACCACCTTTCGCGGCGGCTTCATATCATCAGAATTGATCACATAAAATACGTAGTCACCACAATTGACGTGCGTTCTTGCTCGCCGGTAGTATTGCCTCTCACGAGCAGGAAGAAGGCGGGCAGCAACGAAGTCTGTGCCGCTTCTTGCGTTCGCTTGCCCGGGGGGATACTTGTCCTGATTTTCTTCGTGGCCTTCGTGCCTTCGTGGTTTTGTCTGTTCTCTGCGGCCGGTGTGGAATCCGCATGGGCAACGAGCTGCCCAGGCTACGTCTTCGTGACCTTCGTGTTCCGCCGGCGGTGGATTTTCGACCTTGGTGGTTGGTAAAGTTGTGCAGCGCTGGCTGGCTGCGGTCTGCATCTGTACCGCTATTTTCACAGCAGAATTTCGGGTTTCATGCTGGTATGGTTGGGGGACATCGTGTATTATGAGACATGGACAGAAGATGCGGAGGCGGGGTCAACTGCGGGCCCTGCGATCCGGCGGTGGTGTAGGCATGGTTGGGCACTGATAAGGAGGACGGGTATGCGACGTGACGGTTTCCTGCGAGTCTTGTTCTTAGGGGCATGTCTTTATCTCACGCAGGCTGCCGGCGGGCCGGCCTGTGGCAAGATTGTCTACTGGACGGAAGATTTCGAGGCCTATCCCGTGGACGAGACGATCCACCAGAAGGGCACGTCGTGGACGGCGGGACATTCGAACTGGGCCGGCTGGGACGGCTACGTGAAAGTCCCGCCGGGAGAAAGCGACCAGGCCCTCCAACTTCGCGCCCCGGCCGACGGTCAGGGAGCCGTAATATGGTGGAACGATACGGGGCTCAAACCGACCGGCGCTCAGGAACTGTGGCTGAGCTTCAAGCCGCCGGAAGTCTTCAACTTCAGCATTGAGATTTTCGGCGAGGATGCGATGGGAGACGAGCATGTGGTCGCCTACCTGGCGCACAGGCCGGCCGGTTCCCAGAACTCACTCGATTTCTTCGACGGGCCTTCGAATAGCTGGAAATCCACCAATATGCCCATCATGGGCGAGCAGTGGAACACGCTTGGGGTGAGCATCGATTTCGACTCGGAGCAGGACTCGTTCGGCCTCAAGCTCAACGGCCACACCGGCAGCGTTGGACTTACCACCGAGTTTACCTACGGCAGTCCCGATTGTTTCACCCTGCGCAAGATCGTGCTGCACTCCGACCATACGACCATGTACTTCGACGACTTCGCCTGGGTCCCGGAGCCGGCCACGGTGCTGCTTCTTTCGCTGGGCGGTTTGTTCCTGCGCCGAAGACGTCTGCGCGCTGCGGCTGGACACTGCATGCCTGCGCGCTCATGAGCAACCATGACCATGCGGCGGCTTGAAACCGACTCCGGCGGCGATGCGCTGCTACCGGGCCTGTCTCGCGCACCGCGAGCAAGCCGATCCCGGCCGGCGTGACCAACTCTGTCGGCGGCTCTCTCGCGGCTGGTATATCGGGACTCGCGAAGGCAAGCACTTCTTGCTGCTCGATACGGCAGCAAACGGGCCTCAACAACCGACGGCGCGCCGAACCTGCCCACCTAGGTCCCGCTGTCGGCGGGCCGGCCTGCGGATTGTGAATTGAGCCGGGAGGAAGAAGCTCCAGCAGGACCAGAAAATTCCTCGGCCGATGGGAAGTAATTCTTGTATTTTCCCGCCCACAGTATTGTGAACGGGCGCCCCGGCGTGTATTCTGGGATACGCGCGTGACCAAGATGACTCGATCCACCGCACGCCGGGAGACGCGACATGGCGAAATCGGGAAAGAAGCCGTCAGGAGGGGATTGGAAGCGTCTGGCGCGTGACTTGACCAGCAGCAATCTCAGCCAGGCCATGACCGCGTGTGAGGAGCTCCAAGACAAACTCGGAGGGAGTTTGCAGGCTTACTTCTATCGGCGGTTGCCCCGTTCGGCGCTGAAGTTGGGGGACCATTGTGATTGCGAACAGGAAGTATGGTTGAGATTGTGGCAAAATGCACGAAGCGGGTCGTTTGACCCTCGCCGCAATGTTGTTGCCTACGTTTGGGGGATCGCCAGAAACGTCCTGCTGGAGCAGATTCGGGATCTTCCTCCTGACCTCACATCCGATACAGGGGAATTACCTCCTCCGGACGACATAGTGGAACAAGATGAGAATCTGCGCAACCTCTCGCGTTGTTTGAGTCGTCTTGGAGACAAGGACCCCCAGGCCTACGATGCAGTCATGGAAACGTGGTTCTCGGAATTGTCCGAGCGGAAGGCGGCGCGAAAGCTACGGATTAGTGCCAGCACACTGCATGAGCGCAAGCATCACGGCCTCGAATTTTTAAAGAGGTGCCTTGACGGCAAGCTTCCGCGTAACGAGCCATAACTGCGATATTACTCTCCTATCGTCGTGGGGCCGCGCAGTGTGCGTAAGTGCTTACTCAAAAAGGAGTTCCGTCCCCTCGGCAGTTGTGCTGGGCCAGAATTGAAGAAATTTCGCCAGATTCCTCCGTGCGCGCGGGACTTCTGGCACAATTGACTAACGGGGGCCGTGCGTGCAGCGATCATAGGACACAATGCCGGAGGTGGTATGACGAAGTCAAGAAAGGAAGAAGAGGCCTTGAAGGCCATCGAGGCCAAACTGGAGCGGTTCGCCCAAGGCGATCCCCCCGAGGTCTCAGAGAAGCATCCCAATCGGACCCCCGATTGCCTGCCGTTAGACCGCGTGTTCGTCGCCATTGGGCTGGAGCCGGCCGAAAAGCAGCACTTGGACCAGTGCGAGGCTTTCTGCCAGCGGCGCGTGAAGAGCTTCAAGAAGTTGCCACTGCAGTACCGACGCCTCGTTCCCGCCGGAGATTCTCCGGCCGCCGCTCCCGGCGCGAATCCGCCAATCCGCTTCCCTAAGCTCTTCGTTCCAGCGGTGGCGGCAGCCCTGCTCTTGTGTCTTTTTCTGGCGACAGCCGGATTCGTGACTTTCCGATCTGCGTTCGAGCAAGCGGCCCGGCTTCGGGCCCGGTTGGGAGCGCTCCGAGAGGCATCAGGCCTAAGCGGAGCGGTCAGGGTTGACTTCGATGCTTCCCAACCGAACATCGCCATGCTTGCCGTAAGCTGCAATCCTTCCCTCGTGCGTGCGATCCAAGCTACGTCAGACGACGGGGCGACATGGTCGCAGATCTACCCGGCGACCGTTCCCGGCGGGGGTCTTCTCATTCCGTCCGGGGATATCAGACACGAGTTCGTCCTTCCCAGGCCTTCGTCTGGCGAGATCAACTATACGGTTCTGGTGCGGGCCGAGTATGCCGCAGAAGTCGTGAAAGCATTTCCCGAGTACAGCATGTCGGACCATACGGACATCAAGGGATTGTTTCGGGTCAGCTCAGAGGGGATCACAAGGCTGATTGCTTCCGAAGAAGACGCCGCCGTAGAGCCCGAAATCCAGGCGTGCCAGATTAGCGAAGAATCCGCGGGGTGGGAGTTGGATGGGAGCCCTCGAGCATCGGCCAGCCTCTCCAATGATCCCGCTGATGGCGCTCTCGTTCAGGATTTCGAACTGCCCGGCGTCGGGGAATACACCCTTCTACGTCATTCTGTCCCCGGTGCAGTTCCTGGAGATCCAAGTAGCTCGCTTCGAAAGGTCACGGCCGTCGAGTTTGAACTGTTCTGGGATGGCTCAGGTCCTGTGACGCTGGAGCCTCGGCTCTGCGATCACCGCAACAAAATCCTTGGCATTACCCGATTCATCGAGCCGACCAGCCGATGGCAAACGATCCGGATACCTGTCTCTTCACTGACAGAGTATTTCGGAGCGACGCAGTTTGACATAAACCATGTCCAACGGCTGGATTTGGCCATTGCCCGGAAGGCATCCGACGAGTGCGCCTCTGGTTCGGCCAAGCTCCGCCGGATCAGATTTCGCGGAACGGCCGAGCTGCACCCATTTGAACTTCCCGCAGACCTGGTGACAATATGTGATTTGAGCCTGGCTGCCTCGGCGTGGGAACAAACGGCAAGTTCCACAGGGAGGATCGCAGTCTCCAGCGACGAAGATGCCTTGGTCTGTGCAGTCACTTTGCCCTTCGATGAATCTGGCGGCCTCCCATGGGGCAATCTCCGGGCGCAGCTTCCCGAGGAGGCCTACGCCCGCCTTGCTGCTGTGGATATCCGGTTGATGTGGCAAGGCTCCGGGCCAATCACCCTGGAGCCAAAGCTGACGGTTGGCCCCGAGAAACATACCTACGGACGTTACGTGCGAGTCAAGCCTGCTGCCGGGGTCCAGACAGTGCGTGTCTGGCTACACGAACTGCGCTATTTCTGGTCGGACCCTCCAGGGTCTATGCGAGTGGCAAAGCTTGACCGCAGTGCGGCGAATGCGTTCAGCATTGGCGTTTCCCTCAAAGCCCATACGCAGACTGTTCGCGGGTCCCTTAGAATCGAAGCGGTCCGATTTCTGGGTAGTTCGTAGAGCTTCAAACGCGTCTTTCACGTCATTCAAATGGCCCAACGGCAGGGCGACCCATGAAGCCTTCGTCAGGAGGAGGGCAGCCAGAGCGTTTCGCTGAACCTCGCATCGGCACCGAGGGCGGGCCGTCGCGCAGCAAGAAGGTACGAATCCACCATTTGCGTCTTGTAGTATGTCCTCATGGCCAGGGTCTTTTGGCTCATCTCAAGCTCGGTCATATTGATGGAAAGGGGCCAGTAGCTGTGTTCATTGCAGGAAACCGTCGCATCAAGCGGAATCCTTGAATATGGTTGGTCATCGGTCAGCAGGAGAACCAGCGATGGGACCTCTCGAACCAAGGCACTGGCAGCATGGAAGACAGCCAAATGATGCGAGTGAACGTGCGTACCCCACGGCCGAGAGCAGAGCACGAACGAGCATCGGAGGCGGGCGCATGCCGAGCGCAGCCGTCTTGCGATATCTCGAACGAGCGCAGACGTGGGAGATACCGCGCGATGATCCAGGCTGCGGTCCGGGAATCCCAAATGATGGCATGACATGCCCCAGTACGCACAGAATCTTCGATCTTCTTGGAGGCGGGTCGCTTTCGCACGTTCGGGCAGAACCTCTGGCACCAACGACCGCGTAATGTGCTGGCTCTCGCTGAAGACAACGACATGGTGCACAGGCTCCGGGAGTACACCCCGCGCGAGCATTTGCCAGGCAAAGCAAATGGAGTCATCGGAATGTGTAGAGACACAGAGCGTCCCTCGCGCGTGGGCGCCCCGCAGGGATGTGAGGAGCTTCTTGTTACCTGTGTCAGCTCTGTCAAGGCACATGATTTGTTCTTCCCTTTCGTAGTTCTTCCAATTTTTCTGCGCAAGCTCTCCGCCTTCTTCGTAGCGTCCTGGCCCTGAGAATACCGTTGTCCGCAAACGCCGCCTTCAGTAGTTGGCTTTGGCCATGACGGCGCTCGTGCTTAACTTGCTGCAAAAAAAACTTGTTCGATATATCAATGTCACGGCAATTCCGCCGAGCGCAGCGCAGCGTTCTTACAATACATGATATGAGAACAGTAGTTCTGGGCGCTCACGACTGAAACCGGTGGCTCTTGGGAAAGTAAGACGGGGCCTACAGCACGTGCTTCGGCCGAAGGTTGAAACGCGAAAACCTACAAGTGCGACAGAGCACGCTTGCGTGCCACGAAGAAAGAACCATGCTCACAAACAGCCCATTTGAGTAGGAGAAAAATGTCATGACCAGGCACTTTCTATTTCTACAAAGAGTAGCCGTGCTCACGTCCATTCTCCTCTGTGCGCCGCGCACCGGGGCAACAGACTACAGTGCGCGGCTGTTAGCCAGCTACGAACTGCGTGAGACCGATGAGCTGAAGGCCCTTGTTGGAGAGAATCCCTACAACCGGGACCGCAGCGTCACGGCAGAATGGGTGCTCGGTGGTCTCGACGGTGTTCCACTGGCCACCGAAGGGGACTATGTGCTCAAGCTGACATGGGACAGCGAGTCGGACCGCAAAATTGAAGTCCGGCACGAATGGAATAGTCTGCGATTCTCGCTCAAGGGAGTCGATTTCATCCACGTTGACGTCTTCGTAGCCTCGGCCGACGCCCTGCCCAAAGTCATGGGGATCTGGGACCGCGATTTCCGACCGTTTCAATGGGTCGATGCCGCCTGTGAGCCGCAGAATGCCGGGGAATGGCGAACCATCTCGATTGGAGTTTCGGCTCTGAGCCATACCGGCTTGGATGACATCGAGGCTTTGGTCTTTGAAAAGTTTTCCGGAAAGAGCGGCACGATCTATCTGGACAATCTCAGATTGGGGGACAACGCGTGTTTCTGCAGCAGGTCCATCCACTTCGAAGGATATATCTGGCGCGTCCTCCAAAGTGATTGGTGCATAGGCGCCGGCCCCAACCGATTCACAGACAGTCCGGATGATGTTTACGTTGACTCGCATGGACATCTCCACCTCAGTTATGCCTTCCGACAGGGCGGATGGTACTGCAGTGAAGTGATTGCCGAGAGGAATCTTGGATATGGCACGTATGTGTTCACTGTCAATGCCAGGCCGAGTCCCATGGACCCAAATGCCGTGCTTGGGCTCTTTTTGTACGACGTGCCGGGCGAGCACGGCGACCCTCGCGAGATCGATGTTGAGCTGTCCAGGTGGTGGGACCCCGACAATAGCGAGAATGCTGTTTACACGGTTCAGCCGTGGCAGACGCCGGGCAACAACCACTATTTTGCGTTGGAAGAGCGTAGGACAACCACCCATGAAATCACATGGACGCCCGGCAGAGTCGACTTTGCCAGCTATTATGGCGGGTACCCGTTGACTGATTCGGCGGAACTGATCCAGAGTTGGGTTTATATCGGCCGAGATGTTCCGATTCCAGGTTCTGAAAACCCGAGGATTAACTTTTGGCTCCTGCCGCCTAAGGGGTTGCCCGCCGGCCAGGTTGACGGAGGGGCTCCCATCAACGAACAGGATGACGAGGTCGTCCTTCGCGATTTCCTCTTCATTCCCTGGTCCGGCGAGCCGTCATTGTAGGGGTGACTACTCGTCGCAACCACGCCTGAGCCGAGAGATGTCCCGGCGTTCGCGCAAACTTACAATCAAGACCGCCGGCATAGTTGGTGGTCTTGATTCCCAATATCGAAGTTCGAGAGAATGAACGGCGTGCCGTGCACACCGCAGGCGCTGGGCGCCAGGGAGCACATTGAGGATATTTGCGGTTAAGGGCCGTGAAGAATCGGCATGGGCTGAAGCCCATCCTACGCATTCGTGTCGCGTTCAGCGGCGCGCGTATGCGTTCATTCGCGTTTCGCCTGCGGCGGATCTTCGACATTCGTGGTTCCAAGGATCTGGCTGGTCGTGCTTGCTTTGTTGTTGTGGGTTCTCTTAGGGCCAGATCGAGTTTAGTTTCCAGACTTCGAGGGTTTCGATTTTAGCCGGGGCGCCTTGGGCGACGAGGCGTAGCGAGAGGTCGTCGGGGGGCAGGACGACGCCGAGGGGCAGGTAGAGCCGGCCGTCGTTGCCGAAGATTTCGATGGAGGTGCGGTCCACGAGCAACTCCAGGCGGATGACGCCGTCGACGGGTGCCAGCGGAGCCGTTTTATCGAGACACGAAAGCTCCTCTTTCTTCGCATCGTACGTGACTTTCGTGCCGCGAACGACAAAGCCGAGCTTCTCGAGGCCTTCGGTCCGCAGCGCGGCACGGACGTGGAGCAGCTCGGCCTCGGCCAGCGGGTGGTCGCCTTCCGGCAGGCTCGTGTCGCTCCAGCTCCAGCGTCGGCCGTGCAGCCGCTCGATCTCGCGCACCGGCTCGGCGAACATCCGCACGCCGTCGTCGGTGCTGCGCAGCGTCAGCTCGACGGGGAACAGCATCATCTGGTTGAACGGCATCTCCGGCATGTTGACCCGCCCCCAAGCGATTTGAATCCGCCGCCCGTCTTTGGCCGGGACGTTGTTGTAGGTCTGCGAAGCGTAGAAGCAGTTGCCGTGGTTGAACTTGTGCTTGCCCGATTCCCGCGTGAACGCCTTCCCGTCGAACGAGCCGATCATATAGTCGCCGTCGGCGGCGTACAGCACCCACTTCTTGCGGCTCGCATCCCCGTCGACGGCCAGTTCGAAGATCTCCGGGCATTCGTAGAAGCCCTCGATCAGGCTCTGATATTGCCAGCTCTTCAAGTCCTCCGAGGTGTAAAACGCGATGGTTCGTTTGCCATCGACCTCGTGATAGACCGCCATGACCCAGTGCTCGCCCGGCTCGTACCAGATGACCTTGGGATCGCGGCCCTTGTGCTCTACGACGGGGTTGCCTTCGTAGTCGGTGAACGTCCGGCCCCGGTCGTTGCTGTAGGCGATGGCCTCGCCCCGGCCGGTGCTGGTGTAGGCGGCGACGATGACGTCCTCGCCGCCGGTCTTGAAGCCGGCGGTATCGCGCGCATCGACCACGGCGCTGCCGGAAAAGACCCAGTCGCCGAACTCGTGCGGATAGATGGCAATCGGCAACTCCTTCCAGTGCACCAGGTCCGTGCTGACGGCGTGGGCCCAGTGCATGTTGCCCCAGCGGATCCCGTACGGATTGTGCTGATAGTACAGGTGGTATTCGCCCTTGTAGTAGACCAGGCCGTTGGAGTCGTTGTTCCAGCCGCGGCGCGAGGTGAAATGAAACTGCGGCCGATGCTTCTCGCGGTACAGGTTTTCGCTGCCCTTGATCGTGTCGTCCTGCGCGGTGAGATTCAACGCCCGCGAGAACCGCGGCAGATGGTCGATCTTGAGCGTGGCTTTTTGTCCCCGAAACGGCGTCACGTCCAGGAAGACGTAGAAGTTCGGGTCCGCGTCGGCCAGCTCGATCTCGAACTCGCGCACGATCTGGTCGCCGACGATCAGCTTGGCCCGGCGCTTGGGGGCCCCGTTCTTGACCGGCAGGTTCAGGTACCGCCTGGTCAGGACGAACTCCTTGCTCTGGTCGATCTGTTCTCTGGTATTGCTCTGCACGATGTGATCGACGTTGATGTGTCCCCAGCCGCCCATGATGCGGTCCACGATCTGGATGCGTGCCTCCTGGCCCGCGAATTCCGAGACGTCCCAGGTGTGCCATTCGAGCCGCTCCGAGCCGCCCGGGCGGCTATTCGGGCCGGTGGCCGTGCGGATGATCCGCCGCCCGACGAGCAGGTTGATGCAGGTTCGGCCCGGATACTTGCCGCCGCCGACCAGGAAGTTGACGTACTTGCGTTCGATCTTGAACGCCGGCGAAGTGAGCGTGCCGATCGAGCGGTCGCCCTGGTAGAAGCTGTTGACCAGCCGCCGCCCCTTGTAGCCCGTCACCGGCATCTGGTTGGGCAGCGTCCCCGGCGCCGGGCCCGACCCGAACGCCGTCCCCGTCGCCTCCCACGCTTCGTACGTGCTGCCTTCGAAGTCGGCAATCAGAATATCTTGCTCCTCGGCCGCCGCCGAGAAGCCCAGCACCAAAACCATCCCCAGAACGAACGCCACTTTTCTCATAACCCTGACCTTTCGTGTATCCGACCCGCGTCCGGCACGGTGAGGCCATCCTCACCCGACACCTGTCCGGATTATCCGCGCTGCCGCCGTCCCTGGCAAGAACGATATACGAACGACCGGATGCCGCCTGGAAACCACCAAAGACGAAGATCCGCCTCAGGCCAAACGCGAACCACCCAGTGCGGCCTTCGAAGCGAAAAAAAGTCGAGGACTATGTGCGCATCGACCCGGACGGTGGCGGTGGCCGAGTCGGGCCGACCACCCACACCGCCTCCGAACGCTTTCTCAAGTCAGTCGGGCCGAGAACCTTGGACGGTCGCGTCGCTGGTGTCCTGATGCGGTTTCGAACCGCCCGCAAAGAGATCGTAGGGCAGGAAGAGAGTATCACAGACGCCTGACAAGGGCATATCGAGCGTGAAGATGATTGTCCAAAAGGTAACCGCATACGGATCGGGGGCAAAGTGAGGACTGCCGGGAAACCAGGGCGAGGGGTCCGCCGCCTCATAGATGATGTCGATATCCGTCCTGACGCCGGGATAGATTCCGGGTTCGACCGAGGAAAAGGGGTTGAGGTCCAGCCGATAAACAACCGAGCCACAACCCACCACACCGAGACCCATCGCCAGCAGCACGCCTACAGCGCTCTTGCGCTTACTCATTCGACCTCCTTTCGCGTACATCGCGGATGTGTACGGATTAGATGCGCCGATGGTGACCATGCTGTCAATCCGCCGTTGTGGTAACGGAACCCACACGAACTGCTGGTCCCTCACGCCATACAGACATTCCGTCGGGTTTAGCTCTGACCTTCACTGAAAAGAGCAGTTCGGCTGGTGGAGGACCGGCATATGTTATTGGGGATTCGATGCGCGGTACGCATCCGCCACGCCCTGAGTAATCCCCAAAGAATCCATCGCCGTCCGTGTCGGTGCTCGTCCACCCACATTCATCAAACGACAGCCACACACGACCATCTTGGGATGTTACTTCTACTTTAAACTCCAACGCATTTATGCCCGTATTATCGAACTTCTCTTCTGAGGCTGCTTCGATTGCGCATGCATCGAACCCAAATGACCAATCCCAACTTCCATCGTATATCCTCACATTCGCTGAATGTGTGCCGGAGATGCTGCAGGTTCTTACCCAGTTGAGTATATCCGCCTGTTGTTTGCCTGCTCCGCGCAACGTGAGTTCGCTTAGAAATACTCTGGAGCCGTCGCTCATGTTCAGATCTGAAACACGATAGGAGCACAGGCCAAAAGTGAAGGGGCCAATGGTCTCGTAGACAGTCAGCAGATCTTCGGTCAACAAATCCAAGTATAAGCTGTAGCTTCCGTCACTCCATGTCGTATAATCCTGTGGTTCCAGGAAAGTCTCGACTGGTCTGGCTGTTCCCGGTTCGACATTTGGAACAGACTTATCCTGGGAGGCTACCATGCCCTCTTGATTGTAGATCTTCAATCGGACTATGTAGTTTGAAGGTGGGCGAAGTGCAGGTGCTTGGCGGTCTTTACCTTGGTCCGTTAGCATACAGAATACGCCTATTCTCGAAGCGAGTCCTTTGCTAATGTCAGCACCACCGCTCGACGTATCTATGTTGTTCACCCAGTATCTCGCGGGTTCAGGCAACCCCTCCTCTTCCATGAGGGGGTGGACAAATTGCAGGCATGGGTATGGGTCTGGCAGTCCTTCGCCACCATCAAGTGCATAGATTAAAAGGTAGTTTCCGAAGTTCTTCTCGTGGAAGAAGATCTCAGCGTCACTTCGCTTATAGATGCCACTGTCTGGTGTGCCCGGATCATGCACAAAGACTGCCTTGTCGCCTGCTGTGTTTTCGTCGTAACCTACAACCACGACAGCATGCCCGTCTGCTCCTACGATTATCGGCGTACCATCAGCTATCGCGCGTTTAACTCTATCGAACGTCAAGATTGCCAACCAATCACAGCCCAGATTGTAGCGCGCCAAAAAGATGCCGATGTCATCATCGGTCAAACCGCTCCAATCGAGCCAATCTTGGAGAGCCTCGAAGCCGGGTCCATAGCCTTCCTGGAGCCCCGCATTGAAATACTGAGCCACATGCTCTGGCTGGATAGGCGTGCCAAATTGCTGAACGCACATTGCCAGCGAGGTCCAGAAGCACCAGCTTCGTTTCTCTTGGTACAGGTAAGGTACGGTTAACAGGCGGACACCTGATGTCGAAGCGCCTTCGGCAACGAAATCCAAGCTGATGGCTTGATCGGCTAAGTCAAAGCGACGTAGTCCCGGTACGAAAGAGTAAGATTGACCGGGCTGGCTTGTGCCTGGGATAGCCTCGTAACGTGTTCCGAATTGAAATCCGTCTTGTGTCCAGTGTCCGCTCCAATCCGTGAAGACCGGCGTCGGGCGATACTCGCACTCGCCCCAGTGACCGAAGTCGATCCTCACGTGGGCAATTCCAGCGCCTTCCTTATCCGTTACTCTGCCCGAAGCCGAGTAACTGCCTACGAAGTTTGCCTTGATGTGATAATCGCCGTTTAGGTCTATCGTTATGCGCTCTTCCTCCTCGATATCCACACTCCCCGACCAATGGGTGAAACGATACCCCGGATCTGCCTCGGCTTCCAGGGTAACCGACGTTTCACAGGGATAGTAATACAAGCCCTCTCCAGGCTCGACCACGCGGCCGCCGGTCGTTGAGGAAAGTAGCAAGGTGCAATCCCGGCCGCCGTTCGCGGTTGTCGTGAGATCCCCCCATTCCTGTGCGTAGGAGGCAGAGTTCTGCGCCGAGACCATAAACATGTACTGGGTCTCGGGCTCGAGGCCTGACACGTTCATGCTGCGCGACTGCCCAGTTCGTAGATTCTCCCAGGACGTTTGAGAGACGACCTGTTCGAATCGTGTCATCACCACGCATGCGACTGTGCAAGGCGCCCCACCATCGTCCGAAAGCGTGGCCACGATTGTGGCCCCGGTTGATGTCACATTCGTGGCCGAGCCGCTGACCGTCGGCGGGTCGTACATAGCAGTCGTGAAAGTCCCATTGTCATCACAACTGCCTGCTGAGTTGCTCGCTAGCGCTGCAAAGGAGTACGTCGTGTCGCGCGCCAGGCCGGACAGCGAAATGGCGCGCGAGTCGCCGGTCCTCAGATGTTCCCAAGACCAGTGCCCTTGCCCTTCAATGGAAAGGGCGACAACGCACTCCTCGCCGCCGTCGCTAATGAGTCTAACCGTCACGGTTGCCCGCGTGGCGGCCACATCGTGAACGGTCACGTTGATTGTGGGCGGACCCGAGAGCGTGGCAAAAGTCACCTCGTCCCAAGGGCCTTCTCCTGCCGAGTTCCGTCCTCTAGCGCGAAAGAAGCATTCGGTGGCGAGCGGCAGGCCGGAAAGCGGCC
>Ga0180431_10007317_pt1 | contig 12899 bp, 4 predicted proteins | sample SS_ome_11_FD_132459 | JGI IMG/M metagenome (GOLD analysis project Ga0180431, IMG submission 132459) | Hypersaline lake sediment archaeal communities from the Salton Sea, California, USA - SS_1_MS_1 metaG | ecosystem: Environmental > Aquatic > Non-marine Saline and Alkaline > Hypersaline >... | reverse complement strand
GCCGACACCGAGGAAGAGCGCACGGTGACGGTAGAGTCACCGGAGCCCAAGAAGCCTGCTACGACGGTGACAGTTCCTAAATACCCATCGCCGTATGTTCGCGGCGCTGCGGGTGGGGTGTATCGGCGCGGGACAGACGAAGAAGGCAACCCAGAAGATACCCTCATATATCACCACGACATATACCTGACTCGGCGTCTATGGGATGTTGAGATTGGTTATATGGTGATGGTCAGCCTGCACCTGCCTAGAGATGGGATACGTGAGTTTGTTATCCCACAGCAGACGGTTAGTTCATCCGACGAGCTACGCAGAGTGCTCGCCTCGCAGGGGGTGACATGCAAGACGAAGAAACAGTGGGACGCCATGAGCGCCTACATCACTGACTACATCGAGGAGTTACAGATGAGAGAAGTAGCCGCACACGCCCATCGCCAATTCGGGTGGACTAAAGACCTCAAGTCGTTTGTCCTTGGCAACCGGGAATATTTCCCTACGCATGTGGGCTATACCCCAGATACGCCGCCGACGGCACGGCTTATGGAAGCATTTGAGCCGAAAGGGACGCTGGAGCAGTGGAAAGAACTCATGGAGTTCTACAACAAGCCCGGCCTTGAGATGCACCAGTGGGTCATCTGCGCAGGGTTCGGCTCGCCGCTTATGGAGTTCTCCGGGGTCAGTGCCCTCATGACGCATTTCGACGGCCCCAGCGGTTTCGGCAAAACCACAACACAGTTCGCCATGCTCGGCATCTACGGCAAGCCGGAGCTGTTGTCTAACCGCAAGAGCGACACAGTTAACTCCAAGATGCTGCGGCTTGAGGTTATGAAAAACCTCCCCGTGGTGTTCGATGAGCTTACCAACATGGACGAGCGCGTCACTAGCGACTTCATCTATGACGTTGCGGACGGGCGGCAGAAAAACCGTATGGCGGGCGGCGCTAACCTAGAAAGATATCGTGGTATGCCGTGGGGCTTGCGAGTTATGAGCTCAGGCAACCGCAGCCTGCTTGATCTGCTGTATGTAGCGAAGGCCGATCCGGATGCGGAGCGGGAGCGGGTCTTTGAAGTCAACCTCAAAGACCATGAATATGCACGGCCCAAGGATGCGGGTGATGAGTTTCAGAAGGCCGTTAAGTCTGAAGTATACGGGGTCGCCGCTGATCCATACATCAAGTGGTTGGTGGCAAACGTCGAGAAAGCGCAGGAGATATTCCTCGGCACGCAGAAGCGGCTCGACGCCCGCGTCGGGTTTACCTCTAAGAACCGGTACATCTCTGCAGGTTTGGCGGCCGACATGGCTGGTGGCCTTATTGCGTCAAAGCTCGGGCTCATCCCGTTCGACATGAAAAACCTATTTGAGTTTATCGTAGAGCTGGCTGTCGCTAGGCAGCGGCGCGTAGCAGCAAGCAAGAGGGACGGAATGGATTATCTCAACGAATACATCTCGCATCACTACAATGATATACTGCGTATCAAGAGCACGCAGGATATGCGTAAGGTCAAGGATCAGGTGGCAGAAGAGTTTGTGGTTCCCGATGCCTCGCCCCGAGGGCAGTATGTGGCTCGCTACGAGACCGATCTGAAGCGGCTGTATCTGCTGCCCAAACCTTTCCGGGAGTGGTGCGTGAAACGGCAGCTTAACCCTACGTCGGTTCTTGAAGATATCCAGAAGAAATACACCGTGAACCGCGTCCGCATCCGGCTCGGCAAAGGCACCAAGCTCGCACTACCTCCGGCCGAGACGTATGCCATCGATTTCATCCTTGACGAGGATCCCGCCGGTGACGGTGCTGACACTTGATGATTTGTGTCCTGACGGCGTTCGCGTGCGTATTGACTGGCCCATATGGTCTGTGGGCCAGTCCGTGTTCATACCCTGTATCGACACCGAGAAAGCTGTAAAGCAAGCGACAAAAGTCGCGGCGCGCTATGACTACAAGATGTGGTACGCCATAGTCATCGAAAACGAACATTTAGGGGTTCGCATCTGGAGAACCGCGTGATACGCTACGAAGCGTCTACATGGTCTCCTTACATGTAGGCTGGGGGCTGCTGACTAACCCGGCACGAAAGTGCCGGGTTTTTTTATTCGATTCCGAGAGCCTCGTAGATAGTAGAGGGCGACTCGATCTCGCGCGCCATCCGCAGCAGCATCTCGCGGTTCTTGTCCGAGTACACGATGCCCGCGTTTACCTTCTGCGTAGTCCGCTCGAAGGTTTGAGCCGAGCGCCGCAGCGTTTCCGGTATGATGGCGCTCTGCGGATGCCGCTGGTTGAAGGCTTGGATGTCCTCCATCGCCGCCCGAAGCGACGCACTGTCCGCATTACGCCGTGCAAGGTTAACCCGCCGCAGCAACTGCTGGCGTTCAGCATTGATCGCATTGTCGATCTTCTTGAGCTGCGTGTTGACTTCCAGCTGCCGAATGTAGTGAGCCGGAGCAAAGCCCATGAACTGCCCAACTACAGACAGCGGGCCAAGGTCGGCGATAATGTCGTCGCGCAGACTCTCTGCACCGCCGGTCGTAGCAAACCGAGCAGATCGCAGTACGTTACGCACCGCAGCCGGAACTGCGGCTTCAAGCGCGCGATAGTACTCTCCTTGCGACATGAACTCCGGCACTCGGGTGAGCCACGCATTCAAGATGCTTACCGCCGGACCGCCACCGCCTTCGATGATGTTCCACAGCGGAGGTTGTTCTTCTGCACGCAGTGGCTCGCGGTAGAACATATTGGCGAGCCCGATACGGCTAGACATCTCCACACCAAACAGGTAGTTGCCCAGACCTTTGAAGCCCAGCTCGCCGATACCGGTGCGCACGATTGTGTCGAAGTTCTCCTCGTCATCGTCCGTGAATAATGTGTTGAACAGCGCCGAGACGGCCCCATACATCGGTAGACCAGCGGCACCGGCCCAGAGACCGACGCTACCCGTAACCATACCAAACTGCATGCGTGCGATATTGCGCGCTTCAAGCGCGGCTTGGTATTCAGGCGTGCCTTCACCATACAGTTCAGCGAGTTTGGCTTTGCCCGGATATGCACGGGCGAGCGTCGTGCCGAGCATGTTGTAGATAGCCAGCGGATACCGCTTGAACATATAGATCATCGGCCAGATGCCGCGCTGTGACAGGTTCGGAGCACCAGCTGCAGGGATCGTACCGTTGGTCAGCTCGGTCTCATACGCGGCGTTGCGTGCAGCTGTTTCGAGGTCAGCCTGCGTCAGCTTGTCGGTGCCCTTGCTCTTGGCGATGCGCTGCAGCTCCAGATCGTAGAGTGCGACGAGCGTACTTTCGCGCACCAGCTTTTCAGTCTGGTGCATCATGAAGCCGCTCATTTTGTTGAACCGCAGCCAGAGCCCTTGCCCCGTCATGCCTTCAATGTCGAGCGTGTCGTAGGCGATAGAATCTACGAACAGTCCGCGCCGCGCTGCCGCTTCTTGCAGCGTGGCGTACTTGTTTTTGGCGTTGGTTCCCGCATCGTAGCCGAGGCTCGGGTCGTACGTCTCGAACGTGTAGTTCTCAAGCGAGTGGTCTAGAAAGCTAAGCTGCGTTGTTGCGGTACCGCGCGTTGCGTCTTCCTTGATGATCTCCACTTGCTTCTCGGTGCCGGAAGCGGTGATGAACTTGACTCCCCGCATCAGGGCTTTCGCCGACTGCATGGTGCCGTATTTACCGGACAGGTAGGGAAGCACGATGGTCGGCACGGCCATCACGTTCATGATGGGCGATGACAGGTTGAAGCCCAGCGTCATCGCAAAGGTGAGTGCGTTTATAGTCTTTACCGCAGGGTGCCGGTCAACGTAGATGTTCTTTAGACCGTCCGCCATGCTGCGCAGCTGAGACAGCGCGCTTTCCTGCTCTCCCGGCGTAAGCCGTGCTTCTATCGTAGCGTAATGCTCCTGCATGCGGCGCTCAAGTGCGCTGGCCTTGGCCCCAAACTCCATGTCTGCAAGCTGTCGTGACAGCGACGCAGATTTACGCAGGAACAGGTTAATCGTATCGCTTGCGTCGAGGTTGCGTTCTACGAGAGTGGCGTCGCCAATGAAGCCCCGGACACCTTCCCGCTTTCTATATGTCTGCAAGAATGACCGCTCAGGCATCATGTTGAGCGCGAGTTCCACAATCTGCCGCTGCAGCGCCGCCGCGCGCGTAGTGTTTTCTCTCAGGCTGTCGTTGTAGGCGGCATCGGCCTGCTCTTTCGTGCCCCCAGCATCCAGAACCTGCTTACGTGCAGCCTCGGCTGCAGCCGTGGCTTCTTTCTGGATGACCACGCCCACGTCGGCGACGAAACGTGACGACGGGCGGCCCGGATCAAAGAACTGCGCGTCGATCTTGCGGTATTCCTTGATGCTGTCCTTGTTGAGTCCCGCCGAGTCCGGCAGCGCCCGAAGCTCCGCGACGTAGCGAACCCGCTCGCCACTGGTAGAGAACGATTCTTTGAACGGCGTTATGACGCCAGTTACCGGATCTTTGGCTTCATAGTAGAGCCAGTGCTGCCCCTCACGCTGCAGCGGTTGGTATGCGTCAAGAATCTGCTCCGAGAACAGCTTGTTGAAGATTTGTTTGTAGACCGCTTCTTGTAGCCGGCGCTGTTGCGGCAGCATCGACTCGATACGCGCTTTGAACACACGCGCCGCGTCTTTGTGCTGCGCCTCAAACAGTGCGAGGGCAGTGCTGTACGCACGCTGACCTTCCGGGCTCAAATTGTTGTACATCGTGCGGAGCGTATCATACGTTTTCAGAGTATCCGGGTCCGGATCATTCGCACGGCGCGCACGGCCACGCGCCGCCGTCTCATCGGCGTTCAACGCTACGATGCGCTCATCACGTTCGCGGGCAGTGTCAAATCGCTCGTATACCCGTTCGGTAGGCAGCCCCTGCGCATCGGTCTTGTGGTAGGTCAGCGAGAACTTGGCGTACGCGTCCCTTGGCCGGCGCGGGTCAATCTCAAACAAACTCGCCAGCGTCCGCATTTGGTTGAACGGCGTGACCTGATCGGGGTTGTTCTTGAAGAAGTCTGAGATGCGTTCGATAGTAACCCGTGCGGTCTCGTTCGCCTGTTTGACGGCGCGGTTATGCTGCGTGACTAACTCATACGCCTCATCTGCCATCGGGAAGTATTTTTTGGCGTACTCGGTGAGGTTGCGCAGGGGGATGAACGCGTCGTTGATGAAGCCTTTGACCCCCATGGGGATGCGTGTGTCTTGCCGCATAGCTTCGATCTTGGTGTTGTCGAGACCTGTAAAGTCCTTGATGCGCCCAGACATCCCGTTGAGTACTTCTTGGGCGCGCAGCGGACGTATCGCGTCCTCGCCGAGCGGGCGCGAGGCGATGAATTTCGGTGCCGGAGCCATAACGCCCTGCACGAGATAGTCTACCTCGTCGAGGGCGTTCAGCCGGTAGTCGTTGTCGTCGTATACTTTTGGCTGCATGCCCAGAATACGCCGCATGAAGTTCTGAATTACGCGCCCAAACTGCGTAAACGCGCTCACGCGCGTCTTGTTCGGGAACATGCTGGACAGCACGGCTTGGAACTCGGGGTTAGTGAGCGCCTCCGCCGAAAACTCGTACACGTCGGTTACGCCATACTCGTCGGGGAATTGCGCCGCGACCTGCTTACGCAGGGTCTCCAGCCGTGCCCGCACTGCACTAGATGCGTTGTTAAGCTCCCGAGCCAGTGCAGCGTGCAGCACTTCATGCAGAATGAGGTGCGGCGTTAGCACATCATCCGCGTTCAAGACTATGCTATTCTGGTACGCGTTAAGCTCATCCTGATTGACGCCCTCGGCCATCCATCTTGCGGATTCCTCGCGTGTAAGGTTGAGATATATGCCGGCGCTGTATTCACCGCGTACATCGTCAAACAGCAGCGCTGCCTCGATACTATTCGGATACTGCGTCGGGGATAGCATGTGGACTTTGGTATCACCGACAAAGTTAGCGAGGCGGGCGGCCAGACGGCTGACGTATTTATCGGTGCTGGTGGCACTTAGCGCGGATAGAGCACCGCGCAGGTTGCCGATCTCCAACATCTTTTTGACAACGGGATGCACGGGGGCGATAAGCCCATAACCGATACTTACGCGCGGCATGCGCTGGATGGCGCTGCCAAAGTCGATACCGATATCTGACAGATCGGTGGCGCTAAAGCCTCCGGTCTCGCGCCGCTCACGAAGTTCATCCAGAGTAATTCCGTCCTCGGTCGGTATCTCCATGGCTTCGTCGAGGATCGCTTCCTCCGCCGAAGGGCGTCCCTTGGGTTTACCGCGAGTAGCTGCAGCGGCCTCAATGTAGCTTTTTAGAATTTGCTGCTCGGCTTCGTCCCGCTCCCGGCGTTTCATTATCTGCTTGTCGAGCGCATCGCCCATCGCTTTGCCTTTGCCCTCGACATTGCTAGCGACGGCCTCGTTCATGTAGTTTGATGCGCCTTCCTCCGAGAGGTTGGTGTCTACCCACTCGGCGGCTTTTTCGGCAACGTCTCGACCAGTGCCTTTCCAATACGCTTCAAGCGGTGCGCCAGCTGCCGGACGGCCTCTGCGCCGAGCGGGCACGTCGGGATCGGTAAGATCAAACGCGATGTTGTCGAGCGCATCCGCCATGTCTCGCGTCTTACTGAAATAGGCGTGAGCAGCGCTCGCCAGCTTGTCTTTTTTAAGTTGCGCGGGTGTCATGTTGAGCAGGTCCAGCAGAGCCCGCTTATCGGCAGGTGTACTGGGGTCACGGCGGCGGGTTTGTTCTTCCATCCGACTACGGAGTGCCGCGCTAACTTTGGCGGGGCTAACGTCGGCAGCCTCAGCAACCTTGGCGGAGGCGTAGGTATAATCAACCTCACCCCGAATATCCGCGTCATACGCCTGCACTTCTGCCGGCGCGTTGGTTTCGTACCAGCTGCGCAGCTGGTCACGCAGCTCGTCGTTTTCTGCGGCTAGGCGCTGCTCGCCAAATTCTGCGGTTCCTTCAGCGGCAGCCTGTGCACGGCCCTCCGGACTCCGCAGATAGGAGTTCACGTTGTAGAGCTGTGCTTGCGTCCTGTTGAGTTGCTGGGTCAGGTTTTTCTTTACTGCCGAAGGCTTTACGCCTTCTTCTTTAGCCCGCGCAGCAAGCTGCCGGCGCGAGGCCAGCACATCACGCAGTTCTTTTGCCTCGTTCTCCAGTCGCGTTCTTGTGGCAAGCTGTTGGCGGATCGGTTCACGCTGCGCAGCGGCTTGGGTCTCCAGCACCCGCCCCGGAGTGCGGGGGATATTCGGCTCCGGGTAGCGCATCGGTACGTTAATCGTCTCGCCTCTACCGTACGCGTTGTACTCTCCGGGGCTAACTGTAGCCTCTGGTTCAGGCGCAGCAGCAGGCGCAGCAGCAGACTCAATACGGTCAATTTCGGCGTTAACGGCCGCCGGATTACTCAGCATCAAGTCAGTAAAACCATTAATGTCCATACCTAGTGCGGCAAGCAGCGCGTCTTTTTGTTCTTGCGGCAAATGGAAGAATCTGGACGCCACTTGGCGCTTCTCCGGAGACAGCACTGGCTCATATTCAGCAGGCGGCGTAGCCGCTTCCGGTTCAGGCTCAGGCGTAGCAGCAGGCGGCGTAGCCGCTTCCGGTTCAGGCTCAGGCGTAGCAGCAGGCGGCGTAGCGGGCGGCGTAGCAGCAGGCGGCGTAGCAGCAGGCGGCGTAGCAGCAGGCGGCGTAGCCGCTTCCGGCGCAGCGGGTGCCGCAGCCTCCGGCGTAGCCTCGGGCTCAGGCGCAGGCGCTGCCGCTTCCGGCGTAGCGGGCTCCGGCGCAGCCGCTTCGCGGATGGCCGACACCTTAAAGGGCAGCGTAAGCGTGCGAGGTTTGCCCGGCTTGTAAGCCGACACCGCCCCTACATTCTCCAGCTTCTTCATTACACCGCGTGCAGCAGAATAGCTCAGGCCAAGGGCCTGCTGAATAACCGGAATTGTGGCTTTGCCTGCCTTTTCAATAGCTTCAGCAGCAGTGAGCATCTGCGGATCGCTGCCAATAGACCGCGCTGTTGCAGCGGCGTCGGCGCTCGGAAAAGCGGGAGTGGGAGTGGGAGCGGGAGTGAGAGTGGGAGCGGGAGCAGGCGAAGTTGTTGCCGGCCCGGTTGAAGGCCCAGAGGGAGCAGGCAAGGCACGCGGCGGAGCCGGAAGTGCCGGCGGAGCGGGAGGCGGAGCCGGAAGTGCCAGCGGCGCGGGAGGCGGAGGCGGCGTCGCCCCGCGCTTGCGGGGGATAACAAGATCGAGAAGCCCTTGAACAATAGCCCCGGTTCCGGCACCATATCCGAAGGCTTCGCCTGTCCCAGTGAATGTACCAGTTGTGGGGTCATACACGTTTTGCTGGATAAGGTTCTGCGCGATATTCGCCGCCGCTTCCTGCGCACCTTCAATGCCGCCCTGTGCGGCAATTCGGCGAAGCCGAGAAATAAGTTGCCCAGTAAACTCACCACCGAGCGCACGCTGAAGCGTGAGCAGCGGGAGCATCTCCGTCGCACCGACGGGAGCGCCAAGCAGGGCGGCGCGGCTGCGTTCTTCTACCGTAGCACCTGCGCGCCGCGCGCGCTCACTTGCTTCACCAGCTCCGGCACCGATGGCGAGGCCGGGAGCGATAAACGCCCCGCCGGGGAGCAGCGACGTGCCCGCGAGAGCGCCAAAAGAGCCGACACCCGCGCCAAGCCCGCCGACAATTTCAGCCGCCCGGTCACCCTCAAAGCCGATATCCGGCTGCAGCCCACGTGTCATGGAGCGCGCTACGCCACGAATCGCTTCGCGCGTCGGAGTTTCGTATTTCTCAGGCAGCGCCGCTGCGGCACCTAGGGCAGCGGTCTCACCGAAACCTATCGCGCCTCGGCCGATACCTTTGAAGAACTCAGCAGGGTAGTCGAAGAAGCCGCCTTCAACGCCTTCAAGTTCAGCGCCATACCGCTCGCGCGCTTCTTGCGCGGCCTCGTTTTCCCATTGCCGGATCAGGCTATCGATACGGTCTTGCTCATCACTTGTGGGCTGCTCACCCGCAATAGTGAACCCGTACCTGCGCCCGCTAAGCGGCCCCGGAACAACGATTTCGGCCATGTGTTTGCACCTTGTTAGCCACGAACGTCGGCACTGCGATCCACAGTGGGAGTAGCGCTCATTTCGCTGAGTATACCGGTCAACCCACCTGTAGCAAGATCTCTATAGGCTTTGATCTGGCTCTCGATGCTTGCGCGCTTGTCTCGCAGCTCCATGACCTCCGGCCCCATCTTCGTGCTTCCCGGCACATAGCCTAAAGCGAGTAGTTTAGCGTCAACTTCTTCTAGGTCGCTGCGCAATTCAGCGAGCACGCGGGCTTCGTCCGCACTAAGGCCGAGGCTGGGCGTCGTTTCGCCGCGCGCGTTAATCGCCGCACGACGCAGGTTGAGAAGTTCCTGCGCTTGGCGCCGTTCGACGGCCTGCTCGCGAGCGCGTGTAAGGCTCTCAAGCCCGACAGCACCGGCTTCGCCCAGCGCCTGCCCAAACGACGGAGCCTGTGACGACATGAGCGCGAGCCCTGCACGGGCAAGCGACAGCCACTTATCCTGCTCCAGCATCCGGTCAATATCGGTGGCTCCGCCGACTCCGCCGACTCCGACTCCGCCGCCCTTGCCTTTATCGCTATCGTCAACTACACGCGTCGCTTTGGGCAGCTTAACTTCCGGAGCCATGCCGTCGGGAAGCGCAGCGGTCTCACGATCAGCGGCTTCCGCTTCGGCTTCGAACTGTTTTGCCTCCGGAGGAGCAGCACCGAACAACTCGCCAATGGAAGATACAGATTCTCTTCCGCTAAGCACGTCCCTCACGCTTGGACCGCGCTGCTCGAACTCTCTATATGCCTCAACCGCCTCCGGAATTGTCATCGGAGGCACAAAGTTTTTCTCCGGCTGCAGCATGTAGCGTTCAAACTCGGCCGGCTCACGGCGAGCAGCGTAGCCATATTGCATGACGTTAGCTTGTTGCTCAGGAGTCAGCGTATCAAAATACTCGCGCTGTTCGGGCGTCATGGCAGTAAACGGCGGCGCCGCCTCCATACCCGGCAAACCAAGAGCGGCAGGCGGAGCGCCACGGCTTGGCAGAGGCGCAGCCGCACCGGGCATAGTTGCTGGGATTCCGGCGAGCCCTTGCGGCGCAGTCGGCTGCCGCCGTCCGATGTCCATACCGAGCATCTCGTCTCGGTAGTTCCGGTCAAGATCGGCCTGTGTGGGCAACGGTGCTTCGGGCGGCGGCATCTCTTCGGCGGGCACCGCTGAAATCTGCGCCCGGAGGCGCTCGGTCTGGCGGGCCTTCTCTTCGTCAGACAAACTATCCCAGAGTTCTTCCGGTGACATACCAGCGCGTTCGGCCATAACCATAAACGCCGGGTCTCGTGTTACTTCGCTAGCCCGTGCGGCTATCGGGCGAGTGTCAGCACCGGGGGTCTCCATGTACGGAGCAAACTCCGCGAGCGCGGGCGTGGTTGCACGGCCCGGCAAATCAGCGGGTCGGGCTGTGGGCGGCATAGCGCCAGCAATAGTGCTCGGCGACGGCGCCGGCATATACGGAGCAAACATCTCGCGTGCGGGTAGGGTTGCGGAGCCCGGCACATCAAACGCGGACACATCGGCAGATACCGACTCTAGGCTCGGCGTTGTGCTATCGGCAGACACGTCTCTGACTGTTGGGGGCATAGTATCAGCAGCAGATCGCGGTGCTTGCAGCGGCTCCGGCGTGGCTCTCGGCGTCGTGCCAAGGATGATGCGCTGCATCACAGGTGACAGGCTGCTGATATACTCTTCGACACTCATGCCTTCGCGGTTTGCAAGCGCGCGAATTGCCGGGTCGTTCATGTAGTCATACATGTCGATCTCGGTACCGGCACGGACCATCGGTCCGCCAGCCTGCATGCGCGCAACTGGTGCCGCACCTGCGCCAGTATTCTCGGCCGTATCCGTCTTAGGTGCCATGGCGCGAGCCATAGTGGCGAGCCCGCCCTGCGGTACGCCGGCGGCAGCAATAGCGTCTTCGGCGACGGTAGAGGTCGGAGCGCCCCGCTCCGCTTGCATACTCTGCTCCATGCGCGTGCGACGTTGAAGCTCAGTCAGCACCAGAAACGGCGGCACCGAGCCCGACGGCTGCTGCATTTCTTTGATTAGCTGCGGCTTGGTGTAATCCTTGAGGCGCTCTTGCAGCTGGAATATGTTCATCATCACCGCAGCCCTTGATATAGACCGACACCGGTCAGACCCGCACCAAGAATTTGCTGCGCAGGGTTATACGGCGCGTACGCCGTCTGCGTTGTCGTAGGTTCGATAGGCACCCCACGCAGAATCGAAGAGTACAGCTGCAGCTGGGACTCCGGAAAGCCTTGTTGCCGCAAAAAGTCTTGATACGCAGTGTCGAGTCGCATCTGCTCCTCGGACTGCTGTGTTCGTCCAATAGTCTCCAGCAACTGCGCGCCTTGAATATCCGCTGCTCGTGCGGTCTCGCCATACCCGGCGAGTTGGGCAGCTTGCTCGGCGCTGAAGCCTAGGGCCTGAAGCTGTTCTTGGCGAGCGGCCCGATTCTCGGCCGCTTGCGCCGCCTGAACACGTGCCATCTCCCCCGCGCGAGCGGCCTCAACCCTAGCTAGCTCTTGCTGCTGAATGCCCTGAACACGGGCCGCCTCCGCCGCGCGAGATTGCTGAACGCGCGCAGCTTCTTGGACACTGATACCTTGCGTCCGCGCAATCTCTTCGACCTGCGCACGCTCTCTGGCAAACTGAGCGGCGCGATCTGCTTGGAATGCCTGTTGCGCGCTCTCGAATGCGCTCTGCATGCCGCCAGCGTAAATGTCGCCCATCTGACGTTGCAGTGCCTCTTCCGCCATTGCCTCCTGAACGGCCTGACGAGATCCCCCAAAGGCACCAGCTTGAACAGCTTGCGCCGCTCGACTTGCACCGCCTATTTCAAACTGGCGACGGGCCTCTGCCGCCTGCCTTGCAAGGACGTGCTGCATGTATGGCGACATGTACTGACCAACCTCTGATCCAGTAAACTGGCGGGTGGGGTCGTAATCATATCCCTGAACTTGCGTTTCCTTGAAATCTGCGAACTCTGTCGGCTCAAATTGAGAAAACTGAGCCGCCCTAAACTGCGCGGGCTGCGCAGCGTCCGCGATTGCCTGCCCGGCCGCGATGTTTCCTGCGGCTACATCCGCTGCGGCCCCTAGACCGGGGATTGGAGACGTAGCAACATCTCGCGTGATATCGTAAGCAGCCATAATATCTGGCTGGTCGGCGAGCCCGGCGATACGGGGTTGGTCATATGCCTCGTAGGGCCTAAAGATAGGGTTACCCTCGGCATCCGTCGTCAGCAGAGTGCCCTGAGTAAGCCCCAGCAACTCTTTGAAATACGGCTCTGCGTATTCGGGCAGGTTTGTCTGAGTAACTGTCTGTTGCGACGGGCCGCCACCACCAGTGCTCATTGCAGCGCCTCCCTATACTGTTCGAGCGTCTCGTGGTGTGTAAAGAAGTTGCGGACTTGCATGCTGACGCTGCGCATGTAGTCACGGCCTCGCGTAAGGTAGATCACATACGCGATGAGCTCAGCATACCAGTCCCGAAGCACATACGCAAAGACCTTGTCGTTATCCGTGCCCTTCTCAAGCGCGTTTGCGTCCAGCCATGCATTGATTCCGGTAACAATGACCGGGATGAGCCGGTGTTTATGCTTTTCGAAAAACGGATTGAGCGGCATCTCGGTAAGTACCGCAAACAACACGCGAATCACGTGCTCGTCAGGGATGGGTTTATCCTTGTCGATCAAATCGTCAAACAGCTCGCAGGTGTCGCCGAATTGAATGACGAAGTGAACCGCGTGTGGGTCTTGTGTCCACTCAGCAAGCTTCAAGTTCCGCAGCTCTTGCCACTGCGG
>Ga0180431_10007316_pt1 | contig 12900 bp, 14 predicted proteins | sample SS_ome_11_FD_132459 | JGI IMG/M metagenome (GOLD analysis project Ga0180431, IMG submission 132459) | Hypersaline lake sediment archaeal communities from the Salton Sea, California, USA - SS_1_MS_1 metaG | ecosystem: Environmental > Aquatic > Non-marine Saline and Alkaline > Hypersaline >... | reverse complement strand
GTCTACCTTTTTGTTTGCTTGAAGCTTGAATTGGCTACGAGCCAGGAGTGAAACCTGTACGATCATTGTATGCGGTCTTGGTCACACCGGGATGGCAGATGTGTCACAAAATGGTCAATTAGTGACGGAAGAATAGTCAAGCTCGGCAAGCATTGGGAGTGAGAGGGGTCCACTTTTCAGATTCAACTAGACGATGATGGTGAAAACAAGTTTCCCGTCCAGACATCCCGCTTGCCTCTGGCCGGCTAGACTGATACGATGTGGAAAGTGTAAAATCCTAACATAATTCTAACTACTTTTTCACCTAACCTTTACGTTTTTGTGGTATAATAAGTTACATATCGGACAATCTCCTTGATACTCGTTACTTTCTAGGGCTTATTTCCACTCTTTACTGCGATTGACTACGCCGAAACGGCGGATAACACTATGGCTTCTCAATAGCGGCCGAAGGCTCCCTTGCGTGAGCAAGGGTTTGGCTTTCGGCAGTTGTTTTTATGACAATCATTGCAGCCCTCATCGCAATCGCAGTTCAATGAGTTGGTCCAGTTTGCACCAATCATTGCTGCCACGGTAGCTATAGAACGACTGCTGCAACTGATTCGGAACCTTGTGAGTTCTGCCTCATACAAAGGTCTATTGGTCCGAACTGCGGAAGGTAAACCTAATCCGGTGTTGCAGTACTATGCAACGATTGGAGGGGTTTTCCTTGGGCTGATTAGAGTCCCGCTGAGCGGCGATCAGCGCTTGAGACGACCATGGACGAGGGGTTCGCTGACCGGCTCCACCTCAAGGCAAGTAACAGGGAAAGGGTCAGTGCTTCCCCTCTGTTGTCCTTCCTTGCTGCTTCTCCCCCCCCCCGCTTGCCCCTGGTCGCTGTAGGAATACAATGCGGTCAACTTGGTCTGGAAGGCTATCACCTCAGAGAGAAAGCATACCTACACCGCGGAGGATATGGTACAGCAATCGCCCTTTTTGACATGGTCACCAAGCAATCTCAAAAGTCTTCTCGCCAGGAGCCTTAGCTTTCGGGTCTGCGTTCAATTTCTGAGCGGCCCCTCTGCTGCTGTAGAGCTATCCTAGAGAGGTCCAGGGAGGATACCCATTGCTCCCCATGTCGCCTGAAGGTCTCGAATCGGAAGCATGGGGTAGGAACAAGGTTTATTATGCCAAAAATGGGGAATCCCGGACGGCCAGTAGAGGAACTGATCAGTTGCCGTGCGGCAAGCGAGCTGCTCAAGGTAGATCAGTGCGAGCAGGTGATCGAGCTCCTTCGCCAGGCGCAGGCGACCAGCAAACGAATGGGGGACATGGTCCGATCTCAAATCCTGGCTGTGGCTCATCGCACCTGCCTGGCGTGCCGCCAGTCCCGCTCCGAGGTCGAGTGGCACCGGCGGGCTCTTGAAGAGGCCAGCCAACGGGAGAGCGAGTTAAAGGAACAGTTTCGCACCATCCTCAACCTGATCGCTGGCGGCAAGGAGACAGGGTCACAGAAAGAACTTTTCTCCTTCTTTGCAACTGACCTAACTCGCCCTGAGCGCGAGTCGCCCCAATCCCTAAAGCGCCCCAGCCTGTGGCAGCGCCTCCAGAGCCTGCTGGGGCGAGGACCACTCGCTCGGGGTCCTGAGTCGGAGTCGGCGGTAGTATCTGTTGAGGCGCGGAACCTATCCCCCACTGATAAAGCCGAGAGGCCAACCGTCCCCCTCTCCATGCCTGAGCGTGAGGCAATAACGGTCCCCCTCCTGGAGAAAGAACAACAGGGAGAGCAAGCTTCACCGACGTTGGTTGTCTATTGCCTAGGACCCTTCCGGTTGTACCAGAACGATAGGTTGATCACAGCATGGAACAGCCTGAAGGGTCAATGCATTCTCAAGTACCTGGTGGCACACGGCGGGAGGCCGATAGCCAAGGACATTTTCATGGACCTTTTCTGGCGCGATTCTGATCCCGAGGCCGCCCGTCGCAATCTGCATCAGGCGATATACAGCTTGCGACAGACACTAAGGCGAGGACATTTAGGCTTTCAGCACATTCAATTTGAGAACGATTGTTATTTGCTCAACCCAGAAATGGACATCTGGTTAGATAGCGAGGAATTTGAAAGGCACGTCCAGGTCGGCCGACGTCTGGAGGCTGCCAGTCAACTCGTAGAAGCCATGGTGCAATACGGCATTGCCGAAGGCCTCTACCAAGGCGATTTCCTGGAGGAAGACCTATACCAAGATTGGTCCAGGGTGAGGCGAGAACACATCCGCGCCGCATATTTCGACATCGCCGGCCGCTTGAGCGAGTATTACGCGCAGCAAGGCGAATACACGGCTGCGATTGCTCTTTGCCAAAAGGTCCTCGCTCGAGACAACTGTCGTGAGGAAGCACACCATCGACTCATGCGATGCTACCTGGCGCAGGGACAACGCCACTTGGCGGTGCGGCAGTATCAGGCTTGCGTGCAGGCCTTGAAAGAGGAGCTTGCCCTTGCGCCGTCAGAGGATACAGTCGCGCTGTACCGGCGCATCACTACCGCATAGTGTAGCATGGCGATTATGGCTTGCCAACCGGGGTTAAGAAGGGTCTCAATTTTCTACCAGACCACAATTGAGCGGGAAATGAGTTTGAATTGAGAAGACTATGCTATCTTTAAAAAGGTGAGAGCTCACACCCTTTTTTTTGTATACCCTACTAAAAGATCAAAAAAGGAGAGTTACAATGGCTGAAGAAAAAACCTTTGCCGCTAGTCTTGGCATCGAAGCCTTCACCGCGAAAGAATTAGGGTTCACTTTGTCAGGTAAGTACGATGCAATCCCAGAGGATAAAAAGGACGCATACCTAGCCATTCAGGAGAACATCAAGAATGCAGCTGCTTCGCGAATTGCCGCCAGTGTGCAGAGGGCCGCCACGGCCAAGGATCCCGGCTTGGAAATGGGAGGACCCGTCATAAGTGGTTATGAGTACGTGGACATAATGTGCGCGTCACCCCGAAAACCTTGGCTCTCTCCACCGTGGATCAATCTACCGCACAAGGTCGTCGCGGGCAATGAATTGATCGTACACCGGGCGGCCTTGTTGATCAACCCACTGCCTGGACCCGGTGGCACACCGACGGGGCGACATGTCCTTGGCAACCGAGATGTTCGGGTTACCTTTAATCTCTTGAATGTGACCACCGCCACTCCAGTCGATCCCGCCTTTTGGACTGGTAGTTTCCCGGGATTGCCGCCCGTTATGACTCTGTTTGATTGGGTGATAGTTCATCCTGATCCGGGTCCAAATCCGCAGATTTTCGAGTTGAATGTGACGTTTGATTGCCTCGATCCAGAGCAACCATATGCGGCATTTGCCACTCGATGGTGGGATCTCGATACCGATCCGGGCTGGCCTTGGTTTCTACCTGGACCAACAGTACCACCGGTGTTTCCGCAATGGAGGAACCCGGCCCCATTGCGCTACCTGGTCTACACCGAATAAAGCAGTTCGATGCCTTGACCCGCTGGCTTCAACACTTGCCGTTGAAGCCAGCGGTCCCTGAGCTATCTAGGTCAATTAATGATCGACACCAGTGGTCTTGATCGATGCTATCGGCTGGAGGCTTATCATGAAGTCTATTGACAATGCAAATCTCGGGGCGGCGCTTCAGGCCCGAAATAGGGCTATCGGCTATCACTTGTTCGATCCGAACGTTTCATTCATTGACGTAGGGCTAAAGATCAAGGAAAGTGAGAAGCGGCTAATAGACAAGTTGACGGTTCGCGTGCACCTCCGTCTCAAGCCACGCGGGTCAGCTTTCGAAGCCTTTGCTATGACTTATCCGGATCGCATTGTCGATGCAGGCAAGATTGGATTTCCAGTAGACATCATCGAGGGTGACTATCGCTTGCAGCAATGGCCAGCGCCACCGCCGCGGGGTCGTGTTTTTGACCCACTTTGTGGCGGTATTAGCATCTCCAATGAGTGGAGTTTTGGCTACGGCACTTTGGGAGGCATCGTCATCGATCGCGACACAGGAAAGAGGATGATTCTTAGTAACAATCACGTGCTCGCCGTATCACCGTACGTGCAACCAGGTCTTAGGACTTTCCAACCCGGGTATGGAGATGGCGGTCGGCTTCAACATACCGTGGCTAGATTCACCCGGGATGGCATGAATGTTGATATCGACGCCGCCGTAGCAGAGTTGACAGATGACCGGGCAGTGAACAATGATCAATTTGAGCTTGAGGGTGTTACGGGCCTTGGAGATCCCCGTCCTGAAATGCGGGTCATAAAGTCAGGCCGAGGATCTAGAGTAACCAAGGGCATCATTACGAGCAGCGGGTTTGGCGGCGTGGCAAAAATAACCTACGGTGGTTTTACACGGGTAATCCATCACGTATTTCACATTTTCAAAGTGCCGGATAGTCATCAAGTTAGTACTGGCGGTGATTCCGGCTCATGGTGGCTAGAAGAAGGTACCAACAAGGTCGTCGGGTTACACTTTGCCGGAAACAGCATTTACGAACCGAAAGAGTATGGGTTGGCGATCAAGATGGCTAATGTGCTAAATGCGCTAAATGTCGACCTCATGCTGTGACTTGGCCGTAATCATTCAATAGCACAAGATTCAAAGGACCTGCCTAAAAGTATATGCCTGGACATTTTGTCTATTCGGTGATAAACTGGCCAAAACAAGAGTATTAGAGAAAGTGGTTGAAGGATGAGTTTATCATCATGCAAACGAATTCGGAATCGAGGGCAAAACTTGAGCGCGCCCGTGACCAACTGGTTGCCAAGTATATCTATCATCCCGATGTAACGCTCATCGACATTGGCTACCCTTTGGCAGATGACCAAGAGACAAAGGAATTGGTGCTGCGCATCCACGTTCGAAGCCGATGGATGAAGAGCAGCCCAGAGCAGCGAGCTAGTTTTCCAGAAGAAGTGGATGGCATCCCGGTGATTGTCATGTCGGGGGACTATAAACTCGAGTAAAATGCCCTGGAGGCAGATCCTGGATTACTGGCTGGATTCAGCCCGGTCCTTCTAAATGCAACGTGATCCAGAGCGAAAGATAAAACAGGCGTTGTGGTAAGCGTATTCTGAGCTGGTGCATTGCTGAAGCCTATCTTTAGGGAGAGGTGTGATGGCTAAAAACAATACCTCGGGATTGGAACTCGATCCTCAAGACCATCTGGAAGCTATTGAGGGCATTGGCCCAGGTTATGCAAAGGCGCTTCACAAAATTGGTGTTCATACCTTTGCCGATTTGGCCATTTATGGCTCGCCGGCGGATCTTCGGCAGGATTTAGTTGATAAAGCTGGCGTAGACGTACCGCTTTGGAAAATCGAGAATACAAAGGGGAAACAAGAAAGCTGGCTTCACCAGGCCAGGGAGTTGGCCAAGGTTTCTGAGAAGATACAGCCACCAACAAAAGTAAAGAAAGTATCTCGCAGTGGTGAATGGGAAGAATATGTCAGCTTTATGGTTTTCTTTGATTCCAAGATTGAAGACAAAGGGAAGCGGGTTTGGCGAACACGGACATACAAGACGGAAAATGGCAACGAGGAGTTGTTTCCCAGCGTTGAGCCAACGCCGTGGGTAAATTGGATGTTCGAACAAGCACAACTGCCGGATGCCTTAACGGCGGTTCTCAGCGAAATGGACGCTGATTCCGTCACATCAGAAGCCGATGTGATGCCAGAGACGTTAGATCCTGTCAGTATTGAAATCATTGACGTTGAGGTAGATGAGGATCCCCACTCTAGCATCCTGGAGAGGAAGCTTATCGCCAAAGTTCGCTTTGAGATATCAGGGCCGGAATCCTCGCATCTTGTGGAGCAGCAATCTTTTTTCCTAATCGAGATGTGGCTGATCGAACTTGAGAATATGTCTGGTCATCAGGTTGCTTCTATAGATAGCCGATTTGGTCCAAATACTTGTACGTACACAAGAGAAGCTTCGTTTGAAATGCCCCCTCCAGGACAATACGAACTCCATACAGTTTTGCTACTGCGTCCACCAAACGAAAAGCTGGTATCGTATGCAGGACCCAGAATAAACATCGTTCCAGAACTCGTAAATCTCAAGGCTGTCACAGCATAAGTTTAGAAGCTACAACATAACCTGGACTTCTGGCTACGAGTACAACAAGGCTAAAGATGCCAAACAGAAAAGGGGTCGTGCACTCAATGACCCGATCGGATCACTGGCGTTGTGCTTCAAAGCCAGAAGGGCACGAAAAGTTCTTCAAAGGTGACCTCAAGGTTCCAGCCTGGCTGAACCAAGCGATGTTTTCTAAGCCAGCGCTTCAAGACCAGAGAAGAAGGCAGCCGTCTCGAACCTGTTTGTGCGCAAGATAGGAGCACCCGACATTAGAGAAATGCCGCCCTTGACCAGGCGGTGTTTCTATGCTTCGATGTTGACTGAAATCCAGGTTAGGTGATGACACCCCCTTTGTCCTTCGCAAGGCTTGAATTTGCAATTCTCGGTAGGGTGTGGTAGAATAAAGGAGTAATAAAGTCTTCTTTATCCGAAAAACAGGACTTGACAATCCTAGGTGGTTGATGACCGACCCCTCACTAGAAATGAATCTATAGGTGGTCGGTTTTTTGTTGGGCGTCGTCGTTAGCGGGGATGGCCGAGCCAAGCACATCATACCCTGGGTGAGTGAAGGGGCGACATACCCACTCCCTAGAAGCAGATCCGGTAGCGGTGGGCATGCGCAAGGCTTGATGGAGCAGTGAGGTAGAAGACCCATGCAGGTTTTGGTTGTGGTAGATGAGCCCAGAATGGCCGAGTTCGTTGGTCACGGCTTGTCTGGGGCGGGTTACAAGGTGGACTTGGCAACGGATGGTCAGTCAGTGCTGACGGCTGAATATGATGCCATCGTGCTCGACAGCAGTCCCCCAAAAATAGATGGCCCGCACTTGCTGGGTGAACTTCGCCGTCGAGGCTGCCACACCCCCGCGCTCATGTTGGTTCGCGATACGCCAGACGAGAGCGTTGAAGGTCGTGATGCCGCTTGCGACGTTTTGGTTAAACCCTTTGCGCTGCCCGAGCTGTTGGCCCGTCTGCATGGCTTGCTGCATCGCTCCCCGGGGCAGACAAGCCCTGGCCCACACCAAGTCGACCGGGCAGACGGGATTGCAGCGTACACGCGCACGGATGACAAACTCCGAGACTTGCTGGAGCTGGTCCCATACGCCATGGTCATCGTCAACGAGCAGGGCCAGATCATTCGGGTCAATTGGGAGGCGGAGCAGTTGTTTGGCTACGGGCGGGACGAAATCGTCGGCCAGTCCATCGAAATCCTGGTGCCTGAACGCTTCCGTCGCCAGCATATCCAGCACCGAGCCAGGCATATGGTCAGTCCGAACATGCGGCCTATGGAGAGCCGCCTTGACCTGTATGCTCTGCGTCAGGATGGCTGGGAGTTCCCGGCGGAGATCATTCTGAGCCCGCTGGTGAGTGAAGAGGGTGTCCTCGTTCTGGTTGCCATCCGCGACATCACCCGGCGTAAGCAAGAGGAAGAAAAGCTGCGCCACTCGCGCCAACAGCTACGCGAGCTATCCGCCCGTTTGGTGTCTCTGCGTGAGGAAGAGAGTGCACGCATCTCGCGCACGATTCATGATGAACTCGGTCAGGTCTTGACCGGCCTGAAAATGGACGTAGCATGGCTGCAAAAGCACCTGGATCGGCATCAGCAATCCCAGTTGCAAAAAACAAAGGCCATGTCCGATCTGATTGATACGGCTGTCCAGACTGTACGCCAGATTGCGACCGAGCTGCGGCCGGGTATCCTCGACGATATGGGCCTGCGGGCGGCTGTCGAATGGCAACTCCAGGAATTTCAAAGGCGAACAGGTATCCAGTGTACGCTTGTCGGCAGTGTCGAGGAGAGCGTCTTGAATGCCGATGGGTTCACGACGGCCTTTCGTATCTTTCAAGAGGCCCTGACTAACGTGGCTCGGCACGCCCAGGCGACTCAGGTGGAGGTTGCGCTGGTGGAAAGTGCCGGAGAACTGACCCTGAGCGTGCGCGATAACGGGCGGGGCATTGCCGCCGACGAGCTTGACAACCCGAAATCGATCGGATTGCTGGGGATGCGGGAACGCGCCCTGCAATGCGGAGGAGAGGTTCAAATCCGTGGCGCCCCGGGACAAGGAACCACCGTTGCCGTCCGGCTGCCACTGACCAAGTGTAAGGGGGGCAAATGATCAACGTGTTCATCGCCGACGATCACGCCATTGTGCGCCAGGGGGTAAAACAGGTCTTGTCGGAATATCCCGACATCAAACTGACCGGAGAGGCCGCCGATGGCCAGGAAGTGCTACGCCAAGCCCGGACCGAGGTCTGGGACGTGCTGGTGCTGGACCTTTCTCTGCCCGATTGCAGTGGGCTAGACGTCTTGAAGTCGCTGAAGCACGAGCAACCCAACCTGCCGGTGCTGGTGCTGAGCATGCACGCTGAGGACCAGTTTGCGCTGCGCTGCCTGAAGGCCGGCGCGTCGGGGTACCTGACCAAGGAGAGCGTGCCAGAGGAACTGGTGAAAGCCATCCGCAAAGCAGCGGTTGGTAGGAAATATATCAGTTCGAACCTGGCTGAGACACTGGCCTTTGGCCTGCAGACGACTGCTGACCAACCGCGGCACGCCAGCCTGTCAGACCGTGAGTTCCAGGTCGTGCAGAGGATGGGCGCCGGGAAGACGACTAAAGAAATTGCTGAGGAGCTGTCGTTGAGCGTCAAGACGGTCAGTACCTATCGGGCCCGAATTCTGGAAAAGCTGGATCTGAAAACCAGCGCCGCGATCATCCATTATGCCGTTCAGAACGGACTGATCGATTAAACCCCTCAGAGGTATTCCCTCTGTTCTCTCTGACGTGTGGTATTATGGCTCGTTGCCGTACCACACGCCCCATTTCTCCTGTTACTCAGTTCCTTTCACACTCCCTGCATGCTGCCGGGTTGTAGGACAAACACTGACAAAAGAATAGGTCTTTGTCTGGCGCAAAGATCAGCGTTCAGCGCCAGGACCATTTAAAATGGCCATGGTGCGCATTAAGGTGGCGTGCAGAGCCCAACAGAAGAGAGGTGTGTCATTAATACAATCAACGTGTTCATCGCCGATGACTCGCCCATTGTGCGCGCACGGTTGGTCACCATTCTCGGTGAGTTGGGCGGAATCAACATCGTGGGCCAGGCAGCGACGGCCCTCGAAGCCATCCGTGGCACCCAGGAACTGAGGCCAGACGTAGCCATCTTGGACCTTCACATGCCGGGCGGCAGTGGTCTGCATGTCTTACAAGAGGTCAAGCAGAGCCAGGCGGCGCCGGTAGTCGTGATTGTGACCAACTATCCCTATCCAGCCTATCGAGAGAGATGCCTGGAGGCCGGTGCCGACTTTTTCTTTGACAAGTCGACCGAGTTCGACAGGATCGTAGACGTGCTCGAAGGACTCCAGCGGGGGGCTGCATCCGGCCCAGCGCCACAGCCCTCTCAGCATGTCTAATGCGATCCTGGAGAGCAACGGTTTGTAGGACAAACACCGACAATTGCATCGGGCTTATTCCTACATAAAGATCAGAATTCCACCGACAGATTTTACAGTCAGGATCGGTTATCATATGCCTGTGTTGCCTTCGCAGGCGGTAACAGGGAAAGGAGGAGGTGTGTTTTTCAGATAATATTTGAGTAATCCGGGATAGTGCATAGATTTTTAGGGTACTGAAACAAAAAGCCACAATAGACTTGAGAAAAGGAATATCGTGAAAAAGAAAAACTTTCCTAAAATGGTTGTTTTTGTAATGCTCCTTTCGTCCCTGATAGCAGGGATCGCTGTCGCCGCTCCACCAGCACCAGATCTAGTTATCGAATCGGATCTCACGGTGCAAGTGGAGTATGTGAACACGATGCCGTTTGTCCTCGGTCCGGCTGTGGCACTGGGCGATCCGGTACCAAACCTTGGTTCACCCGTAGCGATAGGTAACAAACTCTATTTGATCGACCAAAACGACGCCATTTATCGCTTGAATGGCCAAAATCTGCAGGAAATATTTAATGTGAGCAAAGCGCCGGACGGATTGACGCTCGATAACCGCCAGTCCATTCTCAACATCTCTCCAGGACGGAAAAAGAATTCAATCTATGTCATGTTCACTTCCGGAAGTGAGCCGACCACTGGGATCCCGATTTATCGGTTGCCCGCTGCGCTACCTGGCGTATGTTGTCTTGGGGCTGACCCTTTTCCGGGAACCCCGATCCCATTGGCCGATCTTTACCGAATTGGAACGATTCCAGGGCCACTTGGCTTTTTCTTTCCAACTCCCACACGAACCGAATATCAAGTGCTCTATGAATTCAAGCTCGCCGGCAACAAGCTTAAAGACCCGCGTGCTATCGCTGCGTTTGAGACTCAGTCAGGCCCCACGCACAACGGCGGTGGCATGTTGACCCTAGACGATGGACGCGTTTTATTTGCGACGGGAGATGCACTGCCGTTTGGAGCGGAAGGGCGTGCTGCAGCGCAAGATCCAAATGAATACGTCAGCAAACTGCTGATCATCAACCCTGACGATGGGTCCATCGAGGTCGCAGCGCAGGGCATTCGCAATGTTCAGCATGTGGAATTTGTATTGAACGACGCCTCGGAAAGCTCCGTTGTCAGCTTTGCAGATATCGGTGGTGTAACGGCCGAAGAGGTTAACTTTGTTTCCGTGGAAGACTTGCTTGATACCAGAGATCGAGAATTTCGGTTGGGGTCGTAATCCGGATGGCTTTGCTCGAGAGGGAACGTTTTACGTTGGGCCAGGATTACCACTGATACCGGATACCCAACCGCCTGTTGAAACTTTTGCACCGTCCCCTGAGCCGGGTTTCATTCAACCGCACGCTCAGTATGGGCGTCATGATCCCAACGGCGGGGTTGCCGTATCAGGTCCTGCAACCTCCTCCGAATCCTTTGAAACAATCACTGCCGCCTTCAGTGATCTATCCAGTGGAATCCTCTACGCCACTGTTGATCCAATTACAGAGACCAATGTTCCAGTCTACAAGGTTAATCTGATCGACGAAAATGGGACACCATTGGATTCGCTTAAAGATCTGGCAGGAGGCCGCGCCGATCCGCGATTGTTCCGTTTCCCGGACGGCTCAGCAGGTGTACTCCTGGAGGCGACTGGAGACTTTTATCGGCTGACGCAAGTCGACTGATTCCACAACCGCGACCCTCCGGCGCAAGATGTGCGCCGGAGGGTCGCGGGTCCACCGTAGGTTACGAAAGTGGCCTTTGCGTCAGGTGCGGGCGCTGGCAATGGCCGCGTCTACCACATCCGCTTCACTGCCAAGGATGGGCACGGCGGCGTTTGCTCTGGTGAGGTGCTCGTGGGTGTGCCAAAGAGTCAAGGCAGCGGAGGCCCTCCGGTTGATGGCGGCGCGCTGTTTGACTCGACGTCTGTGTATTAGTGAATCGTGGCAGCAGGGATGGTCACAGATTGATACAAGACAGCGCGACGGGTCTGAGAGTTGGAGGTGCTGATGCGATGCTTCCATACTGCACTGAGGCGTCAGTGACCAACCTTTGAGCATTAGGTACGAGCCGTCAGCAAGCGATTGTCACCGACCAGGAGGCCTGTGTCACCCTGACCAAGATCGACAGGGCAGGCTACCACAGCGTGCTGCTCAAGACCCAGAACCGTCGCTGGAGGAGGGGCACCATTGCCGTCTACTACGATGCCCAGGAGAAAGAGGTCGGCATTGAGACCTATGTGCGGCGGCAAGGCTGGACGACCCTGGCTACCGTCCCTATGCAGCTTAGCGCTGGGGACGTGCTGACCGGACATGCTTTGCATGACGGCACAGTAAGGGCTTTCATCAATGGCGTCTTGGTCGGTACAGCCGACGCCAGTCCGTTCTTTGTCGACAAGGGCGGCTATATCGTTTTGTGGTTCATCAGCCCCAGTCCCCAGCACGCAATGGTCGACGATTTCGCTGGTGGAGATGTAGCTCCGTAGCACTGGCGCTGAAAGGTAAGGAGACTAGGGCACGATGCCTGGGCCTCTTTACGTCCAAACTGTTAAAGAGGCCCAACTCTTGGCGCTGTTGAACCGTGGTTACACGTGTCGCCGGCATCGCTCTCCTCCAGTTGCATTCTCTGGAAGGGAGTCTGCCCATGCGACTCAGATTGTCAAGGTTCAAAGGGGCGCAACTGGTCTAATCCGGTGGGCGTGAGTTCTATAATGTTGGAGCATGAGCAGGGGTTAGCCTGCCCCAAGTATATGTAGCGCCTGGCAATTGCCATGCACAAATCAGGAAGCGAAGTTGCCCACCACAGCAAAGAAAGGAGTTGAACATGGATCCACAAAAAGTTGCACAAGCTTTGGTAGACGCGTTCAATGCAGGAGACTTGGATACAGTTGCGTCGTACCTGTCCGACGATTTCAAATTCAGCGGCCCGGTCTCTGGGCCCATTGGCGCAGCAGAATGGCTTGGGATGTCGAGGGTTTTCCAGGTCGCTTTTCCTGACATCAACTATAACCTGCGCATTGTGGGTGTCGAAGGGAATGTAGTGAAGACCACCTCGCAGGTCAGCGGGACGCATACGGGCCAGCTGGACCTGTCGGCGCTCGGTGTGGGCGTCATTCCGCCTACCGGCAAGTCCTTCTCAAATCCCGAGGAGCTAGGCGAGGCCATTGTTGAGGGCGGCAAAGTGACGTCAATCCATATCCCTTCAGGAGAAGGTAGTGGCGTGGGAGGCATTCTGGCGCAACTCGGCATCGAGCCACCGGCGCGGTAAGTTTCAAATCAGCAGCTAGTACTTCTTCAAGGTGATTTTGATATAAGTGGATAGAGCCGCTTGAGCTTGTTGCGAGCATCAATGGAAGTGAACTGCCAATTGACCGTTGCTTTTTGCTCATTGCGTTCAGCTTCCC
>Ga0180431_10007313_pt1 | contig 12903 bp, 8 predicted proteins | sample SS_ome_11_FD_132459 | JGI IMG/M metagenome (GOLD analysis project Ga0180431, IMG submission 132459) | Hypersaline lake sediment archaeal communities from the Salton Sea, California, USA - SS_1_MS_1 metaG | ecosystem: Environmental > Aquatic > Non-marine Saline and Alkaline > Hypersaline >... | reverse complement strand
TTCGCCGTGATCGGTGAGGAGCTGGGACTGCTGGGTGGTGTTGGGCTGATGTTGCTGTTCGTGCTGGTGGCGTTCCGGACCTTCAACATCGCCTGGCAGTCGCGGGATCGGTTTGGGGCGGCACTGGCTGCGAATCTGGGGGTCGTGTTTGCGTTGCAGACGTTGGTTATTATCGGTGGGGTGCTGCGGATTATCCCGCTGACGGGGATCACGTTGCCATTCGTCAGCTACGGTGGGAGTTCGCTGGTGGCGAACTTCATCGCGCTGGGGCTTTTGCTGGCCGTATCGCGTGATTGTGTGAGGTCGGCGGAGTCGTCGTCGGCGTAGTGTGCCTGATGATGGATATGCAGTTTGGGAGCAGACTGAGTACGTATGGATGAGCTTAGGGAAGGTATCAAGCGACTAACTGCTGCGGCGCTGGCGGGTTTCATAATCGTGTGCCTGATGCTGACGTACTGGCAGGCGGTGGCAGCGCCGCGTCTGGAGGACGCCGAGGAGAACAATCGGGCGGAGCGGATACGTCGGCGCGTGCAGCCGGGACGGCTGCTAACCAGCGACGGGTTGACGATACTCGATGCGAGGGAGACGGAAGACGGTTGGGAGCGGGTGTATGCGGATACGGAGGCTTTCTGCCATTTGACCGGTTACAACGCGCGCAGTGGTCTGCAGAAAACTCTGAGCGATGTGTTCTATGCGCAGAAGGGTTACTCACAGCCGTGGGAGGATATCCTACAGGGAAGGCCGGCAGGCAATGATATCACTCTGACTATAGACGGGCACCTGCAGCAGCTTGCCCGCCGGATGATGCGGGGCCGGCGGGGTGCGGTGATCGCGCTGGAGCCTGAGAGTGGTGCGCTGCTGGTTCTGTATAGCGCACCGACATACGCCCCGGCGGAGATCACGAGAAGCGAGGATGACTACAACGTTTTCAGGTATGATCCGGAGAAGCCGGAGATCAATCGTCCTCTGCAGGGGATGTACCCACCGGGGTCGGTATTCAAGGTATTCACTGCGGCGGCGGCGATAGATGCGGGGCTCTCGGATCCGGGAGCGAAGCTGGAGTGTGCGGGTGCGGAGCGGATTGCCGGGACGCTGGTGAAATGCCGTCGTAGCGGGGGTCACGGCAAGATTACTCTGAGACGGGCGCTGGCTGATTCGTGCAATATTGCTTTCGCCAAATTGGGTAATGAACTGGGTCCGGACCGTTTCCGTGGCTATGTGAAGAGTTTTCACCTGCTGGATGCGGCGAACCTGCCGCTGCCGACGAGCACAGGACGGATGGCAGATTTCAAGGGTTTCAAGGGAGAGATGCAGTTGGCGGAGGCGAGCTTCGGTCAGGGCGCGAGCCTGCTGACGCCGCTTTCGATTGCGCGGCTGACGGCGACAATCGCGCGGGGGGGTGAGGTGGTGCAGCCGTTCATAGTGGCTGATGTGCGGACGGCCGGTGGGCGGGTCATTACGCGGGGAGAAGGTCATGTTCTGGGTCGCGCGATAAGCAAGGAAACGGCGCAGGCAGTAGCAGGTATGATGCGGTCGGTCGTCGAAGAAGGCACTGGTGGCGTAGCTGATACAGCAGGTGTTGAGGTCGCCGCGAAGACAGGTTCAGCACAGAACCCGGCAGGTGAGCCACATGCGTGGTTTACGTGTTTTGCTCCTGCCGACAGTCCGTCAGTAGTGGTAACGGTAATCGTGGAGAACGGCGGTTCGGGCAGTGCAGTGGCCGGTCCTGTGGCGGTAGCGGTTTTGCGGGCAGCACTCGGAAAGTAGTAAGTAATCTTTTTGTATAGCGGTGGCAGAGGCGATTTGGATTATGGAAGGGTCACTAATAGCAGGGCGCTATCGCGTTGAGGAACGCATCGGCGAGGGAGGGATGGCCGTGGTCTATCGCGGCTTAGACATCTCCCTCGAACGCGCTGTGGCCATCAAGGTGCTTAAGGACGAATACGCCAGTGATGGGGAGGTGGTTGAGCGGTTCCGGCGTGAGGCACATGCCGCCGCCAAGCTGAGCCATCCGAACATCGTGCAGATTTACGACACCGGGGCGGATAACGGTGTCTATTATATTGTGATGGAGTATCTGCCGGAGCCGGATTTGAAGGCGGTGATTCGCGAGTATGCTCCTTTGCCACTGCGCAAGGTGCTGCAAGTGAGTATCGAGTGTTGTCGGGCCCTGGCGTACGCGCATGGCGCGGGGATCGTGCATCGTGACATCAAGCCGCACAACATCCTGTTCACTGATGACGGACACGCCAAGCTTTCTGATTTCGGCATTGCGGCTGCGGTCGGTGAGCGGGGCCTTACGAATGGTGGGATGGTGCTGGGGTCGGCTCACTACATGTCACCGGAGCAGGCGCAGGGGCGAGCGACGGGTCCACAGTCGGATCTTTACAGCCTTGGGATCGCCATGTACGAGGCACTGACAGGTACCCTCCCGTTCACGGGCAAGAGCGCGGCAGAAGTGGCTGCGAAACACGTCCAGCAGCGAGTTCCGCCGCTGCATCTGCGCAACGTCAACATCGGCCCGTCGGTGGAGTTTGTGGTGGGTAAGGCGCTGATGCGTGACCTGGCTCGGCGCTATCGGAATGCCAATGAGATGCTTGAGGACCTGGAGAAGCTTGGTGACGGAGTGGAGCTGGATCAGACCGGGATACTGACTCCGAGCGCCGAGGATGCTACAGTACGTTTTGAGGCACCGGTGGCGGATGCGGTGCCGGCTGGGGGAACGCAACAGCAGGCCGGCGGCGGCGAGGCAGGATTTGGAGGTCCGCGTCGTGCTGGCGTGTCAGGGCGCCAGGAAGCGAACCAGACGGCGATGGTAGCAGCGATGGTGGGAGCCGTGATTCTAGGTGTGATAGCTCTGGGGGGGGTGCTGTGGCTGGCCAAGGTGGCTTTCTACTCGGGACATGCGCCGAAGAATGTGCAGGTGCCGATGGTAAAGGGAATGACGGAAGCCGATGCGCGGGATGAGCTGAACCGCGCAGGCCTTATGGTCGGGCGGGTGGATTATGTGGAGGAGGAGGGCAAGCCGGTCGGCACAGTAGTATCGCAGAGTCCGGAGGTCGGCGCGACAGTGAGGACGCAGACGGCGGTCAATATAGTGGTTAGCAGGGGTAAGGAGGAAGTAGTTGTAGTGAGTGTGGTGGGGAAGGACCTGGACACGGCAAAGGCGTTGCTGACTGAGGCGGGGCTAAGGGCCGGGGGTCTGGACTGGAAGCACAGTGATGAAGTGGCGGCCAATCACGTTATCAGTCAGGCCATTGAGCCGGCGGCGCGAGTGGACGAGGGTACATCAGTGGATCTGGTCGTTAGCAAGGGTCTTGAAGAGGCAGAGGAGCCTGATGATTCGGAGAGAGTGACCGTGCCTGGTGAGGACGCGGACGCAGATGAAGCAGAACGATTGGTGGATCCGCTTGTCGAAGTGAGAAGGGACGAGACGTATCAGCCGGCGAGCTCAGCCGAACGTCGGCTGTTGGTGCGCGTTACAGCGCAGGGGACGAAAGAAGGCCAGGAGATCCATGTGATTTTGAGTGATGATGTGCACACGCGGCTGGACATGGGTGCCAGGATACTGAACCCGGGGAAGAGCGACGTGATTCCCATCATCATCAGCGGCAACGCGACGGTCGAAGTGCTTCATGAGGGCAATTCCGTCTATAGCGAGCCGTTCATGCTGGAGAGCTCGGAGAGGCCCCGCCCGGCGGGTGATTGACAGACCGTAGAAGATGAACAGCATAAGACACAACCGAGGAGAACAATATGCATAAGCGATGGGCCGTGCTTGTCGCCGTAGTGTGTGTAGCTAGCGGATTGGTGGTGAGAACGCCGGCGCTGGGTGCGGACGAATTCGCAGTGGGCGCCACGAATGTCGCTTTGGCTGCCAATGGGGGCCATATTGTGGCTTTTTCGAGTCACATTTTGGATGAGAATAAGCAGCCGGTGAAACAATGGCAGGTGTCCAATGTCATTGACGGGATTCATGTCACTGCGACGGAACGTCCGCGCGACTCCTACGGTTGGTCATCGGCAGTGGCGCCTACGCCTGCCGCACCGCAGTGGTTCGTTATTGCGTTCCAGAACCAGAAGACAAGGCTGATAACGCGTGTGCGGATTGATCCGACGACCGACGATCCGGCGGAGATTGGCCGGTGGGCGAAGGACTTCAAGATACTGGTTTCCAACACGACGGCAGAGGGCCCGTGGGTTGAGGTGAAGAGTGGCCGGCTGCTCAACAAGGGCATTCCGCAGACCTTCGATTTCCCGCCGGTAGAATGCCGCTTCCTGAAGGTGGCCATCGTGTCGAATTGGTTTTCGGACCAGTTCGTTGAGCTCGGCGAGGTCGAGGTCTATGAGGCCATCGCCACTGGAGATACTCTGGATCAGTTGATTATCCGGCTGGATAACCTGCTGCAGGATTTGAAGAGGTACCGGGATAGCCAGCGTTACAACCAGCCGCTGCGGCCGGAACTGAAACCCACCATGGCCCCGGGGGGTACCACGACCGGCCCTGTTGAGCCAGCGCCCAAGCCCACGACAGAGTAACGACTCGCTAGCTCGACCGCTTGAGCGCATCGGCAAGATGACTAGCGCATGAGCCCACGCACAGAAGACAGCACGGAGCGTCCGGAGTTGGATTTGGGTGAAGTGGTGGCACGCTGTGGGCGCTTCAGGCTCAGCGGCCGGCACGGGCTGCTGCTGGTGGTGGTGATCAGCGCGGCGCTGCGGTTCTACGGGCTCGGCACGCGTTCGTTCCACGGAGACGAGATACTGACTGTCGAGATGGGCAGCAGTCCTCAGATGTGGGCCCTGCAGAAGCAAGCGCGACCTGCCTGGCATCCCCCGTTGCACTACGCCATCCCGAAGCTATCCTACCTGGCAGGTGCTGAGACGGAGTTCGAATGGCGTATCGTGGGCGCGGTATTCGGTGTGCTGACGGCTGTGGCGGCTTTTTTGATACCGGCGGTCTGGGGCGCGTCTCGCCTGAGCCTGCCGGTTGGGTTACTCGTGGCCATTTCCCCGATGGGCGTGCTCTTCAGCCAGAGCAATCGCTGGCACCCGCTGGTAGGTGGGATCCTGGCGTTTGGGTGTGTGGGATTGATTGCGGCGGTGAGACGGCGGGCGCTGTGGGGCTGGGTGGTGGCGTTGGTCTGTTTCGTGCTTGCCTGCTATACGGTATTCATGGCCGGCGCAGTGGTCTTTGTGCTGATGTTGTTGGCGCTTTGGGGGGTGCGGCGTTCGGCGATCCAGTGGAAACAGTGGCTGGTGGCTGCGCTGGTATGCACCTTGGGGGTCGCCCCGATTGTGGGTTCGGCGCTGGCGTGGAGCTTTCCGAAGATCGGAGCCCCTGCGGGGATGGATGGAGCCAGTATCGCCGGTGCCCTGGCGAAAGTTGCAGTGCTTGTACAGAACCTGACGGTGGGGCCGACGGTGCTGCCATGGAACTGGGCCGTGATGATTCCGGCGACGGTGCTATTAGTATGGCTCGGCTGGCGTTTCCTGGTAAGCTCTGACGCTGATGTCGCAAGCATCAGGCCGGTGACTGTGGCGTTTTTCTTTTTGTGTTTGCTGGTTACGCTGGTGGCTCCGGCAATCTCGTCATCGCGGTACTGGCTGGTGCTGCTTGTGCCGGTGAGCATAGCACTGGGCGGAGGCCTTGTGAGCATCAGTTCTCGGAAGTGGCGGGCAGTGGGTGCGTTGGGTCTGGCGGCATTGGCCGCTTATGGTTTGGGTAATTTATACACCGGGCGGCAGTATCAATACTTGGAACTTGTTGATGACTGGCGGGGCCTGGCGGAGCTGACGAGGCAGATGGCTCGGCCCGGAGATGAAGTCTGGACGGTGATGGGGCCGTTTCAGTACTACTACGGGCCCGAGAGTATCTGCGTTCGCGAGTGGCGCGACGACCGTGAGAAGGCGCGGGCACGCATCGAAGCAACCGGTGCGAAGCGGGTGTTCGTGCAGTACTCGCCGATGAGCGGCTGGCACGGGATCAACTTCACCAGTCGTGGGAAGGACGCCGGGGCTGAGTTGGGCAAGCTCGGCTTCGAGATGCAATGGCAGGAGCATTACCACCGCGACCCCGATGTGGGGATGAAGCGCAAGCTGCTGAGGGGACGGGAGTTCTCGGAGTACCGCCACGTCCTGGAACTGTGGGAACGAGAGGGCGGAGCGGGCTGAGGATGGTGTTAGGGCATTGCTCATCACTCAGATTGGGCATTGGATTTTTGTGGCGGTATCCGGCTGCGCTCATGGCTCCGAGACGGGGAGGGACTCGTGGAGCGTAGGACCGGCGTAGTCGTGGAATTCAGGGGCGAGAGGGAGGTCCATCCAGGCGCAGCGTTCATCGGATAGATATGCCCCGAGAGCCCATTCGATGTTACGGTAGCCCTCAATGCCGGGTACGGGCGGGGTAGTGTCATTTTCGATAGCCTGGCGGAACTCCCTGTGCAGACGCGGCCAGGCCCCCTCACTGCGGATATCCTCGTCGAAGTTGATGTCGGTGTACCCCTCGTCACCCGCGCGCTTGATGGTCAGGCGCTCGGGCTGATAGAAAGCCTCGATGGTGCCCTCGCTGCCATAGATCATGAAGCCGGTGTTGCGGGAGCCGATATTGGTCAACTGGGCATACTGAGCGATGGTAACGATGGCTCCGGAGTGAGACAGCGCGGTGATAAGGTACTGGTCTTCGGGCGTCTGGCCGCGACTGTAGCGGTTGGTGATGTAGGCGCTGACGCGGGAGAATTCGTCTGCGCATAGGTAGCGGGCCGCGTCAATGTAGTGACAACCGAAGTTCATGACCATGCCATGGCCGCGGGCGCCGGCCTTGATGCCCCAGAAAGTTGGCCGCACGGTGTCGGGTAGCATTGCCGAGGTCGGGAAGGCGCCGTCAACCGCAATTACCTCGCCGATCTGTCCGGCTTGGATCAGTCTATGGGCCTGAGCGTAGGGCGGGAAATAGCGGGTGTTGTGGCCGATATTGAGCTTGACACCGTTGGTCTCGGCGGCATCGATCATCGCACGCGCCTGCTGCAGGGTCGCAGCCATCACTTTCTCGCAATACACGTGCTTGCCGGCGTTGGCAGCCGCGATTGTGGCCTGAGCGTGGAGCTGGGACGGGAGGCAGATGACCACGACATCCACGTTCTCATCGGCAAGCAGATCTTTGTAGTCTGCATAGACCGTTGGTCGAGAGGTACGTTGAGCGCTGACTTGGCGGGCGCGCTCGATGTGCATGTCGGCGACGGCTACGAGCTTCATGGCCTCGCCTGCTTCGACTGTAGTCATGTGCCGGGCGCTGACTCTGCCGCAGCCGATGATGCCATATCCGAGTGTCTTCATGTTAGATACCCTCGTGAAGGTGCCATGTTGTGGTGGCCGGTGGCAAGGGAGAGCTGATTGCCTGGTGGCGCCACGTGTGCTCAGGCTTGCGGTACGGGGAGTGATTCGTAGAGTCTGGGTCCAGCGTATTCGTAGAATTCAGGGCCGAGCGGGAGGTCCATCCAGGCGCGGCGCTCATTGGCGAGGTAAGCTGCGAGCGCCCACTCGACATTGAGCATGCCGTCGCGCCCGGTTACCGGCGGTGCCGTGTCGTTCTCGATGCACTCGCGGAAGAGGCGATGGAATCGCAGCCAGGTCTCCTCGGCCTTGAGGTCCTGGTCAAGCTCAATGGGCTGGAGGTCTTCGCTGCCGCGTTTGAGTGCGACGCCATCAGGTCGGTAGTAGGCCTCGAGGATGCCTTCGGTACCGTAGATGACGAAGCCGTTGGTGCGTGACGGTGTGGAGTTCGGGGCGGAGTACATGGCGATGTTGATGGCAACCTGGTCCTGGCAAATAGCAGTGATGATGAACTGGTCTTCCGGTGTCTGGCCGTCGCTGAAGCGGTTGGCGATCCAGGCGCTGATTTCTCTGGGATCGTAGTCGCAGAGATATCGGGCGGTATCAATGTAGTGGCAACCGAAGTTTACTACGAAGCCGTGGCCGCGGGCACCTGCTTTGAAGCGCCAGAAGTCGTCGCGCACCTTGTCGGGTGTAGTCGCGGATTGGGGGAAGGCACCGTCCACGGCGATAATTTCGCCGATCTGTCCGTTCTCGATGACGCGTCGGGCCTGGACGAAATGAGCCTGAAAGCGGGTGCTCTGGCCGATGGTCAGCTTGATGTCGTTGTCATCGGCGGCGGCGATCATGGCGCGGCACTGGGCGAGCGTGGGTGCCATGGCCTTCTCACAGTAGATGTGTTTACCTGCCTCGGCCGCAGCGATTGCGACCTCGGCATGAAATTGGGTGGGCACGGCTACAACGACGACATCCACATCAGCATCGGCCAGCAAGTCATGGTAATCGCCATAGACCGTCGGGTGGGAGTGGCGTTGGGCGCTGACATCTTCTGCTTTCTCGACATTGTGGTCCGCGATGGCGACAAGGCGTGCTCCGGGAATGGTTTCTGCAGCGTCGAGATGCCTCTTGCTGACCATGCCCAGGCCGATGATACCGTATCCGAGTTGTTGCATTTGAAATGACCTCACTGTTGTTGATTTATTGCGCTTATTCGCCGGGAAGAGAGTCTAAGGTTCACCGCCGGCGAGCCGATACCTGCAGGCAGGATACGGCCAGAGAGGGGCGAAGTATAAAATAATCTTTGGGTCATTTGGCTGCAGTGAGTTTGAATTGGCCCACTCTTGGCTTATAATATAGTATCGTCAGGCTCGGCGATAGCGACAGGGACGAGGACGGACTGCCGAGTTTTCAGTGAGAAGGAGCAATTAGTATGGGATTGACGATTTATCTGAATGGTGAGCTTGTCCCCGAAGAGCAGGCGAAGGTATCGGTCTTTGACCACGGGTTGCTGTACGGTGATGGGGTGTTTGAGGGTATCCGAGCCTACAACGGGCGAGTGTTCCGGTTGGAGGAGCACCTCGACCGCCTGTGGGACAGCGCACGCGCGATAATGCTGCAGATACCGATGGAGAAGTCTGAGTTGACGGAGGCGGTTCTGGAGACGCTGCGAGCCAACGATCTGCGAGACGGCTACGTGCGGTTAGTGGTGACACGTGGGTGTGGGGATTTGGGTCTGGACCCGGCGAAGTGTCCGATGCCGACGGTGTTCATTATCGCTGCCTCGATAGCGCTGTATCCTGAGGAGTACTATGAGAATGGTCTGGCGCTGGTAACGTGTTCTACGCGGCGTCACGATCCGACGGCGCTGGACACGGGTATCAAGTCGCTAAACTACCTCAACAACATACTCGCCAAGATGGAGACGACCCATGCGGGCGTTCCGGAGGGCATCATGTTGTCAACCGAGGGGTATGTGGCCGAGTGTACGGCAGACAATCTGTTCCTGGTTGAGCGCGGGATGCTGATAACTCCGCCGCTGTACCTGGGGAACCTCGGCGGCATAACGCGAGACACAGTCATGGAGTTGGCGGAGTTGCGGGGGCTACCAGTACATGAGAAGCTGTTTCGACTCAAGGAAGTGTATTGTGCCGATGAGTGTTTCCTGACGGGTACGGCGGCGGAGCTGATCGGCGTGGTGTCAGTTGACGGCCGCCAGATTGGTGACGGCAAGCCGGGGCGGATAACGGAATTACTGCGGGAAGCGTTCGTTACCTTAACTCAATCCGAAGGCACGCCGATATATGACTAAGCCGACCGGCCTGGGGAACTTCGCGGGTGTGACGGGCGTTTATTATAGCAGATTACTGAGCGCCGTCATGCTGTAAACGCATGATAGGAGTGCGCTTGTGTGTGCATGGATTGCAGGCACCAGTTTGGTTGCGGGAAGCTGCAGATGTTGCGGAGGACAGGCGGGGAATATTGTTGGGGAACATTGCGGGCTACCCGAGCGTCCTTAGACTGACAAGTACTGCGGATGGAGGCTATTTAGGATTGCTTTTGTGAAGAGCGACGTGGGGGAAACTGTGTGATTTTACTACTGAACTAAATTACGGTAGAGCAGAAATAGTCATCAAGGGGAAGTACTGTTAATGGAATTATGGCAGCGTTTTACAAGTCGTGCCCGTCGTGCTGTGCTGATGGCACATGATGAGGCACAGCGGATGGGAATGCAGTTGATCTCGACGGAGCATTTGCTTCTGGGTCTGATGAGGCTGCGCGAGGGTGTGGCAGCCGAGATACTGGAGAGTTTGGACCTCGACTTAGACCGTCTTCGGAGCGGGCTTCGCAGGCAGATGGAGGCAGAGGTCGGTGGTGAGGGTTCGTCCGAGGTGTCGTTCACTCCCGAGGCCCAGCGGGTACTGAGTCGCGCGTACGCGGAGGCGCGGCAGCTTGGCGATTACCATATTGGTACGGAGCATATACTGCTAGGCCTGCTACGAGAGGGACGTGGCGCGGCCTATCGTCTGCTGCGGCGGCAGGGCGCAGATCTTCCGATGGTGCGGCAGGCGTTACGCGAGATCTCAGGGCGCGGTGATGATGAGGAGCAGCGAGGTGAAGAGGACGGGAGTACGACGCCGACGCTGGACTACTTCAGTCGCGACCTGACCGAGCTCGCGCGCGAGGGCAAGCTGGACCCGATAGTCAACCGTGAGACAGAGACCGAGCGCGTCATCCAGATTCTGTGTCGGCGGACGAAGAATAATCCGTGTCTGATCGGGGAGGCGGGTGTGGGTAAGACGGCGATCGTGGAAGGTCTGGCCCAGAAGATCGTCAACCGAGAGATACCGCCACTGCTTCAGGATAAGCGTCTGGTGGCCCTGGATTTGGCCAGTCTTGTGGCCGGCACGAAGTACCGTGGGGAGTTCGAGGACCGGATGAAGCGGGTGTTGGAAGAGATACGGGAAAGCGATGGTGAGATCATCGTGTTCCTCGACGAGCTGCACACGATCGTGGGTACAGGTGCGGCCGAGGGTGCTATGGACGCGTCGAATATACTCAAGCCGGGTCTGGCGCGTGGTGAACTGCAGTGCATTGGGGCCGCGACGAGCGACGAGTACCGGAAGCATATCGAGAAGACCCCGTCTTTGGAGCGCCGTTTCCAGGGAGTGAGGGTTCTGGAGCCGGATGCCGAGGACACTGTGGAGATTCTACTAGGGATTCGTGAGCGCTACGAGGAGTACCACCGCGTGCAGATGACGGAGGATGCGCTGCACAGCGCCGTTGATTTGTCCGTGCGCTATATCAGTGACCGCTCGCTGCCTGACAAGGCCATTGACCTGATTGACGAAGCCGCTGCGCGGGTAAAGCTGCGGCACTTCAAGCAGCAGCCGGAGCTGGGCGAACTTACGGAAGAGCGTGCCGATATCGAGCGCAACATGGAAGAGGCGCTCTCTCCGGAAGGCTACGACATCGAGGAGGCGCAGAGAGCGGAGAGCAGAAGGCAGCAGATCGAGGCCGAGATAGCGCGACTGCAGCAGGAGTGGGAGGATGGGGAGGCGCCGTTAGTGCTGGCTGAGGATATCGCCGATGTCGTGTCCATGTGGACGGGGATTCCGGTCAGCGCAATATCGCAGGAAGAGACACAACGGTTGCTGCAAATGGAGGATGAGCTGCATAAGGATATAGTGGGTCAGGACGCGGCGATCACGGCGGTGTCGAAGGCGATTCGGCGCGCGCGGGCAGGAGTGAAGGACCCACGGAGGCCGATGGGATCGTTCATATTCCTGGGCCCGACGGGTGTGGGCAAGACGTTGTTAGCCCAGACGCTGGCCAAGTTTCTATTTGAGGACAGCGATGCGCTGATTCGGATAGACATGTCGGAGTACATGGAGAAGTTCGCCGTCTCGCGCCTCATTGGCGCGCCGCCTGGCTATGTCGGATATGACGAGAGCGGGCAGCTCTCGGAGGCCGTGCGGCGGCGGCCGTACTCGGTCGTACTTTTCGACGAGATCGAGAAAGCACACTATGAGGTTTTCAACATTCTCCTCCAGATCATGGAGGACGGTCGTCTCACTGATGCGCAAGGGCGCACGGTGGACTTCAAGAACACCGTGGTAATCATGACGTCGAATGTCGGTGCGCGGACGATCACGCTTGATAAGCCTGTTGGCTTCGCGACGGAAGAGGGTAAGAAAGCCCAGCGCGACAGGCGCAAAGACTACAGCCGGATGAAGACGAAGGTGACCGACGAGTTGCACAAGACGTTCAGCCCTGAGTTCCTCAACCGGGTGGATGATGTTGTAGTGTTCCATGCTCTGACACCTGAGGAGATCGCGGCGATAGTGGACTTGGAGTTGCGGAATGTACATGAGCAGTTGGAGGGCCGGGGGCTGAAACTGGAAATCAGCGAGCAGTTGCACGCTCGGCTGGCGGAAGAGGGTTATGACCCGACGATGGGTGCCCGTCCGCTGCGCCGGGCCGTGCGGCAGTACATCGAGGACCCCGTCGCGCTGTGCCTGCTCGAGGCTGACAGGCAGCAGTGCAGTGGTGTACTGTACGTGGATATAGATGCGGATGGTGAAGTGGTGGCGGAGATACAGGAGGAGACTGTGTCGGTGATGCCGTCCTAGCGTCCGGGGATGCGAATACTGAGCAGAAGGCCCGCCTCAGACGATGGGGCGGGCTTTGCATTTGGTGTTTTCGGTAGGATAGTGTCGTGTCCCGCAAGTATGTTGATCTATTGGAGAGCTTTGGTATTCCGCGAGAAGGACTTCGAACGGACTCGGGCTGGAAGCTGATAGCGCGGGAGGACGCTGCGCGTCCCCTTCGCGCTATCACCTGACCTGCGCGGGGCGCAGGTCAGGCCGAGCCACCCATTCATAAATAGTCATAAATAGTAATGAGTCGCAATATGCACGGGGCACATCCAAGCGCCTTTACCCCGTGCTTCAGGAGTAACAGCGCAGTGAGTTTGAAGAGGGATGAAATGGGTCAGGCCGAGCCACCCATTCATAAATAGTCATAAATAGTAATGAGTCGCAATATGCACGGGGCACATCCAAGCGCCTTTAC
>Ga0180431_10007312_pt1 | contig 12904 bp, 11 predicted proteins | sample SS_ome_11_FD_132459 | JGI IMG/M metagenome (GOLD analysis project Ga0180431, IMG submission 132459) | Hypersaline lake sediment archaeal communities from the Salton Sea, California, USA - SS_1_MS_1 metaG | ecosystem: Environmental > Aquatic > Non-marine Saline and Alkaline > Hypersaline >... | reverse complement strand
TCAACGCGGCGACGAGGTGCCACGCGCCGCGATCCACGACGAGGAGGCCCGCGTTCCTGTAGAAGCGGGCGCCGGGGCGCATGGCGGGCGGCTTTTCCGGAAGCGGCCTGTCGCCGGCCTGGAGAGCCGTGTGGGCGGCCTGGATTTGGTCGAACGCGGCGTGGACGAAGATCCGGTCGTCTGCGTTCGTTGCCTCGTGTCCGTGCACCGTGCCCCAGAGCCATCCGTCGGCGATCTCGCGCGCCGCGGGCAGGCGGTCGGCGAGCAGCTCGAACCCGTGAGCCATGTAATTGAACGTGTTGCGGCTCCCATACTCGCCGGCGTAGGAACCGTCGGGATGGAGGAAATCGCGTGCGAACTCGACGGCGCGCTCGAGCGGCTCATCGAGGAAGTCCCATCCGGCCGCCTCGCGGAGCTTGGCGAGGAAAGCGATCGTCATGGTGAGGTAGCCGGGGTCGCACCCCTCGTATTCCGTGAACCATCCCTCGCTGTTCTGCCACGAGAGGGCGAGCTCCGCCCGTTCGCGGGCCGCGCGAACGAGGTCGTCCCGGCCGGCAAGGTGCCCGACCGTGAACATCGCCAGCGCGGCGAGAGCTTGATGGTTGGCGAGCCGCCCGGTCTCCTGGGCGTGGCGGACGAACCGGGCCCGCCGCACGAGGTGGTCAAGCAACCGCGGCTCCCTGCAGCCGAGTACGCGGCAGCTTTCGGCGCACGCGTAGAGGGCGAAGCAGGTCGCGCCGAGGGCGCGCTCGAACGGGAAGTAGTCGTCGCACGAGCCATCCCGGTGGGCGGCACGCCCGGCGAAGTCAACCGCCGCGAGCGCGAGTTGGCGCAGCCGCGGCTCGCCTTGCCAGCGGTTGCCCGGGAGCTCGAGCGCATGCGCCAGGGCCAGTGGGAGGCCGAACTCCTGGTTCATGCCGCATGGGAAGTCGGCGGTCCTGTAGTGCCAGTACTGTCGGTCAAAGCAGCCGTAGGTCGGGCTGAGCGGGTTGCGATCGCCCATCGCCAGGAGCCGGGGCACCCATCGGAGCCCCAGCCATGCGTAGAGCTCTGCGGCGCTACGAAGGGCGGTCGGTTTCATGGTAGACCTGGCGCCAGTAGTTGAGCTCGCGGTCGTTGGTCTGGCGTTGGCGCACGACGAGCTCGGCGAGCATGCCGATCGAGAGCGTGACGACGCCGGCGACAAACAGGATGATGTCCATCTCCTGGAGCGTGTGCAGCTTGTCAATGAGGGCGTGGTAAAGGCCGAAGATAATGCTTGCCACAAGGATGCAGGTCGCCAGGGGTCCGAGCATCCGCAGCGGCTTGAAGAACATGACCATGCGCATCACGGTGCCGAGGTAGTTTGTGGTGTCCTTGATCGGGTGGAATTTCGACTTGCCGATGCGCTTCTTGTAGGTCGTCGGCACGTACGCGACGCTGTAGCCGTTGCACAGGAAGGCAAGCGTCATCGTGGTCACGCAGCTAAAGCCCTTGGGCAGCACCCAGAGGTACTCGAGCATCACGTCGCGCCGGAACGCCTTGAGCCCCGTGTTGAGGTCGGGGATGCGCGTGCGCGTCAGGTAGCACGCCAGCTTGCGGATGAACCACTTGGCGGGCGCGCGCAGCCACTTGAGCGTGCCCTCTTCGCTCGTGCGGGCGCCGTTGACCTGGTCGTAGGCGGGCATTTGCTCGAGGAGCTTCGGGATGTCGGCCGCCGTGTAGGAGCCGTCGCCGTCGAGCATCACGATGATCTCGCCGTGGGCGGCGAGGATGCCGGTCTTGCGGCTCGAGCCGGAGCCGCCGTTGACGGACCGCCGGACGACGCGCACCCCCTTGGCGCGGGCCGCCTCGACGGTGCGGTCGGTCGAGGCGTCGTCCACAACGAGGATCTCGTAGCGGTAGCCCGAGCCCTCCATCGCCTCGCGCACCTCGTCAATGACGGCGCCGATGGCCGCCGCCTCGTTGTAAGCGGGGATGACCACGGAAATAAGCAGGTGCTGGATGCTTGGCTGGACGTCGGGGAGCTTCTCTTCCATAACGCTGGCGAGTCTAGTGCCGCCGCCGCCAAAGTCAAGGGAGTTGTCCAGGCTCGCGGGCCGTCCGCGGGAGATTTCGGTTGCGTTGCGGCCCCGGGCCATGCTATCCGCGCGGCGAACCTCTCATGGGCGCAGAGGAAAGGCATCGGTGTTGGGTTCTTAACACGACGGAGAGGGGGACAGTTTGGAAGGGGTCACATCCCGGCACACGCTCCGAGGCGTGCTGCGTGCACTGGCCGTATTGGCGCTGCTGTACTTCTTCTTGTCGAGCATCCGGCTCCTCGGGGCTGGATTCAAAATGTTCGGCACGGCGTTCGCCGAGTATCTCATTCGCACCACTTCCGAGCCGGTGGTCGGTTTGTTTGTCGGCATTTTGGTGACGAGCGTCGTGCAAAGTTCGTCGTGCACCACCTCGATGGTGGTCGGGTTCGTCGCCGCGGGCACGCTGCCCGTGCGCAATGCGATCCCGATCGTGATGGGCGCCAACATCGGCACGACCGTGACGAACACGATTGTCTCGTTCGGGTGCGTCTCGCGGCGCGAGGAGTTTCGGCGGGCCATCGGCGGCGGCACGGTGCACGATTTCTTCAACTTGCTCACCGTGGCCATCCTGCTCCCGGTCGAACTGGTGACACGTTGGGCCTTCGGTATGGGGTACCTTGAGCGCGGCGGTTCCTGGCTTGCGGGGCTGCTCGCGGGCCGAGGGGCCGAGGGGGTGGAGTTCCATAATCCGGTCAAGAGCGCGGTCATGCCGCTGGTGCGCTTTATTGTTTCGCTCACCGAGGGGCTGCCGTTCGGGACCGCCGGCACGGTGCTCGTGATCGTGGCGCTGCTCATGTTGTTCGGCTCGCTTTTCCTGCTGGTGCGGGTGCTCAGGTCGGCGGCCTCGGGACGGCTTGGGGTGCTGTTCGACCGATTCATCGGCAGTGGCGGCGTGGTGGGGATCTTGCTCGGCTTGGTGGTCACGGTCGCGGTGCAAAGCAGTTCTGTAACGGTCTCGCTCTGCGTCCCGATGGCCGCGGCGGGGATCGTCACAATCGAGCAGGTCTTTTCCGTTACCCTCGGGGCCAACCTGGGCACGACCGTGACGGCGTTGCTCGCGTCGCTCGCCGGGGACGTCAACGCGCTGGCGATCGCGCTTGTACACACCCTGTTCAATCTCACCGGGATCCTGATATTCTATCCCTTGAAGCCCATGCGGCGCATCCCCATCGGCTTGGCCCGATGGTTCTCCTGGATCGCAGGGCGGTCGCGATGGGTCGCTGTGGTGTATTTGGTCGGAGCGTTCTTTTTGCTGCCCTTGGCGATTATTTTGATTGGGCGGCTCTTGTAGGAGGCAACGATGTTTAAGGAATTGATCGAAGCGTGGCGGCGCAAGCCGATCCTCGTGCAGATGTGCGAGGAGCTGGTCCGCATGATCGGCGATGCGCACTGGATGTTCCAGGCGGCGACGAAGCTGCTGTTCGAAGGCGATGGGAGTGACCCGAAGGCGGTCCAGGCAATCTACGACCGTGACATCACGATTAACAAGACGGAGCGCCGCATCCGCACGCAGCTCGTCGAGCATCTGGCCTTTTTGCCGGGGAGCGAGGTGCCGACGTGCCTCATACTCATGAGCGTGGTCAAGGACGCCGAGCGCATCGGCGACTACTGCAAGAACATCCTCGAGGTCGCCGGCTGGCTCAAGGCGCCGCTGGAGGGCAATGCCTATGCTGAGGCGTTTCGGGCGCTGATTAACGAGATCGGCGACGAGTTCGATCCGACGGCGAAGTGCTTCGAGGAGTCGGACAGCACGCTTGGCCATGAGGTGCTCACGAAGACGCGGGCGCTCGCCGAGCGGGCCGACGAGATGATTGACCGCCTGCTCGAGGAGAAGATTCCATGTCGTCAGGCGGTCTCGTACACGCTGCTCGCGCGCTACCTCAAGCGGGTGGCGGCGCATCTGGCGAACATCGCCTCGAGTACGGTGATGCCGCTGCACAAGCTCGATTTCTTCGACGAGAAGTGGCATACAAGGGACACGAAGTGAGCCTTTCAGGCTCACGCGCGCCGGTACGGTCGAGAAAGGCTCAAAGCAAAGGAGCAGGGGAGAGACGCGTGGCCCGAACGTACCTTGTGACCGGCGGGGCCGGGTTCATCGGCAGTCACTTCATCCGTCGCCTGCTTGCCGCCGCCGCCGACATCCGCGTGATCAACCTGGACAAGCTCACCTACGCTGGCCGGCTCGAGAACCTCGAGGCGGTCGCCGACGATCCACGCTACCGCTTCGTCAAAGGGGACATCGCCGACCCGAAAGTGGTCGGCGAGCTCTTTGCGGGCGGCGTGGACGTCGCAGTCAATTTCGCCGCCGAAAGCCACGTGGACCGCGCGATCGCCGACCCGGGGCATTTCATCACGACCGACGTCTACGGCGTCTACGTGCTGCTCGAGGCGGCGCGCGAGCATGGCGTCGGGCGATTCGTCCAGATCAGCACCGACGAGGTGTACGGCAGCGTCGAGCGCGGCTCGTCGGTCGAGACCGACCCGCTCATGCCGCGCAACCCGTACGCGGCGAGCAAGGCGGGCGGCGACCGGCTCGCCTACTCGTATTTCGCCACCTACGGCCTTGACGTGATCGTCACCCGGGCCTCGAACAACTATGGTCCCTACCAGTACCCGGAAAAGTTCATCTCGCTTTTTGTGACCAATGCCATCGAGGACAAGGAGCTGCCGCTCTACGGGGACGGGCGGAACGTGCGCGACTGGCTCCACGTGGACGACCACTGCGAGGCGATCGCGTTCCTCATCGAGCACGGCGAGCCCGGCGAAACCTACAACATCGGCGGCGGCAACGAGCGCGAAAACATCGAGGTGGCGCGCCTCATCTGCGACGAGCTCGGCAAGCCGCACTCGCTCATCCGCCACGTCACGGACCGGCTCGGCCACGACCGGCGCTACTCGCTCGAGACCTCGAAGCTCGCCGCCACCGGCTGGAAGCCCACGACGCCATTCGAGGAGGGCCTGCGCGCGACCGTGCAGTGGTACGCCGAGAACCGCGCCTGGTGGGAGCCGATCAAGTCGGGCGAGTTCCGCGACTACTATTTAAGGCACTATGGAAACCGGTAGCGTGCTCGTCGTGGGCGCCCGGGGAATGGCGGGCGCCGATTTTCTCAAGTGCTGGCCCGGCGCGACGGGCCTCGACCTTCCGGAAGCTGACATTACCGACCGCGACTCGTGTCGCAAGCTGCTGGCCGAGCTGCGGCCGCGGGTGGTCGTCAATTGCGCCGGGGCGACCGGCGTGGACTGGTGCGAGACGAACCGCGCTGAAGCGTTTTCGGTGAACGTCGCGGGCGCGGGGCATCTCGCCGAGGCCGCGCACGAGGCGGGCGCCCTCGTCGTCCAGTTGAGCACGGACTACGTCTTCGATGGCACGGCCTCAGGCAAGTACGCGGAGACGGATCCGACGAAGCCGCTGAGCGTCTATGCCGAGAGCAAGCTCGAGGGCGAGCGCGCGGTGTCGCGGGCGACGCCGCGGCACATCATCGTGCGCATCGGATGGCTCTTCGGCCACGCGGACAAGAGTTTTGTGAGAGCAATCCTCCGGCGCGCGGGCGACGGCGAGCCGGTACGCGTCATTGACGACCAGGTCGGCTGCCCGACGTATTCCTACGATATCGCCGAGGCGATCGGGCGGCTTGTGGACGTGGGCGTGACCGGGACCTTTCATTTCACGAATGTGGGGCCGTGCACACGCCTCGAGATGGCCCGGCACATTTTCGAGCGCGCGGGGATGGATACTGCGCGGCTCGTGGCGATCACGTCGAGCGAACTCCCGTGGGTGGCGAAGCGGCCGGCGCGCGCGGTGCTCTCGACGGAAAAGTACCGCACGGCGACCGGCGCGGCGCCACGCCACTGGCACGCCACGGTGGACGACGCGCTCGTTCGCGACGGCGTGAGGCTGCACGGCACGTAGGGCCGCGAGCGGACAAGGAAAGACCCTCCGGAACCGTCGTTCCGGAGGGTCTTTTGTGTTTTCTCTTGATCGTCGCTTGGCTTACTTCCGCCGGCGCAGCCGCAACAGCGCGAGCAGGCCGAACCCCCCGAGGAGAAACACGCTCGGCTCGGGAATCGGAATCCCCGTGATGACGAACGCTAAGTTGAGGGGCTCCTCAGGATCCTCAAAGCACGGATCGAGCAGCCTGGACCAAGACATCCCGTCATCGCTCCACACGGCGGTGTCTGGCGCCTTGTTTTCGTACGAGGTCTTCCAGCCGAAGTCCGCGTCAGCACCCGCTGGACTGGAAACGTCCGCGCTGATGCCGAGCCAGTAGATAACGGGCTCATCTGGCGTGCCTCTCTGCTCGAACCAGTCTTGTTCGTCCAGGTAGATGTTCACCTGCCACAAGATGTCGTGGTCATGCCGGGCATACTCCTGGGTGTTCGGGTCGTACCAACCCTGGTCCACAAAGTCATCCTCTCGGATGGTGACTTGCCCCGAGTATGAGGCGGGATCAATTTCCGCCGACCACAAATCTTTGCCGGGCTTGCTGTAGTCTTCCGGGCACGTTTGCGGAACGTCGCTGTAGATGGTCAGGTAGAGGGTGTCAATTGTGCCGACGATGTCGCCCTTCCACGAGCACCAGAAATGGATGTCAGTGATCCAGCCGGTCTCTTTGCATTCGAAGTCATCGGCCAGGGTCTTCGGCGTGGTAACCCTGACATCCCACCCCGTCGGGTCTGGGCGTTGGAAGAACTTGGTGTTCGGATCGGGATCGCACCAGCACCAGTCCGCGAGCGCTGCGAGCGGCATGGCACAGACCGCAAGCACCGCGACGATCAGAACAAGACGTTTCATAGCTGCCTCCCTTCCTTCCCCGTAGGCAATCGTTATCTATATGTGCGAGCAGAACAGCATCTCCACTCCCCGCAGCAGAGGATCAGCTGCTGCAGAGGAAAGGAACAACATACTGCTGCAAGTGTCGCAATGGGGGACAGACCCCCGATACCCCAGAAAACGCAGCTTTGTAACACACTTGTTTCTGGTTGTCAACGATTTTTTCGTTGACCGGTCATTTTGTGGGCTAAAAGATGGTGTCCGGGCCGTTCCGGTGCCGAGAGAGGGCCGTAGGACCGCTGGGCACAGAAAAGCCCCTCCGGAACGCTGTTCTGGAGAGGCTTTCTTTCTTTGTTTGTAGCCCAGGCTGCTTCTTGCGGCGCGCTCCGAGCAGCGCCAGCAGGCCGACGCCCGCCAGGATGAACACGCTCGGCTTTGGGATCGTCGTGATGACGAACGCCAGATCGAGCGACTCCGCGGTCAGTGGGCCCTTGAGCGGGGCCCACTCGCCCAGGTCGTCGTCCCAGTAGACCGCATCGTCCTCCCAGTGCTCGTAGGAGGTCTTCCACCCGAAGAAAGAAGTTCACCAATATCTTTATCTTTGGCGTTTGTCAATAAAACAGCGTGATTCCAGGTATTCTTCTTTCCTTGTTGGAACCTCCCCTCCTTGATGGAGGTGACTCTTCGTCGTGATGCGATAACCCGTCAATCTCCCTGGACGCGACTATTCCCGAAGATTTTCCTTGCTTTTTCCCACGAGATGTGGCATTATGAAGCTTGAAGATTGCTGAGGGTATCGGGAGTCTTCCCTGCAAGCCAGAGGTGTTTCGTCTGCGCAGCTGCGCTCTGGCCCAAACGGCTAAGCGTGTGTTCCCCCTTTTTGGGCGGACGAACGAGTTGCTGGTTGCCTCTGCGAGGGCGGGGGGCGAATCGAGCCCCTGGTTCCGAGGGCAAGGAGCCTGGATACCTTCTGGCATGAATAGCTTGGAGGTTCCGCCTAGGCAAGGCACAGGCACGCAGCACATACATCCAGTGCGGAACCCGCACCCGGGCGAGGCAACTCGCCCGGTCTTTTTTTCGCCTCGCGTGGCCGCGCCGCGTTGCAGATTGGTCGTGGTCGTGGTAGCGTGAGTGGGACCTGAGCCTCGGACCAATCTCCAAGGGAACTTGGCGGCGGGAGGCCGGCCACACGTGGCGGAAACCAAGCGGACGTTCATTGCGATTGAGCTCGACGGGGCGGTCCGGGCGCGCTTCGAGGCGCTTCAAGAGGTGTTGCAGCGTGCGCGTGCGGACGTGCGGTGGGTGAAACCGGACCGGGCCCATCTGACGCTCAAGTTCCTCGGCGAGGCGACGCTCGATCAGATCGAGACGATGCGCGTGGCGCTCGACGAGATCGCTCCCGACGAGGCGCCGTTCGAAGTGGTGTTTCGCGGTCTCGGTGTTTTCCCCGACGGGCGGCGGCCGCGTGTGGTCTGGGTCGCCATCGTCGAGGGGGTCGAGCGGCTGCGCGCGCTCGCGGCGGCGATTGATGAGCGCGCGGCCGCGGCCGGCTTTAAGCGGGAACGCCGGGGGTTTTCCCCGCACGTGACTCTTGGGCGGTTCCGTTCGCCTTCGGGGTGGGACCGGCTGCGCGCACTGATGGAGGCGAACGCGGCATTCGACGCCGGCCGGATGACGGCGGGCGAGGTGCGCTTGATCCACAGCATCCTTTCGCCCCAGGGACCGACTTACGTGCCGCTGCATGCCGCGAGGTTTCTCGTGGCCGGCTAGGGCGGGTGTTTTCGATCCTCGCTTCCGTGTGCTATTGTAACAAGGGTGAACCGACGAGAAGGAAAGTAGGCATAAGCCGACGAGCAATAGGAGGAGGCGACATGGCACAGAAGACACAGGTGAAAGGGAAGGCCGCGGCGGCTCCCGCGGCTGAGTCGAAGCCTTCGGGGGGCGATCCGGCGAAGAAGAAAGCGGTGGACCTCGCCGTTGGGCAGATCGAGAAGCAGTACGGCGAAGGCTCGATCATGCGCCTGGGCGACGATGCGGCCCGCGCGAAGGTCGCGGCCATACCGACGGGCTCGCTGGCGCTGGACGTCGCGCTCGGCATCGGCGGTGTGCCGCGCGGGCGGGTCATCGAGATCTTCGGCCCGGAGGCGTCGGGTAAATCCACCTTGGCACTGAGCATCATGGCGAACGCGCAGCGGCTCGGCGGCCTGGGCGTGTACATTGACGCCGAGCACGCGGTGGACCCGGCGTACGCGAGGAAGATCGGCGTGAACCTCGATGACCTGCTCATTTCGCAGCCCGATTGCGGCGAGGACGCGCTCAACATCGCCGAGATGCTCGTGCGCTCCAATTCGATTGATGCCATCGTGGTGGACTCGGTGGCGGCGCTCGTGCCGCGGGCCGAGATCGAGGGTGAGATCGGTGACACGCACGTGGGCCTTCAGGCACGGCTCATGTCGCAGGCGCTCCGCAAGCTCACGTCGGCGGTTTCGAAGTCGAGGACCTCGGTCATTTTCATCAACCAGCTCCGCGAGAAGATCGGCGTGATGTTCGGCAATCCGGAGACGACCCCGGGCGGCCGGGCGCTCAAGTTCTATTCGTCCGTGCGGATTGACCTGCGGCGCACCGAGAGCATCAAGTCGAGCACCGGCGAGATCACCGGCAACCGCGTCAAGGCGCGGGTGGTCAAAAACAAGGTGGCGCCGCCGTTCCGGCTCGCCGAGTTCGACATCATGTATGACGAGGGGATCTCGGCGGCGGGTAATATCCTTGACCTCGCCGTGCAGAACGGGATCGTTGAAAAACGTGGCGCCTGGTTCACCTACGGCGACGAGCGGCTCGGGCAAGGGCGCGAGGCGGTCAAGAAAGAAGTCAAGGAGAACGAGGCGCTCGCGACCGAGCTCGTCGCCAAGGTCAAGGAAAAGTTGCAGATCCCTTAGGGGTGTGAGCGATGAAGGTGGCATCGAGGAGGCGATGGGCCGGGCGTGTCCTGGGCGTGTTGCTTGGGCTGCTCGGCGGGTCGGTCTGTGGCTGGGGCGCGGAGGTCCAGGAGGGCCCGAACGCGCACGCGCTCGATCTGCAGCAGGCGTTCGCGAGCGTCTTCCGGGAGGTCGAGCCGGCGATCGTGACCGTGTTCCTGGAGACGGGCGAGCTCTCGGCTATGGAGATCGCTCGGTACGGTCTCAGACGGATGCCGTTGGGGCTTGGCTCGGGTTTCATCGTTGACAAGCGAGGCTACATCGTCACGAACGAGCACGTGGTGAGCGGCGGCAAAAGGCTCTCGGTGCTCTTGAGCGACGGCACGAAGTACGACGCCAAGCTCATCGGGAAGGACCAATTGCTCGACATCGCGCTGATCAGAATCGTGCTCCCCAAGGCGGAGAAAGGCAGGACGTTTCCCGTCGTCCGGCTCGGGGATTCGGACACGGTGCGCGCGGGGATGTGGACGATCACCGTCGGCAACCCGATCGGCTTCCAGTTCGATGACCCCGAGCCGGTCGTCAGCGTCGGCATCGTTTCGGGGATCAAGCGCACGTTCGTTGACACGCTCGAGGACCGCCGGGAGGAGATGCGTACCTACGGTGGCCTCATCCAGACGGACGCCGTGGTCAACCCGGGCAACTCGGGTGGGCCGCTCTTGAACATTCAGGGCGAGGTGATCGGCGTCAACACGGTCCTCTGGTCGCCGACCCATTACTATGTCGGCCTGGGGTTCGCGGTCCCGATCAATACGATTCGACGCAAGCTCGACCCCATGGCGAGGGGCGCCGGCGTGAAAGAGCCGATGAAGTACGGGATGATCGAGGCACAGCTTGAGAAGCTCGATGAGATAACCGCCGACGTACTCTTCCTCAAGGGGAAGCGCGGCGTGTACGTCAAGCAGGTGTTCGAGGGGCGTGCGGCCGCCGCCGCGGGGATGAAGACCTATGACGTGATCCTCAAGGTCGCCGGCCAACGCGTCGTCAACGTGGCCCAGCTCGTGAGCCTGGTCGTGCACCTTCCGCTGGACGAGCCGGTGCCCTTTACGGTCTGGCGCGTCATCAAGGTTGAGACCCTCTACCCGGTGTGCGCCAAGTGGAGTTACCCGGTGACGATGACGATCAACGTGAAGCTGCGCGGCAAGACGATCAAGGAGATCAGGGACGCATCGCGGCGCTTGTCGCACTAGACCCGCCGAGCGTGAGGGTCTGAGTGATGCAAAAGGCATTCGGAATACATTGGGCTGTCGGCGTCCTCGGCGTGCCCGGGCTCGTGCTCGCCGCGCTGGGGTGTGCCGTCGCCGCTCAGGCCCAGGGTCGCGCGGCTCTTCTCTCAGAAGCGCGCAGCCTCGAGGGCGCGTTTACGGACGTGTATGCGCGTGCCGAGCCCGCGGTCGTCACGGTCTTTCCGGAGACGGAGGTGCGCGATCCGGAAGCTCGGCTCCACTATGGCGTCGGGCGGATAGCGCAGGGGATCGGCTCGGGCTTCATCATTGACGAGCGGGGGTACGTCATCACGAACGAGCACGTCCTGCGCCAGGGAAGCCGGTATTCCGTGCAACTGAGCGACGGGCGCAAGTACGACGCTCGGCTCGTCGGCCGGGACCAGCTTCTTGATATCGCGCTCGTGCAGATCGTCGTCCCGCGCGAGGAGCGGGGACAGACGTTCCCGACGGTGCCGCTGGGCGACTCGGACGCCCTCGAGCCGGGGATGTGGGCGCTCGCGCTCGGCAATCCGGTCGGCTTCTACTTCGACGACGCGGCGCCCGTGATGGCCGTCGGGGTGGTCTCGGGTGTGAACCGGACCTTCGTGAAGAAGGAGCGCGGGCCTACCGAGGGGCCGCACGTCTACGGTGGTCTGATCCAGACGGACGCCGCGATCAACTCGGGCAACTCCGGGGGGCCGCTGCTCAACATCTGGGGCGAGGTCGTTGGTGTCACGACCTGCAGCTTCACCCCAAAGGACGACAACTTCCGGGTCAGTTTCGCCCCGGAGGAGGCCAACATCGGGATCAATTTCGCGGTGCCGATCAACGTCGTCAAGCGAAAGGTCCCCCTGCTGAAGAGAGGCGACGGCGTCCGGAGGCCGATGCGCTATGGCACGATCAACGCAACAATCATCACGCTCAGCAAGGCTGAGGCCGAGAAGCTCCACTTGGAGGGCCGGCGCGGCGTCCATATCAAGAAGGTGACCAAGGGGGGCGCCGCCGCCAAGGCCGGTTTGCAGGCCGATGACGTGATCCTCAAAGTCAACGGGCGACGCACGGCGAACAGGAGGCAGCTCGTCTGCCTCATTGCGCACTTGCCCATCGGCGAGGCGGCCTCGTTCGAGCTCTCGCGCGTGGTCAAGGACAAGCCGGTCACGATGACCGTCAATGTGACGCTTGGCGGCAAGACCGTCACCGACGTCGAGGCGATGATGCAATGGCTGTCCGCAGGAGGACCCGAGGAGCGGTGAACCTCGACGAGAATGCCGCCTACGAGGCGGCGCTCAGGCTCATCGCGCACCGCGACCGCACGGTTCACGAGCTCCGCACAAGGCTCGCCGACAAGGGCTATCCCGCCGACTCAATCAAGGCGGCGGTCGAGCGGCTCAAACGGATCGGTTACCTCGACGACCGTGCCTACTGCGAGCGCTACACCACGGAGATCCTCGCCACGCGTCCGGCCGGGCACCGGTTCATCACGGCGCGGCTGCGTCTCAGGGGCGTGCATCCGGAGGTAATTTGCGAGGTGCTTTCGCGGGCGTATCCCCCGGGGCTCGTCGAGGAGATGGCGTACCGCGTAGCGGCGAAGCGGGCGAAGCGCTCCCGCAACGAGGAGCCCGCCGCGCGCCGCCGCAAGCTCGCGGGGTTCCTTTCTCGTCGGGGCTTTAACTACGACGACGTCCAGAAGGCGCTCCGCCGCGTCCTCGGCGAGCTCGACGAGATGGACTGACTCCGCGGTCTCTGCGCGCTCTGCGGTAAAAAGAGAGCAAGGTTCTTTCAGCCGCCTGCTTATTGTGAGGCGGTGTGGCGCGCAATCCTGAGGACGGCTCGGGCGCGCTCCTCGGCGAAGGGGATGGTGATGCCGGCGGCAAGCTGCTCGCTTGTGAGTGC
>Ga0180431_10007311_pt1 | contig 12906 bp, 12 predicted proteins | sample SS_ome_11_FD_132459 | JGI IMG/M metagenome (GOLD analysis project Ga0180431, IMG submission 132459) | Hypersaline lake sediment archaeal communities from the Salton Sea, California, USA - SS_1_MS_1 metaG | ecosystem: Environmental > Aquatic > Non-marine Saline and Alkaline > Hypersaline >... | reverse complement strand
TCTGGCTCATACGGCACATTCTGAGACGGGAGGCGCAGAATAAGAAGACTGCGTGCGCAGCCAACAGCCCAAGCGCTCGCCCTCCAATCATCGCGCACGGTGCCTTGCGGATCGATGAAATCGCCAAGCACGTTTCGCTGTTCGGGAAAGAAGTGCCCTTGCCCCCCAAGCAATATGCGCTTCTTCGCCTGCTGGCAAGCGACCCCTTCCGTGTCTTCTCCGATAAGGAAATCCTCGCTGCTGTGTGGTCAACGTCAAGCTATGCCGACTCAAAGGACGTCAAGCAGCAGGTGTATCTGTTGCGCCGCCGGCTGACCGCCGTCTGTTCGGATGCCCCAAAGCTAATCGTCAACGTCCCCGGATTTGGATACAAGCTTGTACCACCAATTGTTGATGAGAATTTGACCGAGAGATGATGGTACTTAACAGGCAGGAGAGTGTACAGTCAAACAAGCTTGGAGGACAACATGAAGACTGCACAACAGTGGGCAATCGCACTGATTCTAGTCGTTGCGTTGCTCGTTCTTGGCTCGCTCGGAACCGCCACTCAAGCCGAACCCGGTTCCCAAGAGGCCAAAGAAGATGTTTCCATCGAGCGAAGGCTCGCGTCTATGGCAGAACAACTACGGATGGCGATGACCCTTACGACCCTAGCAGTCCTCTCCCCCACTCCTGCCGCACAACGTCTCCACATTCAGCAAGTCATTAACCTCCTTGAAGGAACAGGAGGCAGGCACTTCGTCAAGCGCGTATCTCCACAAGAGGAGATACCCGGATTGATCCCGTGCGCGCAGGCACTGTTCGCGCGCCTCGAAACGACGCCTCTCAATCCAATGGGGCGCGAGCCAATCTCCGTCGCCGCCAAGCACACACTATCCCTTCTCAACTCGGCACTGGAGACGTCTCTGTTCGGCTTACGACAACGGCGATTGGAAAGGGCCTCCGACGAAATGTTGAAAGCGTACGCGTACCTGACCGCCGCCTTAGGTTGCGGATCTGATCCGACTGACCTCAGTGGGGTGCTCGTTTTGAGCCGCCTTTTTTTGGCCTCTTCACCCGCAAGCGATGGCACGAGAGAGCAGCCGTAGAGCGCACTGGGTTGACCCCACACACCTCATCGACTATCCGCCAACCATTAACTCCTGGCCACAGTCCCATTTGGAAGAGAGCCGCAAACGAGGCGGAAAGAACACCGCCGATGCTTTACCAAAAGCGAAACCCATGCTAAGATCTGAACCTATCAAGCAACGCGGCAGTGGATAGCCAGAAGCGAGGTCCATCAACCTGAAGTCACTCAAGGGTTCTGTCGCTCTCCGTAGAGCAGCAAGGAGGAGATCATGCGCCACGTTCGATTCATGCTCCCCGGTTCCGATCAGCCGGAGGCGGGGCAACTCCGTAACGGGATCATCATCAAGGGGAAAACGGAATTTTCGCCGGAGAAGGTGCGGCTCCTTTCCCCGTGTACTCCGACAAAGATCATCTGCCTCGGACGTAACTACGCCGCGCACGCACAGGAATTGGGCAATCCCCTCCCGGAGCGTCCTCTACTGTTCTTCAAACCACCCTCTGCGGTAATCGGACCGGGGGAAGAGATCGTACTTCCCCCAAGTTCAAGAGTGGACTACGAAGCCGAACTCGCCATTATCATCGATCGCCGCTGTCGCAATGTCAGAGCCAAGGATGCGATGGAGGTCATCCACGGCTACACCTGCATGAACGACGTTTCCGACCGCGAAGCACAGAAGTGGGACAAGAATTGGGTACGAGCAAAGGGGTTCGACACGTCCGCTCCCCTCGGACCAGTGATCGTCACCAAGGACGAGATCGAAGGACCCTTTCACGTTGTGCTCCGCTTAAACGGCAAGATCAGACAGGACGGATCAACCAGCGATCTGGTCTTTTCAATCCCGGAGATCATCGCCGAAATCACCGCCTTCATGACCCTGGAGCCGGGGGATGTCATCGCAACTGGAACACCGGCCGGGGTTGGCCCATTGTCCTCCGGCGACACGGTAGAGGTTGAGATCGAGGGAATTGGCACCCTGGCAAATTTCGTGCGCGCGGCATCCGATTAGCGAAAGTCACCTGCAAGGAAAATCCTATGTAATGGGGTGTTTTTCGTATATGTCGACCATGGAAGGACAGAATGCGCCACCCAACAGCAGGTCAAGTCGACCCATACCTTTGCCAGCATCATGTGGGGAGTTTTCATCTATTCCCAGCAAGCGGTATACTCTTGCCAAGTGAGCCGACGTCTTGAAACCAACAGGAGGAGTCACATGAACACACTGGAAGCATACCAAGCACACTTGCGTGAGATCGGGAAGCTGCAGTCGACCCTTGCTTTGCTCTATTGGGACCAGCGGACCTATCTTCCATCCAGTGGGCACGACGCTCGGGCCGAGGTGATCGGGCAACTCTCCAAGATGATCTTCGAGCGTTTGACCTGCGATGAACTTGGTCGCTACCTAGAAAGCTTGGAAGAAAGGGACGATCTCTCACTGGAAGATCGAGCCAGTGTGCGGGTGGTCGGAAAGGCTCATCGTCGCCACAGGGCCATTCCATCCGACTTCTACGAGGAGTTCTCAATTGCACGCTCGTTGAGTGAGTCCGTGTGGGAACAGGCCAAGGCATCCTCCGATTTCACGCTTTTCCAACCACATCTGGAAAAGATGGTCGACTATTCGCAAAAGTTGGCGCAATACTATGGATATGAGATGAACCCCTACGACGCCCTCCTTGAAGAATACGAACCAGGAATGACGACTCACGAACTCCGGTCGTTGATCGAGCCACTGCAAAAGCAACTTGTACCATTCATCAAAGATCTGATGGACCACGGCACGCCCCCAGAGCGCGGATTTCTAGAACGGGATTTCCCCATCGACCGACAGAGGGAGCTTTCGCTCCGGACACTGGAACTCATCGGATACGACTTCTCCGCCGGGCGGCTTGACACAACGGTCCACCCGTTCACGATCACCACAGGACCAAGCGACGTCCGCGTAACAACCCGCTACAGAAAAGAAGCCCTCCTCCCAGCCCTGTTCACCGCGTTGCACGAAGGAGGCCATGCGCTCTACGACCAAGGAATTGCCCCGGAGCTGAAGTGGAGCGGACTGGATGAAGGCTCTTCCAGCGGGATTCACGAATCGCAATCGCGCTTGCTGGAGAACATGGTCGGGAGAAGCCTTGCCTTCTGGACCTTCTTTCAGCCGATGCTGGCCGATGTTTTCCCCGAGCTTGCCGGGGTTCCCGCCGAAGCATTCTATCGGGCGTCCAACATGGTCAAACCGTCGCTCATCCGCGTCGAGGCCGACGAGGTTACCTACAACCTTCACATCATGCTTCGCTTTGAGCTCGAAGAGAACCTGATTAACGGCAAGATCGCAGTGAAAGACCTCCCCGGTTTGTGGCGAGAGGCGATGGAGCGGTATCTGGAGGTGGCACCCGAAGATGACGCGCGCGGCGTTCTACAAGATGTGCATTGGGCCGGTGCTATGTTCGGGTACTTCCCATCGTACATGCTCGGCAATCTTTACGGCGCCCAGATGTTCGCTCAAGTGAAGAAAGAAATGCCCGATCTCACAGAGCGGATCGCCAGCGGCGATCTCACAAGCCTAATCGGCTGGCTGAGGGAGAAGGTGCACCGCTTCGGAAAGATTTACGACCCCAAGGAGCTCATCAGGAACATCACTGGTGAAGACCTGAATGCTTCCTGCTTCGTGGACTACATCACCGCCAAATATGGACACGTGTATAACCTTTGACGTGAACCAGTAAGTACTAGGGGATTGCACTCGTAGGAGTTGGAGCCTCAGGCAGTCACCCGTTGCTTCGGTAAACCACCTCTTCAAAGACCGTGCAAACGCCGCCAGTTGCTGTCTCATTCCTTCGATTACATCACTTACTCACCGCGGGGGGGTCGAGGTACAGATTCGCTGCGCGAAGAACCTCGCGCGTCTTTGCGTAGGTCAGAATCTCCCAGGCACTTGGGTAAGCGAGCCATCGGCACTCCACGTGCTCATCGGAGAGGACGACATCGTCCGACCCGACGCGCCCGAGAAAATAGGTCGCTTCCTTGGAAACTGGTGATCCGTTCCGGATGAATTGATACGTGCTAGTCGCGCGGAAACTCGGGATCGGCTCAATCTCATCGATTCCAGTCTCCTCCCGAGCTTCGCGCAAAGCCGCTATTCTGTCATCCTCACCGGCTTCGATCCGTCCTTTGGGGAAACCCCAATGCCCTCCATTACGGTGTCGAAGGAGGAGGAAACGCCGCTCGCCTTCCTCTCCAATGGAGAAAAGGACAAAACCGGCCGAACGTTCAGGAGGCTCGCCTTCATCAGTTGATGTCGATTTCGTGCTCATCCTGGTCAAGCAGTCTCGGGTGAAGTCCAAGGCTTCGAAGCTCTCGGAGCAGGACGCGGAACGATTCGGGTAAACCAGGCTTTGGAAACTCCTCGCCTTTCAGGATTGCTTTGTACAGCTGGATTCTCCCCCTCGTATCGTCCGACTTCACCGTAAGCATCTCTTGCAGCAAGGTCGCAGCACCATAAGCCTCGAGCGCCCACACCTCCATCTCTCCCAGGCGTTGGCCGCCGAATTGGGCCTTGCCCCCCAGCGGCTGTTGGGTGATCAAAGCGTAGGGTCCAGTGGAGCGAGCGTGTATCTTCTCATCGGCTATATGCTCTAGCTTCAAAACGTACATGTATCCAACGGTAATCGGCCGAGAAAATGGTACGCCGGTGCGGCCGTCGCGCAAGACGACCTTACCATCGTTGTTATCTCCATCAGCCAACCCTGCCTTCTTTCGCACGTCGTGCAACTCGGCGAGAATCTCATCCTCGTGTGCACCATCAAAAATCGGTGAGGCCAGCAACTCACCCCTTAAGTAAGCGAGCCAGCCAAGATTGGCCTCAAAGATCTGTCCCAGATTCATACGCGACGGGACCCCCATCGGATTGAGTATGATATCAAGTGGGGTTCCATCTGGGAGAAACGGCATTTCCTCCACTGGGCGGATGGTCGAGATGACCCCTTTGTTCCCGTGGCGTCCAGCGAGCTTATCACCCACAGAGATTTTCTTGCGCTGCGCAACAAACACCTTCACCAACTCGTTCACGCCGGCGTCGAGCTCGTCCCCCTGATCGCGGGAAAACTTCTTCACCTTGATCACTTTCGCTGTTCCGGAGACCGGGGGCATGCGTAGCGAAGTGTTCTTCACGTTACGGGCTCGTTCTCCAAAGATAGAGCGGAAGATCTTCTCCTCCGGCGTTGGCTCGGATTCCCCGCGTGGGGTGATCTTCCCAACCAAAATGTCTCCAGTTCGTACTACTGTGCCAACTCGGATGATCCCTTCTTCGTCTAGGTTCTTCAGATCCTCCTTGGAGATATTGGAAATATCGGCTGTAATCTCCTCCGGGCCCAGCTTGGTCTCTTCTGCCTTGATCTCGAATTCCTCAATGTGAATCGAGTCGAGCAGGTCCTCGCGCACAAGCCGCTCGCTGATAACAATGGCATCCTCGTAGTTGTATCCCTCGTATGGCATGACGCCAACGAGAATATTCCTTCCCAAGGCAAGTTCTCCCAAGTCGCTTGACGGACCGTCGGCAAGGAGGTCTCCCCGCTTCACCGTCTCCCCCTCGTTAACGACCGGGCGCTGGTGGATAATCGTGTCTTGGTTTGAGCGTTCGAAACTGATAAGCGGGCAGGTCCAATTCTTCCGACCGCGCTGCAAAACGATCTGCCGAGCGTCTACCTCTTTGACCACGCCGTCCTCCTCGGCAAGGATGAGCATGCCGGAATCCATCGCTGCCTGGCGTTCTAGACCGGTCCCGACCAACGGAGCCTCAGGGTGTAGAAGCGGAACCGCCTGACGCTGCATGTTTGCACCCATAAGTGCTCGATTAGAATCGTCGTGCTCGAGGAATGGTATCAACGCAGAGGAGATTCCAACCAAGGCCTTCGGAGAAACCCCCATAAAATCAACCTCTTTCGGTTCAACCAAATGCAATTCCTCACGGCCGGTGCGCACTTCAACCCGCTCTCCCTGAATGCGTCCGTTTTTCCCCACCGGCGTGGTGGCCGGAGTAATCCTGTATTCCTCCTCATCATCGGCCATCAGGTAGACGATCTCATCTGTCACCTTACCCTTCACGACCCTTCGGTAAGGCGCCACCAAGAAGCCGTACTCGTTTACCCGCGCGTAGCTCGCCAGAGATGTAATCAACCCTATGTTCTGCCCTTCTGGCGTCTCGATCGGACAAATACGCGCGTAGTGAGAGGAGTGAACGTCCCGCACCTCGATCTTTGCCCGTCGTTTGGTTAACCCACCCCCAAGCGCGTTCAAACGACGTTTGTGAGTCAACTCAGTCAACGGATTCGTTTGCTCGAGAAATTGCGAGAACCTACCGGTGTAAAAGAGTTGGTTAATCGCTCCTTGCACCGTACGGCTCGATATGAGACGCCGTATTGTATCCTTCTCATCCAGGGCATACTTGGAAAGCTTGTCGCGCGCAATGCGGGCCATGCGTACAAGCCCAGTGCGCAAGGCGTTCTCAGCGAGTTCGCCGGGAAGCCTAACCCGCTTGTTTGCCAAGTGATCCTTCTCGTCAAGAAGGCCCGGATCCTCCGGAACCTCAAGGAGAAGCCTTATCGTTCGTACGATGTCAGCAAGGTACAAAACCGGCTGTTTAAGGGCCATTCCCAGCTTGCGGTTCGCTTTGAACCGACCGACTGCGGAGAGATGATAGCTTGTGGGATGGAAATACAGGTTCTCGATATACTCTCCCATCTGGGCCAGCGAGGCTCGGTCGGACGGTCGAAGACGGTGATAGATCGCACGTAGCGCATCCTCCTGTGACATGATTTGATCCTCACCCAGAGTTTTCTGGATAAAGCGGTTGACAAGTCGCACAGAAGAGATTTTTGCATTGGCCAAGCGCGCTAAATGCTGCTTCTGGAGCAGCTCGCCGGGAGCAAGAAGAACCTCTTCGCCCTGCTTCACCTCCTCAGCAGCACGGTGGCCGACGTAAGGCTCCAGAGTTTCCACGCTGACCGGCGCAACCTCAAAACTGTAATAGGTACAAATCCTTTCTTCACTGAGGCCCAGGGCTTTCAGCAGTACAGTTGCCAACACTTTGCACTTACGATCGAGATTCGCTTTGAGTGTTAATCGACGGGTATCGAGGATGACCTCCAGCCATGCCCCCAGCTCGGGCAAGATATGTCCCTTATAAAGATGCCTGTCCTCTTGGGTAAAATATACCCCGGGAGAGCGAGTCAGCTCATTGACAAGGGTATTTTCAGATCCGTTGATGATGAACGTACCGCGACTGGTCATCATCGGGAAGTCGCCGATATAGAGTTCTGTCTTTTGCAGGAGCTTGCCTTCCTGAAGCAGACGCGCAGTAACGCGCAGTGGACGCGAATAGGTGAGATCCTTGTCCTTGCACTCCCGCTCCGTGTTTCTCGCTTCACCTAGATAAGGATTGATAAGCTCCAGCAAGAGGCCGTTTTTCCCGTGGCCTTCAATAGGGGATACGTCGGAAAAAGCTTTCCTTACCCCTTCCTCCACAAATCTGCCGAACGATTCTCGCTCATCCTCCAGCAGGTAAGGAGGTGGAAGGATCTCCTGTATCCGCCCGTAGGATCGTCGTTCTCGCTGCTTCATTCTCCCCCTCGAAATAAACACGTTGCCCCAAGGCAGCAATAACTTCGGACAGATCGCAGCAGAAGATTCACAACAACGCCGGCGTTACTGCTCGAGTCCGACTTCAGCGCCCGCCGCCTCTAGCTTGTCTTTGATACCTGTCGCCTCGTCTAACCCTACTCCCTCTTTGATCGTAGCGGGGAGGTTGTCAACAAGGTCTTTGCACTCCTTCAAGCCTTTACCGGTAATCTCCTTGATCTCCTTGATCACCTGAATCTTCTTCTGCCCCGGATTGGTAAGAACAACCTTGAAGCTCTCCGCTGCAGCCTCCTCAGCCCCGCTCCCAGCACCCGGAGCTGCCGCCACTGCAACCGGCGCCATCGCGGCCGCGGAGACGTTGAACCGCTCCTCGATCATTTCAACCAAATCGGCCAGGTCCTTCACGGTCATATCTTCTATTTCCTGAAGGATCTCCTCTTTACCCATTCTTGCTCCTCCTTATCTTATTGTTCACGTTGTTTTCGGATTTCGTTCAACACTGTAGCCAATTCACGAAGCTTCGCCTGCAACACAACCGCCAGTGCACGCATGGGGCTTGCCAGGAGCATCGCCAACTTCGCCAACAGCTCCTCGCGAGAAGGAAGGGTCGCGTAGCGCAACAGCTTGTCTTCTGTTATGACCTCTCCTTCGAACACCCCTCCTCGCAGCGTATAGCGAGGAGAATAGGCCTTGCGACATTCCTCGCACAGCTTGAACGCCAGAACAGGGTCATCATAACCAAACGCAATGCCTATCGGACCAGCGAAGAAATCCACCAGGTTGCTCAAGCCCGCTTGCTCTGCTGCGATACGGGCAAGTGTATCCTTGACCACTCGGAACTCCGCGCCCGCTTTGGTGAACCGCTCACGCAGCTCCACCATCTCGTTTGCTGAGAGACCCCGGTAGTCAGCGAGAACCAATGACACGGCCTGTTCGAACTTCTCCTTGAGACAGGCCACTTCTTCTATTTTCGTTTCTGCAGGCATCGCTTACTCCAAGCCACCTTGCTCCGCCACTCTTGTGACCTCGCCGGGATCTATGATGATTCCCGCTCCCATAGTAGCAGCTATGCTCGTTTTTTGGATGAAGCGCCCCTTCACGCCCTCTTCAGGACGCCGCTCACCAACACTACGTATGAGAGCCACGAGGTTCTCTTTCAGGGCATCCATTTCGAATGAGACCTTTCCAAAGATGCTGTGAATTACTCCATAGCGGTCGCTGCGAAACTCGACCATCCCTTTTTTGAGTGCGCTAGTCGCATTTCCCACGTCTTTGGTGACTGTTCCTGTTTTTGGACTCGGCATTAGCCCGCGGGGCCCAAGGACCTTCCCTAGCTTTCCCACAACGGGCATCATATCCGGTGTTGCGACCACTTTGTCGAACTCAAGCCACCCTCCCTGGATCTTCTTTGCCAAGTCTTCGCCGCCCACGTAATCCGCCCCTGCCTCCTCCGCCTCGGTCTGAGATTCGCCCTTTGCAAAAACGAGCACCCGCACGGTTTTTCCAGTCCCGTGCGGGAGACTGCAGGTCCCACGGACAACGACTTGACTCGGCTTAATCCCTAGGCTAAGCGAAACCTCAGCCGTTTCATCAAAGGACGCAGTTGCGGACTCCTTCAGCTTGGCGACCGCCTCATCAATGCTATATGTTCGATCACATTCAATAAGCGTTGCTACACCTTGGTATCGTCTGCTGCGCTTCATGTCTCTACAACCTCAACGCCCATATTCCTTGCCGTTCCTTTGATAATCTCGATCGCTTTTTCCAACTTATAGGTGTTCAGATCAGGGAGTTTTCGCTCGGCAATCCGCCTGACCTGCTCATCGGAGATCTTCGCGACTTTCACACGATTCGGCTCAGAGGAACCTGATTGTATCCCGGCAGCCATCTTAATCAACTCTGCAGCTGGCGGTTGTTTGAGAATGAAGTCAAAACTGTTGTCTATGTACACCGAGATGACAACAGGGATCACCACTCCCGGCGTCTCGCTCTTCGTCGCCTCGTTGAACTTCTTACAGAAATCCATGATGTTCAACTTACGCTCGCCCAGGGCCGGACCAACCGGGGGTGCCGGAGTGGCCTGCCCAGCAGGGATATGCAAATTGATCTTCGCGATTACCTTCTTGGCCATCGTTCCTCCTAGCCCGCTCGGCTACAGCTTTTCGATCCCTTCAAATCCAAGCCGTACCGGGGTTTCCCGCCCGAAGATCTTCACCATCACCGCAACCTCCTCGGCTTCTTTGTCGATCTCCTTGATCTCTCCGGTGAAATCAGCAAACGGCCCTTCAACAATCTCCACCACTTCGCCGACCGTGAAGTCTACCTCGATCTTCGGCTCACCGGCGGAAGCAACTGGCACTTTCAACAGGCCGGCTTTCCGCTTAATCAACTTCATCTCTGGCCCCTCGATCGGTGTCGGCTTGTACCTGGTACCTACATAGCGGATGGCCCCTTTGATTCCATCAATCAGGTTCAACATCTCTTCTTCATCAAGGCCCAACCTTCCAAAGACGTACCCAGGAAAGAGGCGGCGCTTCTCGATCCGCTGGATTGAGACGACCCGTTTGTCCTTGTACTCCTTCACCTTGAGAAGGCCGGATGCTCGACTCACGATGTGATCTTCTTCCTCCAGGAGATCCCCTTTACGCAGCTGCATTCCCTTTCTCGCTTTTGCCAACGTCTTTTCTGGGATCAATCTTGATTTCGCCTTTCCGTCCGAGAACTCAAATGTGACCCGGCGCACCTTATCCCTAAGAACTATCTTTCCCTTGTTCGCTACGACGAACTGTTCATCGCTATCCGAGGTAAGGGGGACTCCGTTTCGTATCTTTTCCCCCAGGCGTATGTCGCGACGAATCCTTTTGTCGCCAGGAAGGAGGTAGACCTCTTCGTTGCGGTTCGTCATCTCAATGATCACACGCTGGAAGGACTCAAGCTCAGTAATCTGTGCATCGGCTTCCATGTGACGTGGTGCCTTGCGGGCGATCACCTCTCCGCGAATGATCCGCTCATTCGGTTGCGCAACAAGATCGTATTCGTAGGGAATGCGGTACTCGGTGCCCGCACCCCGGCGACTACGGGAGGTGATGACCTCCTCCACCGGCACGAGGAAGAACGTCTCCTCGCTATCAGCCTGAAATGCCTCAACACCCTTTTCCAAACCGCGCTTTCTCACTCGTTCGTTGAGGTCTTCTTTCACCTTCAACTCCGAGCCAGCGTAAGTCTGGATCGCGTACCACTTTTTCATAGGCATGATTGAGCTAGAGTTGCACGAAGAAACGGATAACGGCCTGGATAATCGTATCCACTCCCCAGATGTAGATCGTCAACATGACCACTAACACCAGAATGAGAACGGTGAAAGAAATGACCTCACTGCGCGTCGGCCAGCTAACACGGTCGACCTCACTACGCACCCCTTTCAGGTAGTTTGTAATCCTCTCAAACATCCGGTTGTCACCTTCTTGATTTTTGGCAGGCCCGGGAGGACTTGAACCCCCAGCCTTCCGATTTGGAGTCGGACGCTCTGCCGGTTGAGCTACGGGCCTATTCTTCCCTTATTCGTCTAGGTCTCCTTGTGCAGGGTATGCCGCCGGCACCACTTGCAGTACCTATTGAAACTCAGTTTCTCTCGGTTGTTGTTCTTGTTTCGCTTGGTGTGGTAGTTGCGGTGAGCACACTCACTGCAAGCAAGAGTGACATGGATGACCGCTTCACCTTTCTTTGCCATCGCGCGACCGCGCCTACTCGATGATCTTCGCTACAACGCCTGCACCGACGGTCCTGCCTCCTTCGCGGATGGCAAAGCGGCGTCCCACGTCCATGGCAATATTGTGGATCAGCTCACCGACGACCTTCAGGTGATCCCCTGGCATGACCATCTCCACTCCTTCAGGGAGACGTACCGTTCCAGTGATGTCCGTCGTGCGGAAGAAGAACTGCGGTCTGTACCCATCGAAGAACGGGGTGTGACGTCCACCCTCGTCCTTGGTAAGGATGTAGACTTCCCCTTCGAACTTGGTGTGCGGTGTGATCGTCTTCGGCGCGGCGATGACCTGGCCGCGCTCGATATCGTCCTTTTCAATGCCTCGGAGGAGAATTCCGACGTTATCACCGGCAATTGCGTAGTCGAGCGTCTTGTTGAACATCTCCAGACTAGTCGCTACGGTTTTCATGACCTCATCATGAATCCCGACGATCTCCACTTCCATTCCCGGAGTGATCTTTCCCCGCTCGACACGACCAGTGGCCACCGTGCCGCGTCCTTTGATGGAGAAGATGTCCTCGATAGGCATCTGGAACGGTTTGTCCTCATCGCGCTCCGGCAAAGGAATGTAGCTATCAACGGCCTCCATCAGTTCCAGAATGGACTTACATTCTTCTGCGTTGGGATCTCCGCTCTCCATCGCCTTTAGAGCCGATCCACGGATGATTGGGACCTCATCACCGGGGAATTCATACTCAGTAAGCAGTTCACGGATTTCGATCTCCACAAGGTCAATCAGGTCCGGATCGTCCACCATATCAACCTTGTTCAAATAGACAACGATTGCCGGAACATTGACCTGGCGAGCCAATAGAACGTGCTCGCGGGTCTGCGGCATCGGGCCGTCAGAGGCTGCAACCACCAGGATTGTCCCATCCATCTGAGCGGCACCAGTAATCATGTTCTTGATGTAGTCGGCATGTCCAGGACAATCGATGTGGGCGTAGTGTCGCGTCTCGGTCTCGTACTCCACGTGTCGGACGTTGATCGTGATTCCGCGCTCCTTCTCTTCTGGAGCGTTATCGATGTCGTAGAAGTCGAGTTCTTTGGCCAGGTTCTGCTTAGCGAGCACTTTCGTGATCGCTGAGGTCAAAGTCGTCTTCCCGTGATCGATATGACCGATCGTCCCGATGTTGATGTGAGGCTTGCTCCTCACAAACTGCTCTTTAGCCATCCTCGAAACCTCCTTAGAAGCTTGATGCGGTGGTCGCAAAACCGTTCCAGAGAACATCTTCACCGCTAACATGAGCCCGCGATCGGAATCGAACCGACGACCTCCCCCTTACCAAGGGGGTGCTCTACCGTCTGAGCTACACGGGCGTTTCGACCCGATCCCAGTGTACCTGATACGCCAATACAACACCAACTGGAGGGGGAGGGATTCGAACCCCCGTAGGCGTCCGCCAACGGATTTACAGTCCGCCCCGTTTGGCCGCTTCGGTACCCC
>Ga0180431_10007310_pt1 | contig 12908 bp, 10 predicted proteins | sample SS_ome_11_FD_132459 | JGI IMG/M metagenome (GOLD analysis project Ga0180431, IMG submission 132459) | Hypersaline lake sediment archaeal communities from the Salton Sea, California, USA - SS_1_MS_1 metaG | ecosystem: Environmental > Aquatic > Non-marine Saline and Alkaline > Hypersaline >... | reverse complement strand
GGATTCCAGCTTTCGCTGGAATGACAAGTATTAGGGAATGACAAGTATTAGCGGTTCGAGCAACAAATGATATTTATCCCTAAAAACAGGTCTTATATACCAGAAAAGTGTAAATAACCCTCTTAAAAATTACAAATAAAGATTACTGAAAAAGTGCCTTTTTCTTGACAAAAATAGAAATTTTAGAAACCGTCATTGCGAGGCCGCAGGCCGAAGCAATCCCATTTTTTTGTCGAGATTGCTTCGGTCGCTTCGCTCCCTCGCAATGACACGTTCGTCAACTATTTTGCTAAAAATCAGCAATCTCAACTAATAATATCGAATGGTTAAGCAATTAAACGGTCTAATGGCTAAACGAGATTGCTAAAAAGTTTTTCTCATAACAGAAACAAAATTTTAGGGAATTGTCATTGCGAACCGCAGGCAAAGCAATTTCGATAAAGGACGGGAAACCGGAGGTCAGTTCGTCCCTGAACCGGCTATAACTATGGTGATAGGGCGATAGTGCCTAATATCTAATACTCCCTAAAATAATGGGCTTCGGGGGAGCATCACAGGAGGGCGAATCATAATAAGAAGGATATATCCGACATAGATAGCAACCAATCCGAACCCCTCCCTTCTGTCCAACTTGCCACCGGAGCGAAGAAGCGGTAAGATTAGCAATGTAAGCCCAATCATTACTGGGAAATCGTAGATAAGAACCTCGCTCTCCACTGGTAGGTAGCCCTTTATAACAGCAGGGACGCCAATCACAACGAGCGTATTGAAAAGATTAGAGCCGATAACATTTCCGATAGATATATCGGGTTCGTTTTTGAGGGCGGCGACGATGGAGGTGGCAAGCTCTGGAAGGCTTGTTCCCAATGCGATGACGCTGGCGCCGATAACCATCTCGCTGACACCGAATTCACGGGCTATCTCACTGGCAGCGGATACAGTGAAATCGGCCCCAAGAACCAAGCCCGCTATCCCGAGAGATACCAATAGAAGGTCGAGTACCCAACTTCGGCTGGCACGGGCCTCGATAATCTCCTCCTGCGTTATAGGAGATTCCAAATCGAACTTCAACTCATCAGGTAGCACACGCCAGTTTTTGGCTATCTGGGGAAGAACTGCAATAAGGAAAAATGAAACAAAACCTAAAAGCAGCAATATTCCTTCAAGCCCCACAATTTCCAGGTTTCCCGCGAACATAAAAAGGGCGATTCCGGCAAATATAGTTATCGGAACCTCTAGGCGCACCGTATGGTCCTCGACACGCATTGGGCTGATTAGCGCAGCTACACCAAGAATAAGTCCGAGGTTCGCGATGTTCGAACCAACTACGTTACCAAGTGCTATCCCAGGAGAACCTCTCAGCACCGCCATCGTGGATACAACAAGCTCGGGCATAGAGGTGCCGAACGCGACGATGGTCAGACCGATAACCAGCGGATGTATGCCCATAGCGATGGCTAAGCGCTTCGAGCCGCGAACCATACCCTCGGCTCCAAGATAAAGAATAACTATGCCACCAGAAAACGTTAGAAAATTAAGGAGCATCTTCACCCCGGGGTTTGGAAAATCCCCAACTATTAAGCTCGTCCAAAAAATCGTATGCCGTGAGGTCGTAATGGACTGGCGTCACGGTTATGAACCCGGCCTCTAATGCGGCTACGTCGTGTTCCAGGCTGTTATCCCCAGCGACCATAGTCCCGCACATCCAGAAATACTGTTGGCCGCGCGGATCCTCCCTTTTATCGAAAAAATCGTTAAAATTCGTCTTCCCCTGAGTTACGACCCTAACGCCGGCTATTTCGTTCGCCGGACGGTCGGGGACGTTGACGTTCAGTAATATTCCGTTCGGCAGCCCTTTTTCGAGTACCAATTGCGCGAGCTGTTTTGTGAAAATTACGGCAGTTTCGTAGTTCTCGCCCACTCGGCTATCGAGCGAGACGGCGATAGAAGGCACTCCAAGCAGCGTTCCCTCGGTCGCCGCGGAGACTGTCCCGGAGTATATTAGGCTCGCTCCGACGTTAGCTCCCACATTTATCCCCGAGATAAGAAGCTGTGGCATTTCTGGCATCACGACCTTTATCGCGAGCTTCACAGCATCCGCCGGTGTGCCGCTACAGGCATAACCGAGGAACTCACCATCACGTGTTATCTTCGTCATCCTGAGTGGATTGGAAAGCGTTATCGCATGGCCTACCGAGGACTGCTCGCGGTCCGGCGCAACTACGACTATCTCGCCGAGTTCACGCATACCTTTCACAAGTGCGGCCAGACCGGGAGAATAAATGCCGTCGTCGTTTGTTATGAGAATCGCCATAATTTATAGTAATTATCCAGTAGCCTTGCCCGCATTTCACGAGATTGCTTCGCTAACGCTCACAACACTTTCATATAATCAATGACAGTGCTTCCTGCAAAACAGCGTTTTTCTCTTTATTGCGAGGAACGTCAGCGACAAAGCAATCCCGATAACTCATACCTATTTATTGTATTCCTTCGCTATCCTCTTTAGTTCCTTCTTAATTAGGCTTCGCTGCGTTTGCGAAAGGTGGTCTATGAACACGATTCCGTTCAGGTGGTCCACCTCGTGGCAGATAACTCTGGCCGTGATATCTTCGACCTCGAACACCGTTTCGCCTTCACCGGGAATATATGCCTTGACCTTTATTTTCTTTGGTCGCGAGATATTTTTATAAAGTTCGGGGAAGGAAAGACAGCCCTCCTCGGATACTTCGCTCTCCTCGCTTTTTTCAATAATTTCTGGATTTATAAGGACGCGGGTATCGGAGAATTCGTTATTTTTGAGGAAAGTTACGAGGCAGATTCGCCGGTTGCAATTGACCTGATTCGCGGCGAGCCCGAGGCCGTTGTGTTCCTCCAATTTCGCCCGCATCTTTCTTATAAACTCTCTAAGCTCCTTAGATTCGGGGTCCTCGATTTCGACTGTTCGTTCGCGGAGAATCGGATTTCCCCAGTAGCAAAAGCTCAGTTCTTTTGGGTATTCGTCGGGCATTTACTTCGTTGTTCGTAGTTCGTCGGTCGTCCACTGCACCCCACCCCTGATTCCCAATCAAGCTGGGAATGACAAGAGGAGATTGCTGATTTTTATTAAAAAATGGTTGACAAACGTGTCATTGCGAGGGAGCGTAGCGACCGAAGCAATCTCGCTCAAATAACGGGATTGCTTCGCCTACGGCTCGCAATGACGGCTTCAGATTTTTCTATTATTGTCAAGAATATCGCCATTTTTCAGCAATCTCAAGAGATAAATTATCGTTAAGCCGTTTGACCGTTAGATGGTTCGTTTCAATGTGTCCTTCGGGCTAATCAACGATTACTGTCCGGTGGCTGAGTAAAGTCGAAGGCTCGTATCGGAGCCACCGTCAGGTCGTTAATTTCTTTACCCTTCCATCTTGCCCACAATATATGCCTTGCCGACCTCCGCCTTAAAATTATCTCCGAAGCGTAGTGTTATAGTATCTTGGCCGACACCTACCACCGTGCCTATAAGCCCTCCCGATGTCATAACTCTTTCGCCTTTCTGTAGAGCACTGAGCATCTGCTCGTGTTCCTTCTGTTTTTTCGACTGCGGCCGGATGAATATGAAATAGAACGCGACCGCTATCACAACAAACGGGAGAAATGTCAACAGTGGACTCGATGGTTCTTGTCCCTCCGCCTGCGGGGCTGCCATAAGCATCGTCAAGTAGGATAGATACATTACAATCCTTTCATTATTTTATTCTGTATCGTGTTATTATCTAACTAATTTAGCTAAATGTCAAATGTTAAATCCGTATAGTTGTGATAAAAGCTAAAATTCCATTCTTAAAGCTCGTATTCTCTTGACTCCTCGATAAGGGGGTGTGCCACGCATAGAGCACACAACACCTTACCGCCGGTATTTGTGATTGCCAACGCAACCTCGCGTGTCGTCGCGCCGGTTGTGATGACATCGTCGAGAATAATCACTTTACGACCATCAAGCTCCTCCGATGCTCTGAAAGCGCCCGCTACATTCGACCTTCTTTCATTTCTATCGAGTTTGGTCTGGCTTTTAGTCATTCTAACACGCTTCACGGCCTTCGCCAATATAGGAACTCCGGTGATGGTGCTTATCTGTTCAGCGATGACCTCGCTCTGGTTGTAGCCGCGCTCCCTCTGGCGCACCTTGTGCAGCGGCACAGGAACGAGACCATCGGCACTGGCAAAGGGGCCATTATCAGACAGGATATCCGATATCTTCCCACCAAAGAACCGGCCAACATCTCTCCTTCCCGAATATTTCAGAAGGTGGACCAAATCTCTTACATGGTCACCGAACGAATACATTGGGACATAGAATGGATAGAGCGTTTTGGGGTGTTTACGGCAAGTCCCGTCATCGTCAACCGTCATCCCGCATTCCGGGCACAGCCGCTGTCCCTCGATTCGCATACCAACAGAACAGTTTTCGCAGATAGGGTCTTTCTCGGTTCGAGAGCCGCAGAACACACAGAACGGCGGCCAGAAGATGTCGAGAAGAGCGGATACCGCTGTATTTAGCCACGTTTTTACCAATATCTTATTGATTAAGAACAGATATAGTCTTGCCGGCAACTGCGGGCTGTCACGCTCCGTGCAGGTCCTCATAAGGTTATTTGAATATATTATATCGGACGGCACGGACTCCTCTCCGAGACACCAAAGGCCCACCCTCGCGCCAGCCCGATAAGGGCGAGGTATACCTCGTCCTTACCATTCATCTCTTCTGAGCTTTAACCTTCGTAAATCCGATTATGAACATAATTGCGCTAAACACGAATAACAATGCCAAGATAATCTCGTTAGCGGTAAATGTAATATGTCCGATATGTCCCAGTATGTCGTTTGGCTGGAAATGACGGAACTGGTCTACGAAGAACCTATCCAGCGAATATAGGCCGAGAACCAGCCACGATGTGTATCCTGGGAAGCTTCGCCATCGCTCGAGCAGGAGAACAGTGAAAAATAGAATAAAGCCGAGCGCGGAGGCCATAAGCTGTGTGGGTATAAGCCCCGTAATCGCGGAATCGGGATATTGGGAAAGGTATTGCTGTAAATAACCTCCCGCCGCACCATTGGGGAAATGTATGCCGCACCAGCATGTTGTTGGGTGACCGAAGCAGCAGCCGTTCAGAAAGCAGCCTATTCGTGTTATACCTGCTCCCAAAAGGAAGGTTGGTGCGACAACATCGCCAATCAACGGAAAGCTCAGCTTCTTGACTAGCGTATATACTATAATACTTATAACGACGAGTGTCACCCCACCCATCATAGAAAGGCCGGCGATGCCGAAACCATCCTGTCCGTGAAATGGATTGATAATATCCAGCCATTGGCCGCGGAACTCGTCAAGATTGAATATAACGTAAAACGCGCGACTGCCGACTATTGCCGCGACCACAATCACGATAACGAGGTCGTATATCGTGTCCGGCTTTACGCCGAATTTTTCTGCGCGCTTGTGGGCAATTAATGTGCCAACCAGAACGCTTATCGCCATCATCAAGCCCCACGACCTTATGGCGAAATCCCCTATACGAAAGATAACTGGGTGCATTGTATGGTTAAACGGTTAAAGGGTCTAAGGGTTGAACGATAATCCGGAGGTCGGTTCGTCCCTGAACCGAGTCATTGCGAGCGACCGAAGGGAGGGCGGCAATCTCGTTAGTTGAGCGGGATTGCTTCGTCGCTGACGTTCCTCGCGATGACGTTATCCGCACTTCGACGTGGTTTATCTCGCTCCGAAGCGCCTTTGCCTTTGAGCATATTCAATAAGCGCGCGGCAGAATTCTACCTCATCGAAATCCGGCCAGAGGATATCCGTTACATAAAACTCGGTATAAGCCGATTGCCATAAGAGAAAGTTCGAGATGCGCATCTCGCCACTGGTGCGTATCAACAAATCTGGGTCGGGCAGGCCCGATGTGTAAAGATGCGCCTTGAAAATCTCCTCGTTTATTTCGTTGGGCTCGAGCTTGCCCTCGCCGACCTCGGTTACTATATCGCGCACCGCTTTGACTATCTCCTCACGTCCGCCGTAGTTGAGTGCGAGATTCAATATCAGTTTATCCCCGCCTGCGGTTCGTTTGATGACCATCTCTATCGCTTTTCTCTGCGCCATAGGGATTCCGCGCAGGTTACCGGATACGACAACGCGCACGCCCTCCTGGGCCAGCTCATCGACTTCTTTAAGCGCGGATTGCGAAAGGAGTTCCATCAGCGCTCTGACTTCACTTTTAGAGCGCCGCCAGTTCTGGACGCTGAATGTATATAGCGTCAGGACTCCGACCCCCGTTTCGCGCGCTATTTTAACCGTGCTTTTTGCGGCCCTTACACCGGCGGCGTGACCATCGCTTATTGGCAGATTGTGGCGCTGTGCCCAGCGCCCGTTGCCGTCCATAATCACCGCGACGTGCGCAGGGACATTGCCCTGACCCTTTACCTCGGACTTAAGCCGCTCGAGCTCTTGTTCTTTTTGGGTGTCACTCATAATAAAAAACAATATAGCAGAAAATAACTACAAATATGGTTACTGCCATTCCCGCGAAAGCGGGAATCCAATGGTTTCCCTAATTGGAGTTGGATATAAAAAATTACCCCCTATAATCATACATATTATAAAACCATCCGAAAAAAAATCAATAAAGGAATTAAGATGACAAAAGGCAGACCGATGTGTCTGCCCCTATATACCCAATCCAAGAATTCTAAAAAATCATCTTCCTCAAAACTCTTTCACCAGCGCTATCCCGATACCCAATTCGCCATTTGGTGCGGGCGCCACGAAGGCCCGCGGAGTTATGCCGGGCGACTGCGATGCTTCATCCACCGATGGCTGAGTATCCATCCGCAATACGTGGACCACGCTAATTATTCTGTTTATAAGCGCGACTCCCAGCGCTGTTCTGGCACTGCGATATGCCCTCTCGCTGGACGCACGGATATCGCCGTATTTTTCCTGTGCCTCGTCGCTCTCCCACGCCCAAAAATAGTTCTTCGTCTCCGGATATAGCGGAATCTGGTCGCGATAGACCAGATGCATCCAGTAGTTATAGCTATCGCGGCTGGGGTATCTTAGCACGTCCTCGAAGAACTGGTCGTCTTTGCCCTCTGGTCGCACCCCCGCGTGTATTGCGGCGTAATTGTGATATTGTTCCTTCTGCCAGTTGCCGGAGATAGTGAATCCTGTGTATGCGGCCCATATCACGCCCTCCGCGGAGAGAAAGAGCCTTGCGCTTTTGCTGTCGCCGAGATACAGCTCTCCCGCGCCGGGCAAGAGCAGCGATAATCCCGCGGCGGTCCACTTCGACGGTTTTCTTTCGACCTCGATATCCTCATCGAATACGCCTGCTTCGCCTTTGAACGGGTTCTCGAGGGCCTTCGCGAAAAGCCCACCGCCCAAAATCAGAACGAGCAATATTACAGAGTATTTACGCATCAAAACCTCGCTATATTCAACGCTACACTGGGCTGCGGTTTACCTCTCGAATCGAGTGCGACGTTAGCATCGAGTTCCGGCGCGAATGTAAATCCCTCGTATAGTTTATCGTTGGAGCGCTTTGCCGTCCAGGCCGCATCGAACGCGCTGAGAAGATGGTTCAAAAGCAATGCCCCGATGAGATATTTCGCGGTAGTGAACTGGTCGTTGGCGTCCTTGCGCATCTCCATATATTCCAGTCGCCGCTCGCTGCGGAAAGAAGCATCAGCCTCGCCGCTGCGGAGAACCGCGACGATATCGCCATCATCCGTCAGACTTATTGTGGAATCCGCTATCGCCTCTCTGTTCTCGACATCGTTCCAGCCCAAAACGAACCAGTCGTATTTGCCAATCATCTCATAGTAATCGTGGTTTTTGTGGGCGTAATAAGTGGTTTCACCGGTCGTCCAGCAGAACTTACTGGTCGTGTCGCTCGCATTGACCTCGAACTTCACCGGCAGTTGTTCAGTATATATGGAATCATCGCCGAACTGGTGGAACCAGCTGTAATAGAATTTAAAATCCCACCACTCGTCGGCGAACTCTCGGTATGCATCTTCCCCATCTTTTCCTTTGGCGTAATAGATGAAATACCCCGCTAAGAAACCTGCCTCGGCGGCAACGAACACGCCCGCTTTAATCGGACTGCCCGCGTATAGCTCGCCCGCACCCGGAACTGCCAGCGATAACAGGAAGCTGGTTTTCACACTGCGGACATCCTCGCTCTTGAATATCTCATCCTCACTCTCGGATATCTCCTCGCTCGCCGTCGCTTCCTCGTCGCTTTGGGCCAATAGCGGGATATCATCCTTATCCGCCAAAACCGGCATATACAGGGCGCCCGTCAACGGCAGCTCCGCGAAAAGGACACAAGTTACGCTCAACATACAGAATAGAATTAGAATATTTCGGAACACGATTCCTCCAAACTTAGGTATTTCTATTCCGGGGCGAGACGCCCCGGCTATTAACTCTAAACTTTGCTTTTTCTATCCCGGGGCGAGACGCCCCGGCTATTAACTCTAAACTCTGTTTTCTCTATCCCGGGGCGAGACGCCCCGGCTATTAACTTTGCAGAATTTTGCGATTATGTCATTGCGAGCCGACGGCGAAGCAATCCCGTTGCTTTGACGAGATTGCTTCGGTCGCTATGCTCCCTCGCAATGATGTAACCGTTCAACCTACTTCACTATCGCAACTCGGAACATCTTCGATGTCTCTTTGCCGCCGGATTGTGCCGATAGCTTCGCCCAGTATATTCCGCTGGCGACGTTCTCCGTATGCCATTCGGTCTCCATCGGTGTTCCCGCTTTTCCTGGGCCGGGGAGCTGTGCAATTCGGTTACCTGCGGCATCGAAGATATCTATTGTAATCTCGGCGGCACCGCTCGGGCTTTCCACCTCGTAGCGGAAATTGGTGAATCTCTCCGCCGGATTGGGATAGCAATAAAAAGAGCTTATCGTCAATTCCGCTCCGGCAATCAAAGATTCTGCGGACGCTGGCTGCAAGAACGTGTGTCTTGCATCGGCGCCCCACATCGGCCAGGCGCCATCGCCAAGCTCGTCCATCAGACCGTGCCATATAAGAATCGAGCCGTCGTTGCTGCCGAGGGCGAGGCCCACCCCGCCCTCCGGGTCGCGGAAAAGGCACGGCGTCGCATCCGACGGCGCGCCGTTAAGCGGAAAGCAGTCCGGCGAATCGCCATTTTTGTCTATCCCGATGACGATGCCGTCGCTCGATGGCAGGATTGCCTCCTGCCCGGTGAATATCGGTGAAGAGAGAATATTCTCCACCTCATAAGGACCGTTCTCGTGGATAAATCCACTCGGCTCGAAGACGTAAAAACCGCCCTCTCCGGCGAGCATAAGCTCGATAACGCCATCGCCGTCGTGGTCGGCGGCCACGGGGCTGGAAAGCGAGGTATCCTCCACATCAGCGGGGAAATAGTTTAATTCGTTGCCCTCCGAATCGAATGCGAATATCTTGCCGGAGCGCGCGGCGCAGGCTACCTCCATCGGAACACCGTCGCCGTCCAAATCCGCGCGGACGAGGTAGGAAACATCGCCGTCGGGAAACTGCGTCTCCCAGACTAAATCACCCGACCAGTTATAATAAAAAAGCTTTGCATCATACCGTGCGGCAAGAATGAAAAGCCCGTCCTCCGCAGGGGCGACCCCCGTAATTTCTCCGCGTGCATCGCCGGATATAACAACGCTCCCGTCACCGTTGACTACTGCCCATTCCTCATCGCCGAAGCAGATTATCTCGTCGTCGCCATCGTTATCGTAATCCCACAGAGAAACCGGCCGTGATGCCGAACTGAAAAGCGCGACCGGGAAATTACCAAGCTCGTTAAGCATACCGCCGGAGCCGATATCCCAAGGACTGAACGCATGGAGCTTGCCGTCGATATCTATACCGACTATATCGGCGTAGCCGTCGCCATCTATATCACCGACCGCGGGGAGAGTAATTCTCTCCGATGCCACAATCGTCGCCACCGGATACGGAACGCTGACGAGCGAGCCGTCGAACTCCGTGCCCTCGGCGGTGTAACCATTTTGGATAAAGGGATTGCCGTAAGCGTCCCATATGAGCACACAGCCATAATACGAGCCGCGCTCCAAAACATAGCCCTCGGTAAGCAGTTCATCTATACCATCTCCGTCGAGGTCCGCGGCGACAAGCGGCGCATAAAGCGGATATATCGTTATCTTGATATTCGGCGTGGGAACATCGCTGCTCAGGCCGATATCGAACTCCATCTCCGCTTTGGTATAGTCTATTCTGCTGACCTCGATGCCCGTCTTGCCGCCGTCGTTGCCGTCGCTCGAGGGATTAGTTCCGGGACCAAAATGCCTGTTGTTTGGGAAGAAGAAATAATCCTCTCGCTCACCGTAGGTAACGATTGTTCCGAGGTCCTCGTAGCCGTCGGCCTCCTCGAGCGCGATGAACTTGCGGAACACATCCCACTGGAGCGTGTTGTCGTTCCAGTTGTTTATTCCGTTGCCATCCACATCGCCGTAAGCCACCAGCTCGTCTATATGCCATATAAGCAGTCCGCTGCCAGGTAGGAGAAAATCGTAAAAAGTGGAATATTGCATCGTGTCGCGCGCCCAGGCACCAAGAATAACACCGGTAGTTTCATCTCTGTCTAAAGCGTAAAAGCAGCACTCGCTGTATTCGGAGTCCAGAGCGAGCGAATCCTGACGATTTTCTATCAAAAAATACTCGTAGCTGTTTATCGGTATCTTCACAATTGTCGGCTTATCGTTAATCGGAATCTCGCAGGCCTGGACGACGATGCTGTCCGTGCTCGAGGTAATCGTAAGCGGTGTTTCCCAGCCGAGGTATGCCCTCTCCCACGCGGATGGATAGCCAGGGAACATACCATAGACGGGGTATTCCTCGTCCTCCTCCACCTCACCGCTGCTATCGAAATCCACGGGAATAACCGCGCCGACGGCAAAGCCGTTGTCCATCAACGAGAAATCGCCCACCTGCGTAATGAAGTTCATCGTCGAGTAGAGGTCCACCAGTCCGAGCTGGTGGCCAAATTCGTGCGCTAATGCGCCGTTGATGCATGCGACTTGCCCGTCCTGCCAGGCATACTCCGGCATAATTATACCATCGGTAATTACTCCGCCAACAGTAAATGGTAACTTCAGATAACCCGTCGGCAAATCGTCCGGCGAGGGGATAAATATATCCGGCCATATCTCGATATATTGAGGGTCAATGAACGATGCTGCGTCGTTCTGCCAATCGCTGCCGGCGTGGAAAACGATATAGACATCGTAGTCGGCAACGTCGAAATCACCGCTGGCGATGGCAAGCTCCCAGGCATCCTTAAAAAACTGCTGCATCCGGTCGAGTATGTCATCGCTCATCCAGCCCAATTCGCCGTAGTAGCCCATACTGTCGGGAAGGCGATAGGCGAGCGTTTCATTCTCCGGATATATCTCCCATTCGATATATAGCTGCGAGTCGCTGACAGCCAGATAATACCGCCGTAGCGCTTCCATATGCGAGTTGAAATACGCCTTATTATGCGGCGGCGGGTCGAACGGATGCGGTGCATCTGTTCGTGGCGACAGGTCGAACGTTCCATCGCCTGTGGTCCTCGATACGCTGTCTGGCTGGAACTCGACGCGAATCACCAAAACTCTTAGGCTATCGGTCTTTGCATCTCTCTCCGGTCTGGGTAGCGCCCATGGCGCGGGACGGCTGAGACCGAGCAGATTCCGCTCCGAGAACATCGGCCGCCATGGGTCCGGGCGACGGAACTCGCGCACATCGCCTCTCCCGATTACGGGCAGCATCTCGCCGAAGGAAGCAACCACAAACAGCAGAAAGGAAAGAATAAAGAGTTCCGTAGGGGCGTGCCACCGTGCGCGCCCGTTATGCAAATCATAAGATTGCTTCGTTGCTATGCTCCTCGCAATGACTGTCATTAGAAGGTAAAGCTCACCGAGTAACGAAGGATATTGGACAGCGGGAGGTCCTGGCCCTCATCGTCACTATGGTTGGGTATATAGCCGAAATCGAATGCGAAGTTTCTGAATCTCAGGCCCGCGCCAACAGTGAAATAATGTGTCGCATCCCAATGGTCGGGATTGAACTCCTCGCTGCGGATAACGCTCGCATCCTCGGTCGCGTAATAGTCGTAATCCACCATATAGCCGCCGCGGAGGCTTATAAAATTAGCGTAGGTATATTCCACACCAAGATTTTTCACGGCTTCGTGGTATTCTTTCAGAATTGGGTCGTTGCCCCAATCTATCAATGATTTATTTATATCGGCGGCGAAGATAAACCGGTTGTATTCTGTTTCGATGATTTTCCAGCCCACTCCGAGTTTCAGGTTGCGAGGCAGCGGGTCGGCCTGCGCGGCGTCTATATAATGGATATCCGGTCCGAGGTTCTGAACCGAAGCGGCGACGGTCAGCCCTTTTATTGGAGTATCATATTGAAATCCACCATCTATAGCGAATGTCTTTGCAACGCCTTCCTCTTGCTCCAAGGCAACTCTAACGCCGGGCGCGAGACCCGAATATATGAATTTGAACGTCAACCCCGCGGTGAGATTGTCAGAAAGCCGCGTGCCGTATGATGCTAAAGCCGCCAGCTCATATGAATAAAATTCGCCTATCTCGACACCGGCCTCGTCGGTCTGCATATTTCGCCCAAGACTGATATACGTGATTGCACCCCCAATCGTTCCCCAACCTTCTAAATAGGTAGTGCCGGTCAAGTATTCATAATAGAGGTCATCTGCGAGAGTCGGCAGCCATTTAACGTGCATAAAGCTTATGCCGTTCTTGCCCTTAGAATAGACCACAACATCATCGCCCGTATTGAACCAGTATTCTTCTCCCTCTCTAATAATGTTGTCTAACTGCTCATCCTT
>Ga0180431_10007307_pt1 | contig 12909 bp, 5 predicted proteins | sample SS_ome_11_FD_132459 | JGI IMG/M metagenome (GOLD analysis project Ga0180431, IMG submission 132459) | Hypersaline lake sediment archaeal communities from the Salton Sea, California, USA - SS_1_MS_1 metaG | ecosystem: Environmental > Aquatic > Non-marine Saline and Alkaline > Hypersaline >... | reverse complement strand
GGCGGCCAAGAAGACGGAGCTGGCCGACGTGGAGGCGCTGATCAAGACGCTGGACGTGCCGAGCGATCAACTCAAGCGGCGCAAGCTGCAGATATTCCAGTTGGAATGGGCCGAGCCCGCCACGTTGGCGCAGATGATCAACCAGGCGTTCCGGTCGCGGGGCGGGCGGCGGGGTCCGTCGGAGCGGGTGATGGCCGCGGCGGAGTATTCGACGGGGTCGCTGGTGGTGTCGGCCTCCCCGGACAACATGCAACTGATTGAGCAGTTGGTCCAGGACGTGGACCAGGAGGGCGCGTCCACGCGGCAGATGCACGTGGTGGAAATCACCAACGGCGAGGCGCAGGACATCGCCCAGGCGCTGAACCAGATGTTCGTGCAGGGCCGGCGGGCGCGACGGAGCGGGCAGCCGCCGATCACGATCATCAACCCGCAAGGAACGAACAAGGTCATGGTAATGGCCAGCGAGGCGGATTTCAGACGCATCAACGAGGCCATCAAGGAGATGGACGTCGGCACGGGTGCCAAGGCGGTTCGCGTCGTGTCGTTGGCCAACATCGCGCCGGAAGAGGCCCAGACCATCCTGACGGAATTCCTCCGCAAACCGGGCCGCACCGGCCGGTATGATCCAAGCCTGCTGGGCGACGTACGGATGACCGTGAGCGAGTCGGCCGGGGCACTCATCCTGACGGCTCGGAAGGAGAAACTCGACGAGTTGGAGACGCTGATCAAGAAGATCGACGTAGAGGCGCCGGAGGGATCGGCCGGCCAGCGGAAGATCGAGATCTTCCCGTTGGAGTACGCCAACGCGTACTACACGGCGCAGGCGATCAGCCAGGCGTTCCAGAAACGCGGGCGGGTGGCCGAGAGCGACCGAGTGGTGGCCACGGCAGAGGGCAGCACCGGGTCGGTGATCATATCGGCTAGCGAGAAGAACCTGGTCAAGATCCGCAAGTTCCTCGAGGAGCTCGACAGGGAGGACAAGCGCGGTCGCGAGGTGCGGGTGGTAACGCTAACCAAGGCGCGGGCGCAGGACGTGGCCCAGACGCTGGCGCAGGCCTACCGGACGCGACGACGCGGCGCGCGCGGCGAGGAACCGGTGGCGATCACCGCCGAGGTGGGCACGAACTCACTGATCATCGCGGCGAAGAAGTCCGAGCACGAGGAGGTGGCGGATCTGATCGCCAAGCTGGACGTCGATCCGACGGCGAACGACGAGATCAGGGTGATCCCGCTGGAGCACATCGACGCGCCGGACGCGCTGGAGATCATGGAGGATTACCTGCGTCGACCCGGGACGGGCCGGCGGGCCGGCGAGCTGGCGGGCGGGACGCGGCTGACGGCGTCCGATTCGATGAACGCGTTGGTGGTCAGCGGCAAGAAGGAGAACGTGGCGCAGTTGGAGAAGGTGATCGCCAAGCTCGACCAGCCGGCGGCATTGGCGGATCGCCTGCCGAAGATCATCCCGCTCGAGGCCGCCCAGGCGACGATGCTGGCGTCGATGTTGGAGCAGATGTTCACCGAGCCCGCCCAAAAGCGTGCCAGGGGCCGGCGAGGCGGAGCGGCCGAGCAGATGGTCCCGCTGATCATGGCCGACGAGGGGACGAACTCGCTGATCGTTTTGGCGCGGAAGAGCGACTTCAACGTGATCGAGCAGATGGCCAAGAAGCTCGATCGCGAGGACATCGGGGTGGGGCTCAAGACGATCCCGGTGCCGCCGACCATGAACGTCGTGGAGTTGGCCGGCCAGGTCGAGCGGCTCATCAACGAGAGCGAGCGGAACCGGGCCCAGAAGACCGGGAGACGGGCGTCGCAGGTGGCTGTGGAGTTCGACCCTCGAACCAACTGTCTGATCCTAGCCGGTGCGCCTGAGCTGTTCGCTCAGGCCGAGCGGTTGATCAAGGACCTGCAGGCGATCAAGCCGGCGGGCCAGCCGACGATGCGAATCATCCCGCTGAAGAACCTGAACGCAGACGACATCAAGCAGGTGCTGGACCAGATGATGGAGCAGGAGGGCGGGCGTCGGCGTGGCCGGCGGTACTATAGATGAAAAAGGTGAGTCGGCCGTTTTCAGGTCGGCCGGATGTGATAGACTAGACCACCCGCTGGTGGCAGCCCGATGGCGCGGGAGGCTGTAGCGGCGCGGCGCTTGCCGGCGGTGGACACGAATACGAACGGTGGTGGGAGTCAACCGTTGACGGCCGTGCGGGCCGCGAGGATCGCGTGAACGGCGTGCACGGCCAGACCCGTGCGGAGCACGGGGAAACGGGGAACTTGGCATGATTATCGAGATGCTGACATTGATGGCGTTGGTTCAGGCGCCGGCGGTGAGCGAGGCCACCAAGACCAAGCCACCGCGCGGGCTGACGGAAGAGGACGCCAAGCTGATCGACGCGCTGGTCAGGCAGGTCGTTAGCCAGACGCAGCCGGCGCGGGGCGCGGCAAGGACGGCGACGAGCCGGCCTGTCGGTGCGCGCCGAGCCAAGGGCCGCGCTACTGTGACGCTGGAGGGCGCTCGCAAGGCCACGAGCCGACCGTCGAAGCGCGCGTCCCGTCAGGTGGATCGTGCCGGCGCAAGCAAGCATGTAGACCTGGGCCGTCGCCCCAGAGCGCGGGACGAGGCGACCCGGAAGGCGGCCCGGCCAAGTGCGAGGACGGTCCGACCCGCCGCGAAAGTGGCGCGCCCGACGCCGAAGCAGGCGCGTCCGGCGCGGGCGGCCGATCGAACCGCCAGGCCGACGACGCCGCGTCGTGCCGTCAAGGCCCCGGTCCGGGGGGCAAGGGCGCGACGCGTGGCCCCGGCCACACCGGCGACGCAACAGGCGATTCAGATGCTGACGGATCTGCCCGAGATGGGCCAGCTCCGCGGGCGGGTCGAGATCGTCGCGACCGGCCCCGACACCATCGCGATCCAGGGCGACGAGGAAGCGGTGGCGGCCCTGGAGGGCATCATCCGGTTGCTGGACGCCACACAGGTACCGATGGAGCTGGACGTGTATCAACTGACCAACGCGCGGGCGACCCAGCTGGCGCCGGTGCTGACGAATCTGCTGCGTCAGGCGTTTCGTCGGCCGGGCCGCCCCCGGCCGTCGGATCAGGTCGTCGTCCTGCCCGACGCGCGAAGCAACTCACTGCTGATCGGGGCGGCGCCGGAGCGGATGGACGAGGTCCACGAGATCATCGAGAAGCTCGACTCACAGCCGCTGATCGGCCCGGTGACGTTCCAGACGTTCGCATTGAAGAACATTACGGCCAGCGAGGCGTCGGAACTGTTGCAAGAGATGATGCGACGGCTCCAGCAGCAGCGCGGCGTGCCGGGCGAGGCCATCACCATCATCCCCGACGATCGGACCAACACGCTGATCGTGACCGCGCCCGAGGCCGACCTGAAGCAGCTGGGCGCTATGATCGACCTGATCGACGTCGAGCCCGAGTTCGGGACGGCCAAGCTGGTCTACATCCCGCTCATGAATGCCGACGCGGACTCACTGGAGACAGTGCTGACCGAGATGATCGCCCAGCGGATGGCGGGTCGCCGCGGGCGGGCGTTGTCGGAGCAGATCCGGCGCCTCCAGATGCGAACCAAAGACGGGCGGGAGCTGCCGACGCTCGATTTGGAGAAACCGATCAAGGTCATGGCCGAGACGGGCACCAACGCCGTGCTGATCGGCAGCACGGAGCGGAACCTCGAGGCGATGGAGGAGATCGTCAAGCTGCTCGACGCCGTGCCGATCAGCCAGGCGGTCGTGGTGCGGATCTTTCCGCTGAAGGACGCGGACGCGTCCGACCTGGCCCAGATGCTTCAGGACATCTTTACGCAGGGCAAGCAGCTATCGGCCGGCCCCGGCGGTCGCCAGCGCGGCCGAACCACCCCCGTACCGGACAGCCTGGTGGGCGAGGCGATGGTCTACAACATCGGCCTCGCCGCCGACACGCGGACGAACACGCTGATCGTCTCGGGCCGGGAGGAGCAGGTCCTGTTGGCCCAGGAGATGGTGGACCATCTGGACAAGCCAGGGCTGGCGTCGCGGTGGCCGGTGCGGTTGTTCAAGCTCGAGCACGCCGACGCGCAACGGCTGTCGACGATGATCCAGCGGCTGATGGACCAGCGTCTCCAGTCGCTCCAGCGCCTGGGCACGACCACCTTGGAGCGCGAACGCGTGGTGGTGGAGGCTGACATCCGCAGCAATTCGCTGATCGTCCTGGCCAAGGATGACAACTACGAGGAGATCATCGAGCTGGCCACCAAGTTGGATACGACCAAGGACGTGGCGGGCGATATCCGGCTGATCCAGTTGGACAAGACGCAGGCGAACGTGATCGCGCCGAAGGTCGAGCAACTGTGGGAGCGCCGGCAGCGACTGATCCAGCAGGGCGGGGGCGTTCGCGATACGCCGGTGATCGTGACGGACGAGCGAAGCAACTCGCTGATCGTGGCGAGCAGCCAGGAGGACTTCGAGGCCATCCAGACGCTGGTCAAGACGCTGGAGGAGGCCCCGCTGTCACCGATCGCGGACATTCGCATCATCAAGCTGGAGAACACGGACGCGAGCGTGCTGTCGCCCACGCTGCGGCAGTTGTTCCAGGAACGGATGCAGATGCGCCAGACGCCGGGCGCCAGGCCGCTGCCGTCCGACCGCGTGGCCATCTTCCCTGACCCCGTCATCAACGCGTTGCTGGTGGCCAGCAGCCCGGAGAATTACGACACGATCGTCGAGCTGGTCGCCAAGCTCGACATGGAGATGCCGTTGGAGGGGGTGATCAAGTTCTTCGTGCTGGAGCACGCCGACGCGACGCGGGTCTCGCAGATGATCGAGCGGATGTTCCGGACGGGCCTGTACAAGCCGGGGAGCGTGGGCCAGGAGACGGCGATCGCCAAGGCCCGGGACAAGTTGGTCGTCGAGCCGGACATGCGGAGCAACTCGATCATCGTCTCGGCCAGCAAGGAAAACTACGCGATCATCGAGAAGCTGATCGCCGAGGTCGACGTCAAAGACGCACCGTTCCTGGAAGGAAACGTGCAGTTGTTCAAGGTCAAGCACGGTGACGCGGTCAAGCTGAGCAACATGCTGGAGGAGGTGCTGCAGAAGATGCAGACCTTCCGGCAGCGGGTGGGGCCGGAGCTGCCGGTGACGGTGCTGGCGGACGAGGGGTCCAACACGTTGATCGTGTCGGGGTCGCGTGACGTCCTGACGCAGACCGAATCGCTCCTGAAGAAGCTGGACGTGCCCAGTGAGGAGCCGACGCGAGACCTCAAGCCGTATTCGCTGATCCATGCGTCGGCGGTGAAGGTAGCCGACATCCTGGAGGACCTGTTCCAGGAGCGGCGTCGGGGCGGGCGTACGACGGAGGGGACGCTGCCGTTCGTGCGTGCGGACGAGACGGCCAATGTGCTGATCGTGGCGGCTAGCCAGGAAGATCACAAGGTGGTCAAGGGCCTGCTCGAGCACATCGACGTCAAGAGCGAGGCGGCGCAGCGGATGCGGATCTTCCCGCTGGAGAAGGCGCAGGCAGAGGACCTCCAGTCGGTGATCGAGGAGCTGTACCAGCAGCAGCGAGCGCCGGGCGCCCGCGGCGGACGGGGGGCCGGACCGGGCATCTCGCTGAGCGTCGACCCGCAGACGAATTCGCTGATCGTCTGGGCTGCCCCGAGTGAGATGGAGGACATCGCCGACCTGGTCGAGAAGCTGGACACGACCAATCCGCGGGACGAGACGCGGATCCAGATCTTTCGTTTGAAGCAGGCCGACGCCGAAGACCTGGCCCGCGTCCTGACGGATATTCTGACCGGACGGGGCGGGACGGCCGGCCGACGGGGCGGGACGGCCGACTCCGTGCTGATCTCATACATGGGCAAGGACGAAGACACCGGCGAGACGATGGTGCAGAAGCTGATCCGGCGAAACGTCCAGATCGTGCCGGAGCCGTTGACGAACTCTCTGCTGGTCCGGGCCACGCCGGAGAGCCTGGCCATGTTGGAGCAGTTGATCGCGACGGTCGACGAGATTCCGCCGCGTGAGGTGGATGTTCGCGTGTTCCACCTGGTCAACGCCGACGCGGACCAGATGGTGAAGGTGCTGGAGAAGCTGTTCAAGGTGGACGAGCGTGGGGCCCGTCGCGGCCGGGGTGCCGAGGAGGAACAGCGGTTGACGATGGTCTCGGCGACGGCGGGTCTGGCGGCGGGTCTGGCTGGCGAGGGCGGCCCGCCCGGCCGCCAGCTCCTGAGCTTCACCCCGGACACGCGGACCAACTCGGTGATCGTCGCCGGCACCGAGGAGTACCTGGTGCTGGCCGAGAAGCTGATCCGGCAGCTCGACGAGCAGGAGATCGAGGACCGCAGCAACATCGTGTATCAGGTCAAATTCAGCAAGGCGGAGGACATCGAACAGGCCCTCAAGACGCACTTCGACAACATCAGCCAACTGTACAGGGAGTTCGGCGACGAGGAGGCCAAGCTCCGCCAGATCGAGCGGGAGGTCTCCGTGGTGGCGGACGAGAACACCGCCAGCCTACTGGTGTCGGCCAGTCCGCGATACGAGTCGCGGGTGATGAAGATGATCAATGAGCTGGATCGGCCCCCGCCGCAGGTCATGATTCAGGTGCTGATGGCGGAGGTGTCGCTGGACGATCGCGTCGAGATGGGTCTGGAGTTCGCGATCCAGGATCTGCTGTTCAGCGAGACGGCCTATCTAGGAAACAACAACACGATCAAGGGGCCGCCCGGCAACTATGACTTCGTGGCGGGCACGGACCTCGGCGCCGCCGGCGCGACGCTGGGGGGTTTCAGCTTCACGATCACGGGTGAGGATTTCAACTTCCTGCTGCGGGCCTTGCAGACGGAGGGGCGCTTGGAGGTCCTGTCTCGTCCGTCGATCATGGCGGAGGACAACCAGAAGGCCAGCATCTCGATCGGCGAGGATGTCCCTTACGTCCAAGGCGTGAGCATTTTGAGCGACGGACGCACCCAGACGCAGGTCACCTATCAGAACGTCGGCATCATTCTGGACGTCACGCCGCACATCAATCCGGACGGGTACGTCAGCCTGGAGGTCAGGCCGGAGATATCGAACCGGACCGACTCGACCATACCGATCACCGAAGGGGTCTTCGCGCCCGTCTTCACCAAGCGCGAGGCCGAAACGAGCGTGACGGTCAAGGACGGTGAGACCATTGTGATCGGCGGACTGATCACTACGCAGGACGAGCGGAGTGAGACGAAGGTGCCGATCCTTGGTGATATCCCCGGGCTGGGCAACCTGTTCCGGGCGACGATCACGAGCAAGCAGAAGACCGAGCTGCTGATCGTCCTGACGCCGGTGGTGGTCAGGGACGAGCGCGATGCACGGGCCTTGTCCGAGAAGGAGCGGGATAAGATCGATTTGCTGCCGGACACCGTGCGTCAAAGCCCGCTGATGGAGAAGCTGCAGGTCAGACCGGAGGACGAGCCATTGGCCCCGCGTGAGCCGGCCGAGGAGCCGGAATTGTTGGAGGACAGGCCTGCCGGGACGAGTTATGGCCCGAGCAAGGTGAACTACGGTCCGGTCCGGCCGACGCTGGTCGGCCACCGAGAGGACGTGACGGAGAAGAAAATGGTCGGGCCGGACAGCTACGAGCACTACCTGCGCCAGAGGCGCTGATCAGGCCGCAGGACCATGGTGCGTCGGTCTGCCGTCGGACAGAAGAAGTCAGAGCCATGTATGCGCGCCCGCATCGTATTGCGCCCGGTCATCGACAGGGCAGTTCCCCGTTGGCGTGGTGGAGCACGGCGGCGTGCGTACTGGCCGCCGGGTGCGCCGTGCCGCCGCACGTCCAGCAGACGCGGGATGCGCCGCTGTTCGACGACGTGACGAACATCATGGCCTTCATCCGTCCGAAGCCGTGGATCAACTTCGATCCGTCCGACCCCACGAAGGTCAACGGCCTTGCCATCAACATGTATCTGATCTCCGCGAGTACCCAGAAGGGGGTCTTCGGATCGGGGACCATTCGTGTGGTGCTCCTGGAAGACGAACCGAGCCAGGCGGGCGAGGGCTCGGAGGCCGGGGGACCGGAGCGCGAGCCCAAGAAGGTGCATGAATGGGCGCTGTCCCCTGAACAGGCCATGCCGTACCGGGTCATGCGTCGGCCGAACCGAAGATACGCGATGGGCGCGGGGTATCAACTTCGCCTGTCCTGGGGCGATGCGGACCTGAGGCACCGACGGGTCAAGGTGATCCTAAAGTACGAACGCGCCGACGGTCTGCTCGTCGTACGCAAGCCGTTCCACCTGCACATTCCGGCGTCGGGCTAGCGCCGGGTCCAGCCACCGACCTCGTCATTGGCGCTTGAAGGGGCCCGGCCCCATCGGCGTTTGTTCGAGGTCGGCGGGCATCCCGCTGGACGTAGTTGTATGGGGACAAGGCCTTCGATTCCATCGACCGGCGGCTGAAGGGGTCAGGCAGGGCGAAATGGTTGTCGTTGCGGAGCTGCGATGTTCGTGCTATCGGCGCGGTCTTACCGTCGTGGTGGTGATAGCAGTCTGTGCGTCTGCCTGGTGGTCCGGCGGTTGCAGGGGTCGGGACGGGTCGCCGGGATCGGACGCCGAGGCGGACGACGCGTCGCCGGAAACACCCCTGGCGGTTGCCGGGCATCTGCGCGATTGGCATCGCGAGCGGCGGTATCGCTTGCTTGAGCCATACGTGGAGCCCGAACAGCGTGTGCTGCTGGTGGATACGCTGATGGCCTTTAACCGGTTCCTGGAGGCCAACGAGCGGAGCCAGCGGCGGCTGTGGGCGATGCACGGCGAACGCGTGGGCGTCGAATTCGACCTGAGCCACCTGGCGGATGCCATGGGGCTGTTCAGCCCCGACGTCGAATTCCGCAGCGAGCGAATCGACGGCAATCAGGCCGTCCTCTCCGTGCAGGTGGCTGGCCGGGTCCCGCTCGAGGAGCATCAATTCGTCCGTCGCGACCGGCGGTGGGTCTACGCGCCCGAGTCGCCCATCCCGTCACTGCCGGAGCTGATCCATGAGCTGGCGGCGGGCATGGAGGAGTTCACCCGTCAACTCGAGAAGGGCGATCTGTCGGTGGCGCGAGTCCGCAGCGAGTTCCGTCATCGGGTGTACCGCCGCATCCGCAAGATCCGGTCGGCGTTGCCCGGCCCGCAGCCCAGTACGACGTCGAGGTCGGCCTCACAGCCCCGCTAACGGCGTTCTCAGTCAGACACTTTCGCGCGCGAGTGGGTGGCACGGGTAGGCTCCGACCCGTGAGGGTTGGAGTTTACCCGTGTTCGCACGATCACACGCTGTCGCACGGGCAAACTTCGCTAGTTCCTCGCTCAGCTTGCCCATGGCACCCGGGGACACAACACAAAACTCTCCTACCGAAAACCGCACCAGCGCCTTGCCGGCAGCTCGTCTGCCGACGGATTGCAGATCTGTCCCGGCTCGGAAGGGTCGTGGCGTGCCAGCGCGCTCCTACGTCGGGTCTGGCGGGTCGTCGGGCAGCTCGGGGATTCGGCCGGTCGTGTTTTCTCGGTGCTTGGGTCCGCCGACGAAGCCGCGTTTGCTGTCAGATCGGAGGAACTCGAGGATCTGCCGGCCCACATCGGTGGTGACGGTCTCCGCGAGCTGATCGACGGCCTTGCGGAACGTCGTGCCCGACCGATACAGGACGCGATAGCACTGTTTGGCGTCGGCGATCTGGTCGCTGCTGAACCCGGCACGGCGCATGCCGATCGCATTGATGCCGACGCACTCGCTCTCGCGGATGGCGGTGAAGTAGTGGGGCACGTCCATGCCGATGCGGCTGAGCCCGCCGATCATGCAGTAGCTGCCGATGCGGACGAACTGGTGGATGACCGTGTATCCGCTGATGATGGCGTTGTCACCGACCTCGACGTGGCCGCTGGCGGCGGCCATGTTGTAAAACTTCACCCCGTCGCCGAAGACGCAGTTGTGCCCGATGTGCGAGTACCCCATGATGAAGCAGCCGCGGCCGATGACGGTCGACGATTCGGGCTGCGTGCCCCGGTGGATGCTGGCGAACTCGCGGACGATCGTGCCGTCGCCGATCGTGCAGAAGCTGCGGCACGGCTCGAAGTGGAAGTCCTGCGGCAGGTGCCCGATCACCGCGCCGGGGTGGATCTGGCAGTCCCGGCCGATGGTCGTCCAGCCCGAGAGGTAGGCGTTGGCGTAGATCCGGGTGTGGGCGCCGATCTTGGTCGGGCCCTCGATGACGGCGTGGGGTCCGATCTCGACGGTCGAGTCGACCTCGGCCTGGGGGTCGACGATCGCAGTGTGATGAATCGCCATCGGTTGAGGCTCCCGACGCAGGTACCGACCGGACGGGTTATTCTAGCGGATTACGCGCACGGGACAACAACAGGAAGCGGACGGGCCCGGGCGTGCGGTTAGACCATCGAGCCGATCGGCAGGGAACAGGTGGCGGGTCCGTCGGTGCTGAACTCGGAGGCGCATTGGACCTTCGTGTCTTGGCGACGGGCCTCGCGCGCCAGCTCGTAGCACTGGACGTACTGCTTGGCGATCAGGTTCCAGCTGACCCGCGTATTGAGGTATCGCTTGAGCTTCTCGCCGAGGTGCCAGCGGAGGTCCTCGTTGGTGGCGAGCCGGAGGATCCGACGTTTGAGCGTGTCACGGTTGGTGAACATCAGCCCGCCCTCGCTCTCGACGGTTTGGGCGGTCAGTCCCTCGAGCGGGGCGGTGGTGATGTAGGGTTTGTTCAGGGCGATGATCCTGGCGAGCGTACCGCTCTGCGTCTCGTCGAGCGTGGGCAGGATGACGAAATCGCACAGGGCCATCACGTGGTAGTAGAGGTCGCCGCGCGGGATGAACTCGTAGAACCGGGCCAGGCCACGCCGTTCGAGCTTTCGGATCTCGCCGACGTAGTACTCGAAGTCGCGCCGATGGTTGGGATCGCGCATGGCCCCAGCGGCGAACAGGCACCATTCCTCGCCGGTCTGGATCTGGATCAGCTCGGCGACCTCCGGCCAGACGTTGGTGGCGATGTCCCAGCGCTTGTTGTTCTGGATCCATCCGACCAGCCCGGCCAGCCGCTTGCCGATCAGGTCGTCGAGCCCCAGCTTCTCCTTGATCTGGTCCATGCTGTAGGGATCGTAGCGCCGGTCGGGCCGCGCGCCGTGCGGGACGATCGTGATGTTCTGGGGGATCTTGGCGTTGTGCTGGCCCAGGACCCATTCGAGGCGCCACTTCTGGTAGTCGCACTTGAACAGCAACATGTCGCAGAGGTCGGCCACCTTGCAGATGAACTCGCGTTCCTCCGGGTGCATCCTGCCGTGCACGGTATGGGGCTCGATGATGGTCGGCAGGTCGCGGATCTCCTCGAGGAGCTTGAGGAATCCCGCGTTGAAATCGCCGTTACCGTCGGCGTCCACGTAGTTGTACAGGCCGTATTCGTGCTGGATGTGGATCGCGTATGGGTCCAGCTCGTGGATCTTCTTGGCCACCGGCTGGTACCAGTCAGGCCGACTCAGGTCGATGACCGGATGAAACGCATAGTCCGAGTGCTGGCCGTCCCCGCCGTCGGTGTGGGTGACGACGGCGATCGGTCGATCGGGAACGACCTTGTGAATAAACTCCAGGGCCTCCTCGGCGAACGTACCTATGCCACAGAGCCTGGGCGGAAAACTCGACACCATCACCAGTGGTTGCATGCCACCTGTTCCTGAGATTGCTTCGACTAGGGCGCCATAGCCGACCGCCCCACGGCGGTCATTATCTTCTCGATACCTGCGGCTTCTATCTGGGGGCAGGTTCATTTCCCCACGGCCTGGCCGAAACAGTATATGCTGAATCGGCCGAAGCGTCCCGGTGCAACAGAAAAAGTCATCCCGTTCCCCGTGCCGCTCGCGGTTCAGCGTTCCGGGCGACGGGACAGTCATTCTTTACCATTAGATCATACGCGAGCCGACGGGCCGTGTCGACGGCGTGCCGTCTGGTGTGGGCGTGGGTTCCGTGATATGCTTACAGTAGGTTTCCACTCCGATGAGATAAGATCTGCGGACCCAGAAGCAGTGGTGGCGGCCATGGAAGGTGCTGGCGTGGGATTTTCAGAGACGGTGGCACAGGCCTACGCCTTGTTGGCCCCGTGCCGGGTCTGTCCGCGGCATTGCCAGGTGGATCGGTTCGGGGAGGAGCGGGGGTTCTGTGGGACCGGGGCCAAGCCCGTCGTCTGTTCGGTGGGCCCGCACTACGGCGAGGAGAGCTGCCTGGTCGGGCGCGGCGGCTCGGGCACTATCTTCCTGGCCGGCTGCAACTTGGCGTGCGTGTTTTGCCAGAACTACGACATCAGCCACTACCGCCAGGGCACGGAGGTGGGCGTCGAGGACATCGTGAAAGCCATGCTTGCATTAGAAAAGCGTGGCTGCGAGAACGTGAATTTTGTTTCGCCGACCCACGTGGGTCCCCAATTATTGGATGCCATCGTTCGGGCAAGGGCTGCCGGACTCACCGTGCCCATCGTTTGGAACTGCGGTGGGTACGAGTCGCCGGAGATGTTGACGTTGCTGGATGGCCTCGTCGAGATCTATATGCCCGACATCAAATACGCGGACGACTGTGTGGCGGAGCGCTTCAGTTCGGCCAAGGACTACCGGTCGGTGGTCTGCCCGGCCATCAGGGAAATGCACCGGCAGGTGGGTGATCTGGCGATCGAGCATGGGGTCGCCACGCGCGGGCTGTTGATTCGTCACCTGGTCCTGCCCGGGGATCTGTCCGGCGGCGAGGCCGTCGTCGATTTCCTGGCCGACGAGGTGTCGTCCGACACGTTCATCAACGTGATGGGCCAGTATCGCCCGGAACACCAGGCGCGCCATCATCCCGAGTTGGCGCGCCGGCCGACGGGCGAGGAAATCGGACGGGTCCGTGACCACGCCGCACGTCGGGGGCTGCGGCT
>Ga0180431_10007306_pt1 | contig 12910 bp, 7 predicted proteins | sample SS_ome_11_FD_132459 | JGI IMG/M metagenome (GOLD analysis project Ga0180431, IMG submission 132459) | Hypersaline lake sediment archaeal communities from the Salton Sea, California, USA - SS_1_MS_1 metaG | ecosystem: Environmental > Aquatic > Non-marine Saline and Alkaline > Hypersaline >... | reverse complement strand
TCTTGTGCGAAACTCCCATCGGGCAGCCTCCTTGCTAGTATGGATGTGGCTTACAACCATACTTTGCGCGGATTGCTGCCTTTTGTCAACTCAAGCTATGCACAATTCCAGAGACACACCCAATTTGAATATGTAACCCACACCCCGTCGATTGACGATCCAGTTGGCATCGTCTCCCAAGACCTTGCGCAGGGTCTTGATGCTCGATTTGATCTGCTGGTCGGTGCTGTAAGGCTCATCCGACCAACCCGCCTGCCACAGCTCCTCGTTCGTCACCACCCGCCCTGCTTGCTGCATCAAACGGGTCAGCAGCACATAGTTGGTCGGGCTCAAACTCAACGGCTCCCCGCGAAGGAGGACCTCCTCCCGATGCTGGTCAACCAGCAGAGGTCCGGCTTGCAGCAAACCCCTCACCTCCTGACGACGCACGAACGACTCAAAAAGAGGTGAGAAGTAAGCGTACATGCCGTCCCGCTTGGCGATCAAACACTGGTTCTTCAGATACTCGATCGTCTCCTGGCAGCCAAAGTCCTGCCATAGGAAGGGCAAAGCTGCCAGGACGTATCGTTCTTGGGCATCCAGCTTTTGCCAGTAGGACTTGAAATGGCCTGCGAATTGGGCGCTGACGGTCTCCAGAAAGTGCCTGCGTTCCTCCTCCCCCAGCTCCTCACCCTGTAACGCCAGGTCAAAGGCGCAATATCCCGCCGTTTGCAGAAAGAACGGATACCCCCCACCCATCTCCAGCACCAGCTCCAGCAGGCCCTTGGGAAATCGGACGCCGGCCTTGCGCAACGAATCTTCGACCAGATATCGGCTGGTTTCCTGCGTAAACAATCCGAGCCATATTATCCGAAAGTTGTTAAAGAATGGGGAACTCAGCAAGGATTGACGCTCCAGGCACAGGTCAGCCAGTGACGCGCACGAGGATGTCACGTAGGCAACGTCGACGTCGTCGGCGCTGCACAGGGCACGCAGGTTGGAGAAGAAACCAGGATCGAGATGAGAGTTGTGGGCCATCTCCTCGAATTCGTCCAGGAGCAGGATGGTCCTCAAGCCCCGGCGGCCCATTTCCTTGAGCACCGACTCGAACGCCGCCCCATCCGTAGCCCTACCGTTGGAAACATGCTCAATTTCGATGCCAGCGCGCCGCGCCGATTCCACAACACGCTCCAACATCATCTGGTAGACCTGGGGTTCCTCTCCCTGGATCAAGCGATGCTGGCAGTCGACGTACACGAACAGGTTGCACCGCGGATCGATGCCATGTTCCTGCAAGGTGGTGGGATGAGAGATATAGCGCAGAAACGAGGTCTTGCCGACTCTTCTGGGCCCCGTCACTGCGACGTTCTGTGACCGGCGCAACAGCCGCAGAGCGTTCCGCACCTCAGAGTGGCGGTTGTAAAAATGCTCAACCTGGTCAATGGCCCCGAGGTGATAAAAGGGGTTTCCGTCCATGTCAGTTGATACTCCCGGGATTTACAGCCTGCTCGGCAACCAACCCGGAAGGCTGGTCAACAAGGTCTTCGACCAACTCCGGCGCGACCCGGTACAACGACTTGTATCTCGCGATCAACTCACCGTACAGGCCCGCCGTGAACGCATAGGTGGGTGGGTCATCTGGCGCTTCCCTCACAATCTCCCGGCTCATCAGTCGCTCCAGCGCCTCCCCGACAGCCCCGAGGTCGAACGGCGTACGGTCAACCAGACCTCCGACGCGCTCCGCCAGGCATCCGACGATGTCCCCCACCGTCACCCGTTGCTGCGACCGCAACAGGTTGGCCAGCGCAGCCAGGACCGCCTGCTCCTCCCAGGACGACTCCCCCCAGACGAACAGCAGATGCGCACGCCCCTGGCCCGTGATCTCCTCCCCCACGTCCCGCACGTCCTGGATCGTCACATAGTTGCGCCTCAGATCGTTGCAGTGCTCCATCAGCGCGTCACAGACCAACTGCAGGAAGTAGGGATGCCCCGCCGTCAGGCGGAGCACCTCCTCCAGCGCCAGGTCGTCGTACACCACCCCATACTGCCGCACCGGCTCTGTGATCAGCCGTACCGCCGACTCCCGGTCGAGGAAGCTGACGCGCCTCATCTTGACGATGTTGAACAGAACCGACCAGTACTCACTGGTCAATTCCTCCAACCGATGCGCACCGACAAAGATGAAGGCGATCCTGTCCTGGGCCTGCATCAGGGAGCGGAGGTATGGAAAGATTGTGTGATCCAGTTTGCCCTCCCGGACACGCCGCTCCAACACCTCAAACTCGTCGATCGCCAGCAACAAGGACCGATCGCCGATCCGCTCCCACACCCGGGGCAGGAACTCCTCCTCGAAGACGTACTGAGGCTGGTCCCCCAGATCTTCCGGCGACAGCCCTTCGATTGGCAGGCCCGCATCTCTCAGTCCATGCGCGATGACGCGCGAAAGCTTGAGAAAGAACCCCGCCAGACCCACGTACAGGCCTTGGCAGTCGAGGAACGCGTGGACGTAGGGCTCGTCCTTCATGCGCTCCGGCAGTTGCTTCAGAATCGACGTCTTGCCTGTCCGGCGCTCTCCCAACAGCAGCAGCACGTGCTTCCCCCGCGCCGACCCTCCCGCGCTCCGCCGGATGAACTCGAACACATCCTCCCGCCCAAAGAACAACGGGCTGCCCCTCTTGAGCGCCTTGCCTGCCACGTAGGGGTTGTCGATCTCGACAAAGGGCACCAACTCCTCACGCAGCCGGACCCGGTCCGCGAACAGCTCGCGTTTCTCCCGCCGCTCTCGATCCCGATACGTGACCTCAAACCCCAGATGCAACTCTTCCCGTCCTCCATGCGGCCGGATCCTGAAATCCACGCCATGCCTCTCGCCCGCGGGCAAAGCGCCCAGCTCGACCTGCCCACTCCCTCCAATCTGGTAATCTTCTGAAGACTGAACCTCGACCATCACCCCAGAGGCCAAGCCTGGTCCGTGGTTCTCCAACACCAACTGCACCGTGATCTCATCCAGGGGCAATACCCGGTAGCTGCCCAGTGCCATTGCCAGCCGCGCACCCCCTTCTTGCGCTGCGTACAGCGCGTTGGTGACCACCTCCTGCCAGGTCGCCGCGGTCTTGACCAGTGTGAACCGCTCCGGGTCCTCCAACTCACTTTCCGCCGCCTCCTCCGTCGCACGCAGTTGCTGCAGCGCATCGCCTAGATACGCAATCCGCGCGCCTGAGTCCGCTTCCTCCGCCTGCCGTAGCAGTTCAATGATATCCTGCAGCCGTCGCAACTGGCGGCAGATATGTTCCCGAGCAACCAACGACGAGCACTCCAGTCGCCTGATCGTGTGCCCGATGACCGATCCCTGCGCCACGACTGCGGGCACGGTCCGGGCGTCCAGCGCCTGTGCCAGGACCTCGTACAGTTCCGCATAATCAGGATCCTGCGCCAACTCGGGCCACTGGTAGCGGAAGCTGAAAGCAAAAGAAAGTGCCGAGGTCACGGTCTGCAGTTTCTCCAGGATCTCGAGAGACCACGGGGGCATATCCTTCGTCTCTTCTTGAACCTCCTTGTACACCTCCTCCAGCTCGTCTGCAGACAACACCAACCGCCCACCCCCATTCTGCCCGGCGGTCATCTCGCGCAACACGGCGCGCAGGTCGGTCTTGAAGGCCCTCGCCGAGATGGCAGCCATCAACCGTGGCACGTCCACCCCAGCCCGGATCAGTTCGCCAAGCGCCTGCTCCACCGGCTCCGGATGAGAGAACCTTTCGATCTCTTCGTAGAGCTGCAGAAGTCTGCTTTCCAGACGTTGGATACTGTGCAACGCGTCGCCCAGTTCCCTCGTCAACGCCAGCGCCCGCTCTCGCTCGATCCGGGTGAACAGTTTCCTGGGCCGAGCCAGCGCCAGCAGACCCACTACTGCCCCCTGGCTCGTACTGACCGGCAAAGCCAATAGTGCCGTCCTGTCCGGCAGGCGCGGCACACCTTCCATCGCCTGTCCCACCCACTCAAAGATCGCGTGTGGGGCGTCCTTGTGGACGACATCTCCCAGATCACCTTTCGCCCACTCGATCGGGTCGGGCCATTTCACATGGGATGGTTCCACACCGGAAGCCGGTTCCTTGTGCGCCCGGAGTCCATATACCTCGACAGAGCCATCGGCCTCCCTTTGCCCTCGCAGGCGGTACGACTCTCCCTCGACCTCGGTGCTATACAAGGCTCCCCACTGATGACTTACCAGACGACTGGCTCCGTGAAGGACGTTCTGGGTGAGTTCCGCCAGGTTTGGCGGCGAGCCGATCTGGGCTTTGGCACGTTCCCGGTCACGGGCCTTGCTGTTTTCGATCTCTACCTTTGCGAAGGAGCGAGCCAGCAGGAGCAAGGCCAGGAAGAGAAGCGGAAAGAAGTAAACCAACAGACGGGAAGGCCCTTTGGCCATATCGTAGAGGTAGTCCAGGACGATGGGGATCGGGGTCATGACCACTATGGCGGAGATCATCTGCACCCGGGGTAGTCGCTCCTCCTCAGTCACCAGCAGATGGTCGACCCACCAATCGTGAGGCCTCATGACCAACGTCGAGACAATCCCATAGGTCAAGACGTAGGCCAAGATCGCTGACCAATGCTCGATACCCAGATCCAACACGGCATCAAGTGGGTGAAATAAGACAAAGGCAATGGCTGCCGCACAAGAGGCTACGGCATGGTGGCATGCATAGAGAACTGCTCGCATGAGCGCTGGGCCAAGCCTCAGGCGACGATACACGCACGAGTACACAAATTCCCCAAGCAGGGAGCCGACCACAGCGATTGGTATCGGGATGGTCGGAATGGCACTGACCAACAGGGCGGTCAGGAGCACGGGGAAGCCAAGCGAGATGGTGGAACCATTGGTAAAGGGGATACGGATCAGATCCAGGACAATGTAGATGGGCACGGCGAGCAGCAACAAGTGGCCGAGCCTTGCCACACGGGTGTACATTGGCCAAAGCGGCCATTGAAACCAGATGACAATCGATCCGGCGACGGCGACCAGTGCACAATACACTGCCGCCACGTACCGATAAGGTCGCTTCCAATCGCTTGGGGGCATCGTCTTCATAATAATCCTCAATCCGGCCCGCCCACTTCCATGAAATAGTCCTGCAGCGCCATCCGTCGCGCCGTCACATAATTATAACACAGGTACAACGTGGAATTGCCCCCGGTCGCAGATGATCACGGAACGAACAAGGGAAATATAGGGGAGAAACAGGGTGAAATTGGGGCACAAGCCGCCCGATCTCACGTAAGATCCCCCGATTCGAGTTGCAACTCACACTTGAACCGTGCCTCGATCTCTCCACAGTCCGCGTCACATACGGGGCGTCGCCCCTTTTCACACCACACCTTGTACATACAGGTACCGGCCAGTTGCAGGCGGTGCGGCTCATCCTGGCTCAAGCCACAGACAAACTCCAAGACGCCATCTTCACAGGCGGCCCCCACCGCCTCCAGACGCTTCGCCAAGAAACTGCGAGCTTCTGCAGAGCCGAAAGACGGGAGCTGATACTCCCAAAAGATGTCAAAGAATGGAGATCCCGAGATGTAGGGGATCTCGCCTTGCAGGTCAACCAGAGGAATTCTGGACGTCGTGAGGTAGGTCAGGGTATCAAGTATCTCACTGAGGGCCCGCATGTTGTCAAGAAACCGGAGGCTCAAGCGCTCGTTGCTCATCAACCAGTCAAAATCGTCGAGTTGCACGATCAGTTGGACGCCTGCCCGATCGAACAGCGAAAGCATCTGGTCCAACCACAGGTAGGCGTCCGGGCAGGCTGCACCCACGTGGGATGGGAAAGGACTTGCCTCCCAGGTTGAGAGCGCCTCCACCACGACTCCCCTGATATAAGCCAGGCAGTCGTCCTCGCCCAGATCCGTCAAGTGCTCGCAGCCCACGTAGCAGAAAAGGTGCTTTTGTGGCACAAAGCCATGTCGCACCGCTACCTGGGGATCAGAGACGTAGTGGAGAAACGACGTCTTGCCGATCTTTTTCTTGCCCACGACCGACACACTCTGGCCTTTCCGCAGCCGGACGAGCACGCTTCTTACACCAGCGTCGCGATTGAAAAAGTCGTCACGACACAGGATCGGATCCTGTGCATGAAAGGGATTCTGGTCTTTTGCTGTCGATGCCATAGAGCCTCACTATCGTCGGGTTCAATGATGGATAAGCCTCGGCCGAATACGTCATCCTCACGGCGGCATTCTGACCGTGGGGCGGACGAAAATGGATAGCGGCGAGCCCATCTCATCCTCGGCCCAGAAAAGGATAGACTGTGCCACCACGCTGGGGAGGTAATTGCTCAGGTCAAGTGTCCAAGTCATCCCTCGCTCACCATCCGCCACATCGAAACGATTCGACGTGAATGCACCCGTCCCCGCTGAACATGTCCTCGTCAAGGTCCGGAACGGCGTCCGAACCAACAGCTCCCCACCGTCCGAGGCGCATCCCATACTCCCCAAGGTCATCGTCGTCGTGTCTGTCACGTGGGTATGTAGACGCAAATCTCGCTGGTGCACAGGGTGCACCAGTCCTGTCCAATAGAAGGCAAACATCCACGCCTCGTAGGGCACGGTGTTCGCGTCTGGTAACGTGCTCAGCGCCACCCGGTACCAGTTTGCGTCGTTCCCACCCCCCCCCTCCACCGTCAGCCTAAAGATGCGCCGATCTCCCACCAATTCCCCGTCACTCGGAGAGAACCGACCAAGACGGAAAGGTGGTTCCGGTGCTTCCGGATTATAACCCCATCTTTCATTCAGATTGACATTCTCACCGATCGTGGCTGCTGTAATCACCGTTGAGCCATAGAGCGTGTAGGTCATCGGTGTGCCATAAACCCCATCGCCTCCGTGATCATCCACGAATTCTCCTCCCGTGTCGGCATCAAAGATATGGACGTAAAGATCCCCACCCACGCCGTCCGGCACTTCGAAATAGATCTCTTGTACCTGATGCCGCGGGGTATCGTAGGGCGGTCCAGCATGACGGCCAAAGGTGACTATGTAGGGAGATTCGAGGATGGTAACGGGGCGGCTGTAGATGGTGAAGGCAGGTGAGAGTGTATCGAACTGATCCGAGCCATCGCGGTTGATGACGATCAGGCCATAGACTCCCACCGGCATTTCGGGGGAGAGATCCCCGGTGATGGTCGTGCCAGCAGCGCTGCTGACAGCTCCCGCGACCTGGATACCCGCACCCAGATCGGCCTCGACATTTTGCGCAAAGTGACGTCCGGTAATGGTGACCGGGAAGGTCGCCCCCCCGACACTCCGCACTGTTGCGGCCGGGGTGATACCCAACACGACCGGCGCGGGAGGCGTGGTAGGACCGGGCGTCCACGTGGGTGTAGCCGTCGGTGTCGGCGTGGAAGTGTGCGTCGGCGTCGGTGAGGGGGTCTTTGTCGGCTTCACCGTAGGGGTATCCACCGGCGTCGGCAGCGTTGGTGTCCCTGTAGGGGTAGAGGAGGGTGTCGGCGGTGGAGGAGAAGGAACGGACGTGAACGTTGGAGATGGTGCCGCCGTCCACGTTGGCACGCCAGTCGGGACGCTCGTAGGAAGGCGCGGGATTAGCGCTCCAACCGTTGCCGTCACCTGCGCGATTATCTCTCGCTGCCTGGCAGTCATGGTCGTCATCTTGTCAGTACAATTGGCTTCACACGTACCGATAGCCTCGGCTGCGTGCGTCTCTGGCAGGATCACGATCCGTGTCTCCAGGACGCTCACCCTCCGTACCAAAACCTGGTTTTGCCAGGAAAGCCAGATCAGGATAAAGATCAGGAGATTGATCACCAGGAACAACAGGATGAACCGCCGGCGCTCGTCGAACGCAAATGCATGTCGCAAAGCACTCAATAGATCAGGGCCATTGGCCGGTGTGCGATTCTCAGTCACTGACAGGCCTCCCGCCCGCAAAGCGGGCCACACCCCGTGGAACGCCACAAGCTGCAACTCGAATGATATTAGCCCTCCCCTCGACTTCAGGGCATATACCAATGAGTTTAGGGCGGCGTTCTGGTCGTGGGGCGGATGAAAATGGGCAGCGCTGAGCCCTTCTCATTCTCGGCCCAAAAGAGAAGAGATTGTGCCTTTGCACCGGGCATGTAATCACTCAAATCGAGCGTCCAGGTCATCCCCTGCTCACCATCCTCCACACCGAAACGATCCGGCGTGAATCTGCCCCCTACACATGTCGCCATCAAGTTTCGGAACGGCGTCCGAACCCACAGCTCCTCACCATCCGAGGCACATCCCAGGCTCCCCAAGGTCATCGTCGTCGTGCCTGTCAAGTACGGGTGCAGACACAGGTCGGACTGGTGCACCTGGTGCGCAAGCCCTGTCCAATAGAAAGCAAACATCCGCGCATCGTGGGGCACGGTGTTCGTGTGCGGATCCGTGCTCAGCGCCACCCGGTACCAGTTCTCGTCGTTCCCATTCCCCCCCTCTATCGCCAGTTTGAAAACTTGCCGACCTCCCACTGACTCCCCGGCACTCGCGAGAAACGGACCAAGGGTGAAAGGGATTGGAGCATCATAACCCCATCTCCCGTCGAGGGTGTCACTGTAGCCAATCGTGGCTGTCAGCAAAAGATTCCCCGATGTGATACCGGTGGGCGATGGTGTTGCAGACCGAGCTTCTGGCGCAGTATAAGCGCCAGCCCCACCATAGAGGGTGTAGGTCATCGTCGTGCCGTAGCCATCATCCGGCGGATCGGCATCGAACATTGAAGTAGATCCGCCTGTGTCGGCATCAAAGATATGGATGTAAAGAGGCCCACCCAGGCCGCCCGGCACTTCGAAAAAGATTAACTGTACCTGATGCTGCAGGGTGTCGCAGGGCGATCCAGCATCACGGCCAAAGGTGACCACGTACGGAGATTCAAGGGCAATGGTAGGACCGAGCGGTACCCTATGTACGGTGAAGGCAGGTGAGAGTGTGCCGGACTGATTCGAGCCATCGCGGTTGATGACTTTCAGGCCATACACTCCCACCGGCAAATCGGCAGGGAGCTTCCCGGTGATGGTTGTGCCAGCAGCGCTGCTGACAGCTCCCGTGACCTGGGCAACCGCACCTAGCTCGGCATCGACACTTTGCGCGAAATGCTCGCCGATGATGGTGACCGGGAAGGACGCCCCCCCGACACTCCGCACTATTGCGGCCGGGGTGATGCCCAACATGACCGGCGGGGGAGGCGTAGTAGGGCTGGGCGTCCACGTGGGCGTGTCCGGCGGCGGTGAGGCTGTGTTCGTCGGTGCCGGAAAAGGCGTATAAGTCGGCGTCGGCAAAGGGGTATACGTCAGCGTCGGCAAGGGCGTACAAGTCGGCGTCGGCAAAGGGGTATACGTCGGCGTCGGCGACGGGGCCGAAGTTGGGGTGGATACAGATGTAGGAGATAACGTAATCGTCGGCGTGGGAGGATCAGTTGGTGTCGGCCCACACGTAGGAGGACAGGTAGGGTTTGCACCGATTGTAGCTGCGAGGCCGATAACGACCCTTTGTACACGGGTTACCTCTAGATACACTCGAGTTACCTCTGTGCGCACCTCGGTCACTTCTTTCTGCACCGTGACAATTCTTCTTCCTAGGACGGCAGTGACGATGAGCATAATGCCAAAAATCCCTAGCAACAAAAGCCAACGCCAACGCTGCACCCATATGTCAAAACTTGTCCACATCTTCTTCAGCTTGGATATCTGCTGTGACTGTGTGGAATCTTGCGCCATGTTCTCTCCTTTGCATCGACGAGCGGGCATTTGCACCCCGTCGCATCAGTTCGTCAAGTAATTGCCCCACCACCCCACCACCACGTCAGGCACTCAGATTGAAGCATAGATTGAATCCTCACAATATCGTGATGATCGTTTCTTGACGCCATCGTTCATGGCGGTCCGGCACCCTGTTTAACCAGGCGGAAATGTAGAGACTGACAGCACACTTCACGTCTGCCATAGAAGCTGGGCAAAGGCACCGACGAAGAGGGCTATGCCGGCCCATAGAAAGATCAGTCCCGGGTAGATCCCCACTGTCCCGATAAAACAATCCAGCTTGATTCCGCCTGCCTCATTCTCCACAAATGCAGGAGAAAACAAAGTCGAGACAACAACGGCAATGGTCACAGATTGGATCAGGCCGATCCAAAAGATCTGGCGTGAAGCGCGCATCACGCTGTGCCACTCCGTGCTCCGCAGCATAGTGAGCCTCTTGTTCGCATCCACGTGCAAGTACACCGCCCAGGCCAGGTACGAGAGTGCGCCGATCAGAGCAATTGCGAACCACCCGCTGCCAGAACCGATCGACCACCCTCTATCGTCAAACACGAGGGGGAGGAAACCAACCACAATCGCTCCAAAGATACGTGGGAAGAACAACTGGAAATATGGCAACCTGTCCGTGCGCGATTTGCGGAGAACCAGGGCGGGCAACAGAACAGCGCCCAGGTAGAACATGGCCAAAGCACCCAAGCTGGCGCATTCCAGAAACCAATATAGCTGAGGTGCCACCACCATCGAACTGGTCTCAAGCAAGGCAGGGCCTATCAGAACCAGCAACAACACGCCGAACCCCAGGATCCAGCAAGCTGTCTTGCTATACATCGAACCGGCTATCTTTAAGAGCAACTTGGAGATATACCCTCCATGGTCCAAGGCCCTGATTTCCCCCAGCACTTGGGCAGCGCTGTCAAGATCGTAGGCCTTCAAGCACTGCACCGCAATGAACACGCCGACCTGCCGCACACTGCCAGGATCCGTCTGGTCGCGCTTGAGGCCTCGCATGATGTTCTCAAAGGTTCTCTGCTTGACGGCATAGTCCTCTTCCATCGCGACGAACTCGTCAAGGTACACCTTGCGCTGTTCTGCGCTCGTCTCGAGAACGACTATAGACTCATATATACTCGGACCCCACGAAACGTACAAACCCAGGTCCCCGAGCGGTTGTCTGATCAACGCAAGCAGAGCTTTGGACAGACCAAGGAACAATTCAACAGTTACTATATCAGCCTCGGCAACGTGTGCCTGGAGGTGCGCATAACCCTCGATGAAATCACAGACCGCGCGTGGTCCCTCTTTGTATAAAGCTGTGAGAGCCGCACGGCAGACTTGAACCGGGGCTTCATCGAACTTGTCGCACGGAATCTGGAGCCTCCATATTTCTTGCCCAGCTACAGAGAAAGTCGCCAAGTAATGGTCAGACTGGCGCTCGGTCTGGAAGCGAGAAAGATATTGCGCAAGCTGTCCGTACAATTGGACGTAGGATGACCCTTCACCCAACAATCCATCTGACGACCCGTTCTGTTCCAAGAACCTGAGCACCGCGAATAGTATGTTCCGATAGGTCGGATATGCCTCTTCGGCGATACCCACGTTGAGGAGGTGGGGCACTACGCCGAGCAGGGTTTCCAGTTCCTCTGACGCCCCATGTTGCAGATATCTGAGGCGGGTGTGCCACCCGTGGATGGTGTCATCCTCGCCACGCAATCCGTGATGAAATGCCGTGGTATCTCCGTCCTGAATGATCACGTACGTGACGTCATCTTGGGAGGGATCTCTCCGGACAAAGAACTCCATAGTGTTTTCCCCGCAGAACTGTCAGTTGCCCCCAAACCTACGTAGATCTTCATCCGTGATAACGAGAGGGGGCTTGGTCACCTTCACTTGCCTCTTTTCGCCTGTTCGCCCAATCACTTCGATCGTGTTCTCAGAACCAACGCTGGAGGCACGATCTATCTCGTGGATCACGAATTCAGCAAACACGGACGAAAAGCTCTCGCCTTGATAGACAAGACATCTTTGTTCGAGCCGTTCCAGATCCCCTGCCTTTACGGTATCTCGAGATCCTTCGCCAATCAGTTTGAGCGCGATTTGTTCATCACGGCTTAAGCGTTTCCAGTCATACTGAAAATGATCTCGTGTCTCTTGGGCAAACTGACGTTTCACTCGATCATAGTCTGGAGCCGCCGAGTGGTCTCCCTTTGCCCTCTCTTCGAACAAGTGATAGCAGGCCATCTGAAGGTAAAAGGGGTGAGAACCGGCGATTTTTTGCAGGAAAGCATAGTCTCTGTTGTCAAAGCCTCCAAAATCCGCCATCGCTGCCAGGCCATCGACCATGGCTCTGGCCTCTTGCAACTCCATGAATCCTAGACCTACAGTGGTGAAAACATTGAAGAAGGGAGAACTCGGTATGCTCTTGTCATGAAACGAGAGTTCGAACAACGTGGCGCCTGAGGCCGTGACGTAGCTCAACTTGCCTGCCTCACACAGTGCACGCAACTCGTTGAAAAAGTCTTGTTCCAACTGGTGATTTTCCGCCATCGCCTCAAACTCATCGAACAGCAAGGTTATCTTGATACCTTGATCGGTGATCTTGTCCAGATATTTCTCGAACTCTGGATAGGTCACAGATTGAGAACTGGATTCAGCCCTGCGACCATGTAGCGTTAGCCCGATTGCTTTTACCAGCCCACGATACACGTCGGACTTGGTGAGTTCCCCCGACAACGCCTGGCAGTCAACGCGAACACATACACGATCTTCAGGTAACCTATGTTCAGCTCTAACGCGGGGATCGCAAAGGTGGAACAAGATCGAGCTTTTGCCGATCCGGCGAGGTCCGACGATGGATACCGGCTGCTCTCTGGCAACCAAACTGAGAATCCTGCGGGTTTCCTGGGTTCTACCGAAGAAATATCTGTCGTCTCGGATAGACGTTCTATGAAAATAGGGGTTCTCCACTATGGCAATGCCTCCCTGCTATGCGCAGATCAAAACCCGTCAATCCATCAAACCTACACGGGGATTCTCTACCGTACATTTTCACCGAATTGAGCAGGTTGGAAGAAGAAATGAACCTCAAGAGGCAGCCCTCGTTTCAACACGTGCTTGAGCCAATCAAGGCCAAGGCGGAACAAGCT
>Ga0180431_10007305_pt1 | contig 12912 bp, 21 predicted proteins | sample SS_ome_11_FD_132459 | JGI IMG/M metagenome (GOLD analysis project Ga0180431, IMG submission 132459) | Hypersaline lake sediment archaeal communities from the Salton Sea, California, USA - SS_1_MS_1 metaG | ecosystem: Environmental > Aquatic > Non-marine Saline and Alkaline > Hypersaline >... | reverse complement strand
AATAAGGGGGATTATTCAAACAGGAACCTGCAGCGCACAAGCAGAAGCTCGCATTCAAGGCATCATGCAAAGAAACGCGGCTGGTGGTAAGGCAATCTCTTCAAAAAGACCTTGGAAAAGGGTAGTAATTGCTGAAGATGCGAAGGCTTGGTTCGGCAGGCACGAATCTTGTAATCAGTGTTTAACTCTTTTTAATATAGGAAGAGAAACCTTATTTTTCTCCATGTGAGTCAAGGCTATTTTAACAGCTTCTTCACATCTGTCCTGCTCAGTTCCGTATTTTTTCTCTATGTATTTCTGAATCTTTCTGGCAGCTTATTCCTTTATCAGCCAGTTCAGCTTCTTTATTATCTTGCGGAGCTTCTCTTCCTTTACTCTTCCCAGCTTTTTCTCAAATATGCTTGTTCTGTACCTGCTGATTGCGTCAAAGCGCACTGAAGAGGGGTCTACAAGCCGGTTCATTTCCATGTCTTTTTCGTAATCAAGCTCTACTCCGCATTCGTGCTTGGTATCTGTAGTAAGGTGCAGGCAAATCGGCTCGTTGCTTGAGTCATTGTATTTGTTGTTGGAAATTATGAGCACTGGCCGCTTGTGCGCTATGTTGCTTGCCGTGTGCCTTGCTTCGCTTGCAAGCCATATATCGCCACGCTTGAAGTCTGACATCCGCATCACTAGTACTTGTTCCAGACTGCGTCTTCCTTTGGGTCTTCCCAGATGCCCCGGTTGCTTTTTTTGGACATAAAGCTGGCTATACCCTTGCTTTCTGACTCCCTTGTACGCAGCTTCTCCTCAAGTTTCATCAGGCCCATTCTCACTACCTCTGCCTTTGAAGTGGCATAGCCTTCCTTCATGCAAATCCTGACTATTTGCTCAAGCCTTCCTTGTAATGTCAGTGCCACTGGCATACCCATATTTATCACCTATTATGTGTATTTAATAGATATTTAATACATATTAGATATATAAATATATCCTTTAATTCATGGGTGAACATTCAAACACCTTCAATAAATCTATTTTTAGGGTTTATAAAAACAAGCAAAGGGTAGCATGCCGGTGAACAGCGCCCAATACTCCTAAAGAAGGCCTGGAAAAAGCTAGTGATTGGTGAAGATGGGAGGGGAATTGAGACTAAGAAAAATGAAACAAAAAGAGAATGAGAAAATAGCTGGAAAATCAATTTCCTTTGAGCAAAACAGTGTCCTTTCCCTTTTTGAAGCCAGGATCCAGCCTCTTTTTCATTTTTGAAAGGAGGAGTTTGTAGTCAGCTGTCTTATTTTTGGCTTCGTTTTCCAGCTGTTCGCACATTTTCTTTAGATATTCTTTCTTGCTGTCGTTCAATTTCAATTCACTTAATATTTCCATTGACTTTAATGCCTGTTCCCCACCATTTAACTTGACCATTGCCTCAAGAATGTACTGGGCTGTTGTGTCGAATATTACATCATGCATTTTAGCAGTATTGTAGGTATAAGCAGGTGAATCAAGATGCTTGAATGTTTCAAGTTCTATGCCTTCTGCTTTAAGTAGGTCTATGCAGCCAAGTTTTAGTATAAGTGCATCCTGGAAAAGCACATTCAAATGCACTACGTCTTTTGGAGCCCCAATTTCGCCAAGTGCGGTTGCCATTTTGGATGCTCTTGCAGCTGATTTCATTGTACTTTCACCATCTTTTAGCTTCAAATTCATATTCTTAATCAAATATTCCTTTGCTTCAGGTATTTCCCTGAGAGATTGGATAACTGCTGGATCTGGATCGAAACCATATACTTGTTCTAACAGTCCCTCTATTTTGTTATCTTGATCATTCATAAGTTCACCCCTGTTAATCATTTTTTTTCCACAATCAATATTTAAAGCTTGTTATAAGGGCAAGCAAACCTCTGTGCCGGTGAAGCAGGGCTCAAATAGGCACTTCAACGCTGATTTTGCGCACGCGGGTCACTGGCCTTACTTTTTTCCTTCCTCCTTCTTTATAGGCTTTAAGCTCAAGAAGGCCCATTTCAGACAGGATTTTGGCGTCAGTAGCCACTGTTTTGATGTCCTTTTTCATGCTCCTGGCAAGCTCATAAAGAGAGCCTGGCTTGCCCTTGTGAACCTCTGAGAGCATGCTGAGCCTGCCCTTTGTCATCAGGCTGCGGAGGGCTTGCAGGCTGTCTACGTAGATTATCTTGCCCTCTTTCTGGGGCACGCGCCTTTCAACGTCCCTTATGGTCTGAGCCTTGACCTGTTTCCAGTCCATTATTACCAATTTTACCATTTTACCATCCTGTTTTGCCTATGTGCTCCTCCAGCATCTCGTCAAACTTCAAAAATGCTGCTTTCCAGTCCAAATCAACATATTCTTTTTTATTGCGCCAGTGGATGTGCGGCTTGCCATGAGAATTTTCCACTGCGAACAGCATCTTTCCATCTTCAGACATGCAGCGGAAAGTGTACATGATGCCGTCGCGGTATTTTGGGTCGCCAATGTCAATGATTTCAACGATGGCAATGCCGCCGTCTGGGAGCGGCCTCTCGTATTTCTTTATTATTACCTTCCTGCGCTTTGCCACCCAATCACTTTCCGCAACCAACTCCAGCCGAATAACCTCGACCATATTTGGTATGCAATACCATATATTTAAGCCTTTGCCTTTGCAGCTCAAAAAGTCTGAATCGTGCCTTTATAAACAATCTTAGAGGGTATGGTGCCAGTGTGCCGGTGAAATTAGCCTCTTGAGCCATTCCCCATTATTTCCCTGCACCCAGAGCTAAATTTTACAGGATTGGGATAGGGTTGGCTGGTTTTATTGAGAAAAATCCCAAGTTCAAAAACGAGATTTTGAATTCTGAGCCGTTAATTGAGGAGTTCAACAAAACCTATTTTTCCTAAGAAAGCTCGTAATTGCTGAAAATAAGGTTTTGTACTTGGCTTAGAATTCAAGGTTTGGGCTTCTCTTGTTCCCCGTCGTGAAAATATTTGCCGGTAGTGATTTCTAATTGCCCATTAACGCACAACTTAGTTAATTATTTAAATAATCATTGATGAACGATTTAGCCGCGTGATGATATGGATGAACTTGAAGCTATTAGAAAAAAGAAGATGGATGATATGCTTAACAAAAGCAAAGCCGATAAGATTAAAACCGAAATTAAGGTTGATGACAACAGCTTTGAGGAAATGGTTATTGGGCAGTCAAAAAAAACTCCCATAATTGTCGACTTTTGGGCAACTTGGTGCGGCCCTTGCGTAATGCTCAGCCCTTTGCTGGAAAGGCTTGCAAATGAATATAAGGGGAAATTTATCCTGGCGAAGGTGAATGTTGATGAAGCTCCAATAGCAAGCCAAAAATATGCCATTCGGAGCATACCTTCTGTCAAGCTCTTCAGGAATGGTGAAATTGCCGATGAATTTGTCGGTGCTTTGCCTGAAGCAACAATCAGAAGCTGGATTAACAAAAATTTGGGTGAAGAAAAATAAGCAAAGTGATAAAATGGAAGAACAGAAAATTGGTTTTATCAAGAATTTTACCCCAATCTGGTTTGCAACCGTCCTTGGCTTTGGCGGGATAGCTGTAGCCTCGGTTTTGGTGGCAAAAATATTTGGTTTATTGTGGTTGAACCCTTTTGCTGTTTTCCTGGCTTATTTTAATCTCGTCTTATTCATATTCCTATTTTCAGTCTGGATGCTAAAACAACTTCTTCATTTTAATTCCTTTATCGGCGAGTTAAAACACCCGATAATAGCCGGTTTTCATTCTTTGATGCCCGCAGCAGCGATAATGATTGCAATTAATTTTTCAAATATTGGCCCGGCTTTTTTCCTTTGGCAGTATCAAAACATTTCCATTTTCTTTTGGATAATTGGCGCTGCTTTTGAATTTGTCTTATTGACATTAACCGTTTACTTCCTAATCGTCAATGAAAAAATGCATATTGACTTTGTTAATGGCGGGTGGCTGGTTCCGCCCGTAGCCGCCCTGCTAACCCCTGTTGCAGGGCTGAAATTAGTTGAGTTCATCTCATATGGACCTTTAGCAAAAACCGTCTTATGGGTCAACTATTTTTTCTTTGGGGCCGGGTTATTTGTCTTCCTTTTGATTGCTGTTGCTTTGTTTAGTAAAATTTTCTTTTTCAAAAAATTAGATCCTAAAGTTTTCCCCTCTTTTTGGATCATATTGGTTCCCTTTTCCCTGATAGCCCTGTCCCTTTCTCTTTTTGCCAAAGAGACTGGCATTTACTTGCCAGAGTTCAAAAATGCCCTGATGGGGATAACTTCTTTAACTAATCCAATGTTAATTGGGGCGGGAATATGGCTGTTAGTTCTTCTTATTATTCTGACTTATCATTATTTGAAAAGAATTGAACTCCGTTATGGGGTAGGTTGGTGGGCGTTTGTCTTCCCCACAGCTTCTGTTTCCATTGCTTCCCTAAACCAGGCAGTCTTGTTCAAAGACTCATTTTTTGCTTATTGCGGATTTGCCGTTTACTTGTTTTTAATTATAATCACCCTGGTTGTCTTGTTAAGGACGATTAAGAGCTTTTTATTAAAAGCGAAGGGTGTTCACGCAAATAAGGCATAATAGCAAAAAAGGAGCCATATGTGCCTGTCTATCAGGCAGTGCGATTGGATTGGGTAGTGGTGTGATAAAATGGAAGGAAAAAGTTATGATTTGATCATAATAGGGGCAGGCCCTGCCGGTTTGACTGCCTCAATTTACGTTTCCCGTTTTGGTATTGACCATTTGGTTATTGGCTCTTTATTTGAAGGAAGGATGGCTGAAGCCCATATGGTTTGTAATTTTTCTAGTGAAAAAGAAATCAAAGGCCCTGAATTGGTGAAAAAAATGGAAGAAAGCGCCAAGGCTTTGGGGGCCAAAATAGAATTAGACAAAGTAACCAATGTGACCAAAAACGACAAGACCTTTTCAATCAAGACAATGCTTGGTAAAACATTTTTTGCCAAAACCCTGCTTGTGGCACTCGGAGCTGAGAGAAAAAAGCTGAATGCTGCTGGTGAAAAAGAATTCTTTGGCAAAGGGGTTTCTTACTGTGCCACTTGCGACGGCAAGTTTTTTACCAATAAAATCGTTGCTGTGGTTGGTGGAAGCAGTGCCACTGCCACCACTGCTGATTACTTAGCCGATTTGGCAGGAAAAGTGTATCTTATCCATGGTGAAGATAAGTTAAAGGCAGATAAAAATTGGCAGGAAAAAATCAGCAAAAATCCCAAAATTGAGATGATTCTAGGCAATAAAATTAAAGAATTGAAAGGCAAAAATTCCTTGAATGCCTTGGTTTTAGAAAAAAACCACCGGGAGAAACAAGAATTAAAAGTCGATGGGGTTTTTGTAGAAATGGGAATTGTTCCGAATTTGGGGATTATTGATGAATTAGGGGTAGAAAAGGATGCGAATGGGTTTATTGAGGTTAAGAAGGATAGTTCAACCAATATCAAGGGAATGTGGGCAGCAGGTGATATTACGAACGGTTCTGATAACTTTCGCCAGATTATCACCGCGTGTTCTGAGGGAGCGATTGCCGCCAAAAGCATTCATGCCTATTTGAAGTTCCATTAGAATCCTTTTTTGGGCAAAAAGAGATGTCCTCAAACTGCGGGCTCTTCCTGAAAAACAAGATGCTGTTGCGCTTATTATACATAAGCTTAAAATATTCCTATCCAATAAAATGCTTGGCAACAAACATGGGATAGGGATCTGCAAGCTGCCATATAACCGCAAATTTCAGATGCTTTAAAAAAGTTTGAGTTGGTCGAAATAGTAAAATTTTCATGCAAGAAGATAAGCAAAGAAGAACTAATAACATGTGCGTTTAGTCTGAGTAGAACTGAATATAACCTCTTAATTTTTCTGTTAAAAAGCGGCAAGGTACATACTGTACTTCAAGTCTCTAAGGCAATGAAACTAGAAAGGACAACAATCCAAAAAGCAATGAAAAATCTTGTTGAGAAAGGACTGGTTAATAAGGCACAGAAAAATTTAGCCAAAGGAGGATATAGTTTTTTGTACAAGCCAAACAATAAAGATGAAATTAAGGGTAAAATGAAAAAGATAACTCATACTTGGTGCAAGGGAGTCGGAGAAGCAATTGGCAACTTATGAATTTTTGAAGGGCCCGGGAAAAAAAGTAATAGTTAAAATAAAAACCGTTGAGATGAATAAGGAGCAAAAGGAGAAATTCATGAGATTGGCGAAAAAAGGATGGAATGCTTAAGCTGATAACATGAAAATAGGAAATTTCCTGGATAGAAGCAATATAATTGCAGTTATAGGGGTTTCTGCCAATCCTAACAAATGGGGATGGAAAATATACAAAGCATTGAAATCTAGCGCCTTTAATGTTTATCCTGTAAATCCAAAATACAGAATGATAGAAAAGGATGTTTGTTACGCAAAACTGCAAGCGCTCCCCCAAAGGCCGGACTTAGCCATAACCGTTGTTCCGCCAAAAATTACAGAACAAATTGTAAAGCAGTGCAAAAACCTCAAAATAGGCAAAGTTTGGATGCAACCAGGCTCTGAATCAGAAAAAGCCATGAGCTTCTGTAAACGTAACAATATCATGGCGGTTTACAATGCTTGCTTTGTTGTTGACGGATTAAAGAGAAAGCTTTAACCTGAATTGTTTAAAAAGGCCTGTCAAAGGGTTGTAATTGCTGAAGACGGGGAAGGAAATTGAGGCTTGAAAATAAGCTATTACCTAATCTCCTTGATTTTTCCTAATGCGAGCTTTTTTGCAGGCTCAAAAGAGGGGGTTTGGGAGACAAGCGCATGCATCTCGACTTTCCAGGTCTTTGCCAGCCTGTTGACAGAGGCTTCAAATTCTTTATAGGTGAATTGCTTGTCATAAAAGGAAAGCTTTTTTTCAATTAGTTCCCTGCCAGGCAAAAATCCCTGGCGCAGCAAAAATGACAAGTCATACAAGTCGCGTGCAGAGGAGCGGGTCAGCAATGCGCGCACCTTTTCTGCGGCAATCTCTTTCCTGTGCATGATAAGAAGCGAATAAGGCATTATATCAGAATAAGCAGGGGTTATCTCCACCCTGTCAGGCTGCAATAAACACCTCTCCCTTGCTGAAAAGTCCATGCTAATGGAGCACTCGCTTATTGGCTTTCCATTGTAAAGAGGGCCCTGCAGGCGCAGCTTTGCACTGTGCGAGCCTTTGGCTTGCTCTTTTTTCCAGCCAATTGCCCCAAAGCCGGCTGAGGCAAGGTATCGTGACATGGCATCATACTCAGGCAGCGCCGCCCCATTGAGCGTGAAATCCAAATCCTCTGAGTACCTTGGAAGCAAATAGGCTTTCTGGAGCGCAGTGCCGCCTTTGAATGCGCCTAAAAAGCCCTGCCTGCCAAGATAGGAGAGAAGCCAATGCTGAACATAGTCCTTTTCCTTTTGCCCGGCAGTAAAGCCAGGCTCGCCGCCTTTTTCAAGCAATTCGCGGGTTAGCATTTTCAACCTCCTTCAGCCTTTTTTGCATTCTTTTATTACACATCTTTTTCACTTTCCAAATATCCACATTTTCAAGTGCTTCTGCAAGCACTGCCAGCGGACAGGCGCGCGGAAGCCTCAGGCAGTCTGCAAACGCCTTTTCTGGTGCTGCAATTGGAATGCCTTGCTTCACTTCAAATCCAGTGAATAAATGCCTTTTCAGCCTATACTCCCTTGTTTTCCCCCCTGGAAACTCATACTTTCTTGCCTTCCTGCACACTGCAAGCTGAACAACTTTTGGTATTTGCGTGGTCAAGCCATGAACATGGAGAGCTGAATGGAAGGAAACATAGCATGGGTAAGATATCTGGCAGGCAATTTCAAGGGGGGTTGTGCCTGCCTTGGCCAGCCAGCCGCGCTTCACCTGCATGATTTTTCCGGCTTTTTTCAGGCGGTAAAGAACTGTGTTCGCATAAGCTGCCTTCCCATGCAGCTCTGATATGAATTCACATGTCCTAAAGGCAGGTTTCATTTTGCTCAACGCTTCATCAATAGTGCCCATAATATATCAAATTTGATATGTTACAGATACTTTTTATTACTATGCCTTCCAAACTGTGCACACAATGTATCTTAAACTGTTCAGGAAAGCCTGGAATTAGGGCTATAATTGCTGAAGATGGGAAAGTGATTAGAGAGTTTGACAGAAGCTTAACCAGAAAATCTATCAGTTTATTGCCCAGATTGCAAAGTTAAGCACTGCTGCGAATGACACCCAGGCAATGTAGGGAACAAGGAGGTAAGCTGCTGTTCTGTTGATTGCATAAAAGCTCCTTATTGTGAGTGCTATGAAAGCCCAGAGGAAAAGTATGCAGACAAGCCCGTAAAGCGGGGACTGGAGGCCGAAAAACAGGATGCTCCAGAGTGCATTCAGGAAAAGCTGGGCTCCGAATAATGCAAGTGCAGCGCGCACCGGTCTTTTTTTGAAGCCTTTTTGCCAAATCAAATAGCCTGAAATTCCCATGAGAAAGTAAAGGGTTGTCCAAACAGGCCCAAAAACCCAATTAGGGGGGGAAAATACTGGCTTGGAAAGGGTTGCATACCAGCCAGTGATTGCAGGGAACGTAAATATTGAGCCAATTAAGCCTGCCAGGTTGCAGAGTATTATGAATGCAATAAGCATTGTCCAGTTTGTTTTTGGCTTTTTGATTGCCATGAAGGGCATTGCGCAGAAAAGGTTTTTACTTGTTTCACCTGAAAGATTGGTACCATTTTTCATATTCTTTATGCGTGGCAAAGCAGCGGATTACATAAAGGGTGTCTTCTTTTTTGAATATTGTCTGCTGGGCTTGAAACCTACTTGGGAAGCTGCCTTCTGATGCCCTTTGCCAAGTCAAAGCCTGAGTCATAGCTGCAGATTACGTCAACGCCATTGGAAACCATGGTGGCTGCATGGTAAGCGTCAGTGGTGCCAAGGCCGTTGTCAATGAAGCGCAACACGCAGCCAAGCATCTTCCCATCAACAGGCAGCATGGCAAGGTTGGGCATCCTGCTGATGCTGGAAAAGACTTCCTTTGCCCTTTGCTTGCTGCGGTTGGAAAGGAAGAAATGCAGCACTTCGTTGAGCACAAGCGCGCTGGTCTGTGCACGCATTTCGCCTGTTATTACCCTTCGCAGCTGGCTCTTGCACTCCTTGTTTTCCCTGCCTTTGGAGTCATAAGCGTGGATGAATACATTAGCGTCCAGGAACATGCAGCCATTCCTCCTCCATCTTCTTGCGCGACTTTTCAATCAGCTTGGCAGTCTTTCCTGCGCTTGACTTGTTGTGCGATGTCAGCCTCTCGAACTCCTCAAGAAAGGCAGCCGGTGTTTCAATGACTGCCCTGTTGTCCTCAAGCCTCACGTTCACCTGGCTGCCAGGGGTTATCTTCAGTGCGTCGCGTATGTATTTTGGTATGAGAATCTGCCCCTTTTCGTATACTTCTGCCATTTAATCACAGGTTATACTTTAGGTATAACTTATTTAAACCCTTCTTTTTATTCTAACCATTTCAATACCTTCAATAAATCCAGTTTTGGGATTTATAAACTCAGGCAAAGGGCGGCATGCCGGTGAACAGCCCTGATGCCCCTAAGAAGGCGGGGGATTGAACCAAGGAGCTCAGCTCATAATATTTACAAGCTCGTAAATTAGCTTGTTTACCTTTCCCTCTCTTTGCTTTACTTGTGCATTGACTTTTTCATGCGTAAACTCTGTTTCAGAGATTCCTGGCCCATAATTTGTGACAATTGCAAGGGTTGCGTTCCTGACATCCCAATCTTGTGCGCGAAGTTCGTTTATAAGTATGGTTTCGCCTGTTGATGTCATGCCCATAATATCAATCCCTAGAATGCGGTATGCCTTTACCTCGCTTATAGTTTCCAGTCTTGGCCCCTGGACATCGCACAAAACTGCACCTCCTTTTACCTTTATATTGGCTTTTTTTGCAGCTTTTTTGATGTCTTTAACAAGATTTTGGCTGTAGGTTTTGCTCATGTCAGCATGCACTGGAAAACCTCCAGACCCATCAAAAAAAGTCGGACCATTATTGAACCTTGCAAAATCTTCCACTAGGACAAAGTCGCCAACTTTGTATTCTCTTCCCCAAAAAGGAAGAATTTTCCTTGTGCCCAATGAACCTACTGCAGAAATGGACACAACGTCAGTAATTCCAATTTTTCTTATAAGTGCATCAATGTTGGACTGGTGGTTTATCTTATGCGGGGGTATTTCATGGTGAGGCCCGTGCCTTGACAAAAAGACAACTTCTTTACCATCAATGTCTCCTTTTACTATTCTTACTGGTTTTTGACCATATTTTGACTCAATTTTCTCTACTTTTCCATTTACCAACTTTTCAAGCCCGCTTCCGCCTATTATTGCAAGCTTTCTAGGCTTAGTGATTGGTTTTAACATATTAACACAACTTTTAGCTTTTGCCCTGTATCAATTGCTCAACAGCCTCATTTGGTATTTCTACATACCCAGAGTGATTTTTTTCTCCCAGGTTTATCTCTGCAATGAAACACTTGTTATGCTTGCGTGTAGCAGCAAGGTTAATTGCAACACGTTCAGTTGGGATTTTTACTAATTCCTCTTTTGTGTACTCAAAATGCATATTTGCAACCAATTTTCTCTTGTTGCCAGTAGCTATAGAGCCAGTAGAAGTCGTAATTCTATTGCCTATGAAAAACTCTTTTGGGGAATTATATCCTACTTCATCTCCTTTATTCCTCCCAATAGTCCAGTTAAATCCTGATTCACGGTATGATAGTTGACGATATTCTTGTCCTAATGCCTGCATGACGATTAAAAGTTTGTCTCTCTGATTTTCATTATAAAGGCAGATATTGAGAATCCTATAGCTGTAATATGGGAAGAGATGTATCTTATTAGCTTTTTTCAAGGCCTTTCTTATATTGGAAACCAGCAATTCTCTTGCACTCGAGAATTCGTCATTGTTTTTAGGTACAATCTTCTTACTTTTAATTGCATTTGCTCCCATGAAAATCTACCTCTTGTGGCAGATTATGATTAGAGCTGTTTATAAACTTGTTGCCACTCCCCTCTGACGCAGCATTTTATACCCCTTTTGCGGGCAAATCGGCCCGTTTACCCGGTCATCAAGCCATATGTTTTATATTCAATTCCCCGCCTAATGCATATGAAAGGGTGATATAATGAAAGGAAAAGTGAAAATGTTCAACACAGGGCGCGGATTCGGCTTTATAACCGGAGACGACGGCAAGGATGTCTATGTCCACACCTCTGCAATTGAGGGCGGCGCAGCACTCGCAGAAGGCGACGCAGTGGAGTATGAAGTTGAACAAGGCGAAAAAGGGCCTCGTGCAAAAGGCGTGAAAAAAGTCTGAAGAGTTTTTTCAGAATTGGAATCAAAATTCCAATAAGATGAAAAAGGTTTAAAGGCGCTCAGCGTCTTTTATTTTTGTTTATTGGATAGGCTGGGCCATTTGTGGCGTCTGGCAAGGCATGGTACTCAGAAGAAAGCCTGGGAAGTATGGCAGGAGAATGTTGGGAATTGAGTTGAAAAGCTATTTGGGCCCCTGCCTTTTGATGCCCTTTTTGTTGTCAAAGCCCCTGTCAAAGGTGCAGATGGTGGAAATGCTGTAAACGCGCATGGTGGCTGCGTGCATTGCGTCACGGGGCTCCATGCCCTGCTCTAAATAGGTTGGAAGCCTGTTCAGGACGCGTTCCTCAACTGCAAGCACCTTTATCCCCGGGTTTTCCAGGATGCTCCTCATGAATCTTATGGCAAAGCCAAGCCCTCTTTTTGGGATAAGTACATGCATGGCCTCGTCCATCACAAGCGGGCTTATGGCCGCGTTCTGCTCGCCTCTGGCTATCCTTTTGAGAAGATTGCGGCAGTCTTCCCCTTCCTTTGAACGCGTGAAGATGCTGCACAAAAATATGTTAGCGTCCAGGAACATCCTTTATCATCTCCTTCAGGCGCTTTTTCTCCATTTTGGCTATGTAGTTCATTGTTTCTTCAAATGTCATGTCCGCTCCTGCGCAAAGCTCATCAAACTCTGCTGCCCAGTCATCAGCTTTTTTTACCAGTATTCCCTTATCCTCCATTTGGAAAACAACTTTTGTGCCTGGGTACATTTTCAATGCCTCGCGCATGCGTTTTGGAAGGGCGATTTGCCCCTTTTCGTAAATTTCAGCCATATTTCCACCAGTTATACTGTTAGGTATAACTTCTATATATTCTTTTCTGCTCTTCTCTTCTGAAGGCATCAAAATCACGGAAAAAACTCGAAAACACAGCTTAAAAACCTTCACAGACCTCTGTGCCGGTGAAGTTCCAATACTTTTAAAAGCAGTTTGTGGCAGAAGATGCACGAGAGAGGTGGTGGGATGAAGCAAGATCTTGGAGTTGTTGCTGTTTCTGATGTTAAAAAGGAGCTCTTTAGCATACTGAGCAGATTTAATGGGGGGAATTATCGAATAAAACGCAAAAGCAGCCCATATGATATGATTGAGGTTTATAGAGTAGGAAGAACTTATAGGGAAAATGAAAAATTGAGCAAAGCCATTTTTGTAAGTAAAGCAGTGAAAGAAAGTGCAAAAACTGAACTTTTCTATAAAAAAGACACAAAGCTTATTTTGCAGATATTGGTATCAGACAACGAATACAGCGTAGAGCCCTTTTTCGGCGCGGGGAGCTGTTTTGAATATTCTCCAGAGCAAAAAGACCAGTTTCTTGCCAAAGTGCAGGACCTTGCTAATCAAATTGTGAGAATCTGGAGCCGTTCCAACAATCTGCTTTGAAGGAAAATGTCAATCCTTTGCACCCTGTTCTAGTTGCCTAGGCGCGGGAGACCCAATGTCTTCAGACGTTGGATGAAAGCGCCACAATCTTATTCTCAGAAGGAGATTTCTTCCCAACAGGGGAAGTGCCGCCCACAAGGGCGGCCTGTT
>Ga0180431_10007303_pt1 | contig 12915 bp, 8 predicted proteins | sample SS_ome_11_FD_132459 | JGI IMG/M metagenome (GOLD analysis project Ga0180431, IMG submission 132459) | Hypersaline lake sediment archaeal communities from the Salton Sea, California, USA - SS_1_MS_1 metaG | ecosystem: Environmental > Aquatic > Non-marine Saline and Alkaline > Hypersaline >... | reverse complement strand
GGATGAATTTGCCTTTAACAACATCCTCGTCAACGGTGGAGGGGGCACGAACTCTATTTGGGGAGGCGGCTTGTATGGCCAGGATATGATCGAGAACATTACCGCCGTGAAACTCTACTTCGAGATATGCCCGATGGATAAGCTGACTCTTAACGCTTCCGTTACCTGGGCCAAGTGGACCGAAGAGGTGGGTACTAACACTATGGGGGACAGGGCGAATATTGTTACAGCCAAGGGCTCGGCATATCCTCATCCGGCGGCTCAATACGGCACATACCCATACCATTCATGGGATGCCAGCGACGACCTGGGCTGGGAGCTCGACTTCGGATTCTCCTACGAGATCATGGAGGGGCTGACCTATACTTTGGGTGTTGGCGTGCTCTTCACCGGCGACTCGTGGGATTACGAGATGGCTGACGGAACCCGGGGCGACTGGGGAGAGATCTGGTCTATCAGCAACCAGCTGCTATATGAGTTCTAAGCCTGAAAGTTTAATCTACAGCAAACAAAGCCCCCGGCCGGTCAGGTCGGGGGCTTTGTTATTTGCGGTTTTGTCTTTGATCCCTGACTGTCTGAAAAGAATCTTTTGAGAATCGAGTAATAAACTGTAAATTGATTATCAAAATCGGTTTTTGAAAATAGTTATAAATTGAGTAAAAATTAGAACAACTTAATTTATTTCTTGACATAATATAAAATTTTATGATAAAAATGCAAAGAATTGCTATTTTTTACATTTTTAGTCATCTTTTTTAGAGGAGGTATATATGAAAAAAATTATTGTACTGACTCTCGCTATTGCTTTCGTTGCCACTGCGTTTACAGCCTTTGCCGCGGAGACCACCTTTAACGGCGAATATCGGGTGAGGGCTTGGAGCGAGTACAACTTTGATAAGAAGATCGAAGATGAGCTAAACGTTTTTGGCACCAACATCAGCCACGAGAACGCCCAGTACGACGGCTGGTTCGATCAGAGGTTCAGGCTCACCATCACCCACACGAGGAGCGAGTTTCTAAAGGCGGTGATAAGGTTCGATATTGTTGAGGACACCTGGGGACAGCAGAGGAACCTTAGAATCAACAACAGCGCTACCAACTTCATCGACTGGGCTTATATCGAGTTTACGCTCCCCAAGATCGGGACCTTTACCGTGGGTAAATTCCCTGAGACCTACGGGCACGGCCTTGCGTTCAGCGACGGCGGAACCGGAACCATCGGTCTTACCGGCCTCCGCTGGGCGAATACCTGGGGCCCTTTGGCGGTATCAGCCCTTTACGCAAAGGTTAAGGATAATGTAACCTGGGCTGCCGGAACCAGATGGTATAACTGGGATGCAGACCTCTACGCCGGAAATATAAAGATCACCCCGGTGGAGAATCACCTGATCGAGCTCTTCGGAGGAGTTCTGATTGACAGTAATGCAGATAATATCATCATAGGTGGGGTGATGAGTAATTCCTTTTCATACAGAGCGACGGGGCAGGGTGATGGAGCTTACTCGGCGGTAGTCGGTTTCTGGGGGATTGGCTACACAGGTACCATCGCTGATATGATCGACATCGCCCTCGAGGGGAGCTGGGTTTACGGCCACGCTACCTATATCAACTCTTTACCGAATTTTGCATTGGGTCCTGACACAGATCCTGACACTTTAACTATCTCCGGCTGGAACATCTACGCCGATGTCTCCTACTACAATGACCTTTTGAGGGTCGGCGTGGCGTTCATCATGGGGAGCGGTCAGGCCCACTGGTGGAACGACATCTCCACGAAGAACATCAACATGAACTACATCAGCCAGGACGACTTCGCCTTTAACAACATCCTTGTCAACGGCGGTGTCGGAACAAACTCCATATGGGGAGGCAGCCTCTACGGTCAGGATATGATCGAGAATATCACGGCGGTAAAGCTCTATTTCGAGATCTGCCCAATCGAGAAGCTGACGCTGAACGCCTCCGTAACCTGGGCGAAGTGGACTGAGGATGTGGGTTGGAATATTTTAGGCACAAGAGCGGCCGTCGTTACAGCCAAGGGATCAGCATATCCGCATCCGGCAGTAGTTTACGGCAACTACTTCTATCAGTCTTGGGATGCCAGCGACGACCTGGGTTGGGAGCTTGACTTCGGCTTCTCCTACGAGATCATGGAGGGATTAACCTACTCGATGAACGTGGGCGTGCTGTTTACCGGCGACTCCTGGGATTACGAGAAGGCGGACGGCACCCGGGGAGACTGGGGGGAGATCTGGTCTATCAGCAACCAGCTGCTATATGAGTTCTAAGCCTGAAAGTTTAATCTAAAGCAAACAAAACCCCCGGCCGGTCAGGTCGGGGGCTTTTTATATATATGAAGATTACGTTTATTTAAGTTGTCTGACCGAATATTTGGAAGTCATTTACAATTCTAAAGATACACTGCCTACCTTGTAAAAACCATTCTTCCCAAATAGCGATCGGACGATTCGTGGTACTGCCATTCAGCCAGCTCCCCCGATTTTACCGAAAGGCGTCCGAAGTTGATCCCCCACTCATCGCCGACTTTGGGCAGATCGGCCCCGAAGGCGGACAGGGGTATCTTGAGCTCCAGCTGGTAGAAGCCGCTCGGATTGTGGGGAGAGATGTACGCCCCCGCCTCGCAGCCGGCGTCCCAGGATGGGTCGGCCTTCCTCCTTCTACCTTTTCCCTTTACGATCTTCCGATCCAGGATGACGCCTAGGGGATTGACGAAAAGCTGATAGGTGGTCTTCGAATCCGGATCGGGCGAGATGATGAGCGCGATCGAGTCGTCCCTGAAGACGTCGCCGTCCCGCCCCTCGGCGTTGGTAACGAGGTATTCCGTGTCCGCCCTGCACGATGCGAGGACGTAGAGGTTTTCCCCATCCCTACCGAAGAGAAAGAGGGTGTCGTAAATATTGGACGACATCCCTTGAGGATCGGAGAAGTTGGATGCCACAACCGTTCCATCCCATTCGCTCCCGTCGACCCGGCCGTCTACCGTGACACCCTTAATCCTCGGAACTTCGAGAATCCTCGTCAGCCTGACGGTTCCCCTGAAATCGTAGCTCCTCCCCTCGTGATAGGGATACGCCACCTCGAACCTCGGGAGGGGATAGGGTTGATCCGCAGCGAGGGCCAAAAACGTCGCCGTTCCTTTCTCTCCCGCCGGAATCTCAACGGTCGCCTCTGTCGGTTTAATATCCCAGTTTGTGGCCCCTGTCTCCCATTTTATCTTGAACGGCAGATTGACATCCCTGATGTTCTTTATACTAATCCTCAACTCACTTTTACTTTTAGATGTGTCGGTGCCTAAAAACAGCTCCTCGGGGACTACGTATCGATCTTCAATCCTGTCGAAGAACTTTAGGTCCGCTATCGTAACAAAATCCACGGGAAGCTCCCTATCCCCATCGAGAGGGACTGTCTTTATCGAAAAGTCGGAGCCCTTCACCTCCACCTTGACGTAGTTGTAGAAGTGCCCCTTGATCGGGACGTTGTCTTCCATGACACCGCCGGAGGAGCCGACCATGGTGTAGTAAATCCCGTCGTATATTCCCGAGCCGTGGCGGTGGAGGTGGCCTGAAAAGACGGCGTCGACGCCGTTGGCCGCAAATATCTCGTGGAGACGGTCGGCCTTTCCCGACGGCAGCGTGTAATACCAGTAGGGCCTGTGGAAAAAGACGAAGGTCAGCTTTGCGTTTCTGTGCGCCTTGAGGTCCGACTCCAGCCAGGCAATCCTCTCTTCCGGCAGGGAATCGATCTTTGCCCAGCGGCCGTTTTCGAAGAAGACGAGGTGGATCCCCCTGAAATCTGTGCTGTAGTTGGTCTCCCACCCTGTCCGCTTGATCCATATCTTCTCCGAGGCACCGCTCCAGACGTCGTGGTTTCCGGGTAGGATTAGTAGCCTTCGCCTGATTCTCCTAACGATCTTGAAATATTCGCGCCACTGGGCGTTGATCACCGCCTCGTCCCTAGTGTAGCCCTCGATCTGATCCCCGATTGTAACGTAGAGGTCGGGGCGATCCTCCCTCGCTTTCTCGATTACGGCCCCGTAGATTCCCTCCCGGTGTCCCGCCGTCCTGTCCCCCAGTATGACGATCGTAATATCCTTATCTTTGCCGGCGTGGGCCGTGCCTGCAATGATTAGGATAAAGAGAAGAGAGATAGCTCCCCTTGTCATGCCCCGTATGGCTTTTTGATATACGGTAGTGCACTGTCTCATGAAATATCTCATTTAGTCAGAGAGATCATCCCTTTCTCGCCGAGGCCCTGTTCCAGTGGAAGAGGGAAACGCCCGGAAAGTCGCCAAGATATTATCCTAAAAAGTCAATAAAGGAGCCGTTGGTGACCGAGTATAAGAGCCCCAGCCTCCCCCGTTCCTCCTTCGCTGTCCCGTGGATGTATCTCTCGTTTTCCGTCACGGTTTTTCCTTTTGCACTTATCTTATTATCCCCCCGGCCTGCCCACGATAAAGGCCAGCGGGATTCGATCCTCGATGATCTCTACCTTTTCTACCTCGAACCCCGATTCCCCTATGAGCCGAGACAGCGCCTCTACTGTGAACCTGTGGTAGCCGGGAAATCCCGATAGGGACATGAGCCTCGAGATCATGCGCGATTTCAATCCCTCGCCGTGGCAGTAGGTTGGTGCCATAAGCTTCCCGGTATCCTTTAAGACCCGCCTCATCTCGATGAGGGCTCTTTTCGGCTCCGTCATGTTGTGGAGGGCGTTTGAGCAGACGGCGACGTCAAACGAGCGGTCCTCAAAGGGAAGGGCATATGCGTCCTCGATAAAAAACTTAATGTTTTCTATCTTTCGCTCCCTCGCCTTCTTTTCGGCAAGGGCGACCATCTCCGGGGTTATATCGACGGCTGTTACTTCGGCCGCTTTTACTGCCACCTCGAGGGCGATCAGCCCCGTTCCCGTGGCGACCTCTACAACCGAATCACCCCCCTTAACCTCCTCCAATATCTTGGCGGTCAATATCCGATAGCTTTCTTCTACCTGACTTCTCATGAACCGGTCGTAGCGGGGGGCGAACCTCCTCCAGAACCGCCTCTCTTTATTCGTTCGCTTTTCATCTTCCATTTATCACGATCCTCTAACTCTAAATAAGGGACAGGGAGACCGCCATCACCGCCATCCCGACGACGGACCCGACTATGGCCAGGTGCTCTTCACCGGTGTCGAAGGAGAGGGGAAGCAGCTCGTCGAATGAGATGAAGACCATAATACCCCCCACCGCCGCCAGGGTTATCGCAAGGACGAAATCGTTGAGGAAGGGGCGAAGGATGAAAAACCCGATGATCGCACCCAGCGGCTCCGCCACACCGGAAAAGAAGGAGTATAGAAAGGCGGTCTTTCTGCTCTTGGTTGCGTAGTAGATCGGCATCGATACGGCGATCCCCTCCGGTATGTTGTGTATGGCGATCGCCACCGCCAGGGGGATGCCCAGGGAGAGGTCGCTGATCGACGAGAAGAGGACGCCCATTCCCTCCGGGAAATTGTGAATCGCAATCCCCACGGCGGTGAAGACCCCGGCATCCATCAGCCTGCTGTTTTCGGAGGCGCTCTCCACCTGCTCCTCGAAATAGTTATGGGGCACAATTCTGTCTATGAGGAACATAAAGGCGATCCCGCCGAAAAAGCCGAGGTTTGCCCACACAAATCCTACGTCCTCGATGGAATTTCCCAAAAGCTCCACGAAAGAGACGTAGATCATCACGCCCGCGGAAAATCCGAGGGTCACGGAAAGATAGGAGTGCCTGAAATCCTTGATGAAGAGGGAGGCGACGCTCCCTATACCGGTGGAGAGCCCGGCGAGGATCGTAATCAGGATCGGAATCCAAATATCTTCGTTAACCATCTTTCACCACCGTCATTGGATTAAGGGTCCGGACGACATTTTGTTTCCCCATATTATTCCACCTCTGGATCTTTTTCAACAGTAAAATATTTATAGCGGTATGATCGAAAAGTTTATTCCGTTATCGACTAAAGACGGGATGAACCCGCAGCTGTGAAATTATCTTATCCCGGTCTTGGACCTAACCTTGAGCCCGGGGCCCTTTTTCCCTTTTTATTTCATCTTATTTACCCGTTAAATGAGAAAGGCCACTCGTCTCCTTCGTATAAATTTATTTCCTTTTCCCACAACCGTAATTGACTTTTCCCCGTGGTTCGTGTAAAGTGCAGTGTGGAGAATCAACGTCAGGAGGTAAGTCGTGATCCTCGTTCTCAAAAAAGAGATAACTCCGAAGCAGAAGGAAGGACTCATCAAGGTCCTCAAAAAAGACGACTGCATGATAAGGGAGATCGTGGGGGTCGAAGAGACAATCCTGGGCGTCGTCGGGAAGGTGAAAAAAGACCTCAGGTACTTCGAGACACTGGAGGGTGTCGCCAAGGTGATCCCGATCTCCAAGCCGTACAAGCTGGTCAGCAGTGAGCTTCACCCGGAGCCTTCGATAATCATGGTAAACGACGTGGCCGTAGGCGGGGACAGGCTTGTGGTCATCGCCGGGCCGTGCGCCGTGGAGGAGAGAAAGAGAACCCTCGAAATAGCCCGCGTCGTGAAAAAAAGCGGGGCGGTCCTCTTTCGGGGTGGGGCCTTCAAGCCCAGGACCTCCCCCTACTCGTTTCAGGGGCTGGAGGAGGAGGGGCTGAAGATTCTGGCGGAGGTCAGGGAGGAGACCGGTCTCGGGATAGTGACCGAGATGACCTCTCCAAGCCAGGCGGACCTGATGATGAAGTACGTGGACGTGGTGCAGGTTGGTGCCAGGAACATGCAGAGCTTCGAGCTTCTGAAGTCGATCGGGAGGATAGGGAAGCCGGTGCTCCTGAAGCGTGGGATCTCCGCGACCATCGAGGAGTGGCTGATGGCCGCCGAATATATCCTCTCCGAGGGGAACGACAAGGTAATCCTCTGCGAGCGGGGAATCAGGACATTTGAGACCTACACGAGAAACACGCTGGATCTCTCCGCCATACCGGTGATAAAGAACCTTACGCACCTTCCCATCATCGTCGATCCGAGCCACGCCACCGGCATCCGAGAGAAGGTGAGCCCCATGGCGAGGGCCGCCATCGCTACGGGCGCCGACGGGATAATGGTCGAGGTTCACACGGAGCCGGAAAAGGCGCTCTCCGACGGCCCCCAGAGCCTCTATCCGGAGCAGTTCGAGAAGCTGATGCGCGACCTTCACGTGATCGCCCCGGTGGTGGGAAAACAGCTCGACTACGACTACATCGAGAAGGCGAAGATAATGCGGGAGCCGCTGAAGGCCGGAAAGGGGGAGAGGAGGGTGGCCTACAGGGGTGTCCCCGGCTCGGCGAGCCACAAGGCGTGCGTCCAGTTCTTCGGATCGGACGTGAAGCAGAAGAGCGTGGATAGCTTCGGGGAGGTCTTCGAGGCGGTGGCCGGGGGGGACACCTCCCTCGGGCTGATACCCCTCGAAAACTCCCTATCGGGGAGCATCCACGAGAACTACGACCTCCTTCTTACGCACGACCTCAAAATAGTCGGCGAGCTGACGTTGCGCATAGTCCACAACCTTATCGGAGACAAGGGGATTGACTTGAAGAGCATCAGGCGCGTCTACGGGGTGCCCCAGGTGTTCGAGCGGTGCAAGGAGTTCCTGGACGAAAATCCGAAGTGGGACCTCATCGCGGTGAGGGATTCCGCGGCGGGGATAGCCCGCCTGAAGGAGTCGGGGGACGAGGCGGAGGCGGTAATCGCGGGCAAAGAGGCGGCGATCATCTCAGAATTATCTATTCTGAAGGAGGGTATAGAGACGAGTCCCAAGAACTTCACGAGGTTCGTTGTCATATCGGCCGGCGGTTTTGTCGAAGGGCTGGCGGAGAAGACCTCGTTGATCTTTGCGGTAAGCGACAGGCCGGGGGCGCTCTTCAAGACGCTTGAGGTCTTCGCCGAGGAGGAGATCAACATGGTAAAGCTCGAATCGAGAAAGGCGCTCGACACCGACTGGGACTTCATGTTCTACGTGGACATCGAGATGGGAGACAAGGACAAGCGCTACAAAAAGATCATAAAGGGGTTAAAAGAAAACACCGACTTCGTCAAAGTCCTGGGGAGCTACAGGACAGGCTCGGTGATGACGTAGATTTGGGGACGGAAATTTTGAACAGGAGCTGTGATTTAATGAGCGGATTTTAGTCATCATAATTCGTTCAATGTTCGGGCAAGGCGTATCTATCAATGGCCAATTTTGTAAAAAAGAGATCCCTATTAAATCGGCGTAAAGGTTTGACATTTGCGGTTCTTTCGGGTATTTTTTAACGGCATGATCGGCATGACGTATCATGTTTGATAATAATTTCAATTAACAGGAGAAATATCATGGAGATGCACGAATCGGAAGCGAGGCTCAAAAAGGAGATAAGCTTTCTGGGGCTGGTGGCGGTCTTCGTCGGGATGAACATCGGCGGGGCGCTCTTTTCTCTAACCATTGTGGGGGCGAGAATTACCGGTCCTTCGCTTCCTCTCGCCATGATTTTGGCGTCGATTCCGGCGCTTCTGGCGCTGGTCCCATATTCGATGTTTTCAACGGCTTACCCAACGACCAGCGCCACCTACCGCTACTGCCAGCTCTTGAATCCCAAGTTAGCGTTCGTAGCCATGTTTACCCTCCTTCTCTGTATGTTGGTGGGAGCGCAGCCGCTCTTTGCCTTGACATTCGGCCAGTATTTCATCGAGTTTTTTAAGGAAGGCATGGATCCTGATCAAGTCAAGTTTGCCGCGGTTTTAATTGGGGTAGGTGTTTTGGCCTTTTTCTATCTTGTGAATCTTATGGGGATAAAGTTCACGGCACAGCTTCAGACCATCCTCTTTCTCGTGATGATGGCGGCTCTGGTCTTTTATGTGGTGCTCGGGACACCTTACGTCAGGGCCGAAAACTTTACGCCTCTATTTCCCAACGGCGTGGGGAAATTCGTGGCCGCAACGGGGATGCTCTTTACCTTTTGTGCCGGTGGATTGTTTGCGGTCGACCTGGGGGGTGAGGTTATAGACGGATCGAAAAAATACAAGAAGGCCCTCATAACGGGAATGGCGATGGTCGTGATCATCTACGTATTGATCCATATCGTCACTGTAGGCGTTTTCCCTTACAGATCTCTTGAGCAAGGGGATAAACTTATAAAAGTTGCGAAGAGCTTCATGGGCCAGGGATTCTTGAACTTTTTTATCATTTGTGGGGCGCTTGTGGCATGTGCCACCACGATAAATATGATCTTTACGATAATTTCCAGGGGATTCGTGGTAATTGCCGGTGAGGGATTGTTTCCAAGGCTGATTGGAAAGGTCAATGAAAGAACGGGCACACCCTACTGGGGCTTGACGTTCATATTCATCGTGTGCGCTGCGTCTCTTCTGATACTGACGTCACCGTTTGTTACGATGGGAGAAAAGGATCCAACCACGATTTTCGGCGCTATGACAAATTTCGGGTTGATTTTTCCCATTACGGTGGTTTGCATCGCGGGGGCGATAGTTCCATTTAAGATAGATGCAATCTACAAAAAGTCGAGATATAAGATGTCGAAGAAGAAGGTGGCTATTGTCAGCTGGACTGCGGCGGTAATAAACACTATCATTTTCTTACTCCTCTGTATGTTGATGATAGCTTCAGGCCTTCTTCTTACCGTGGCGATGTTTTTTGCTTTCATGGTAATTTCGGCGGCCTATTACTATACCCGGGTGATGATACTGAAGAAGCGGGGGATCAAGCCCCCGGGAAGGCCCGTGATCAAGTAGGGGCCTCGCTTCTCTCTGTTTTGGAATCAGTGGATTTTCCGGTGGTGGGGGAGGTGCAGGCCTTCGGCGGACGTAGGTTGTCCGAAAGGTGGGAAGTGAAGATTCCGCAGGTTTTAATGTGTTTGTCCACTCTATATATCAAAGGGGTGAAGGAGAAGGCTTTAATAGACTATAGGCTTTATTGACCTGAATTTGCGGCTGTTTTTAAATGTCTACAGGAGAAGATTTACAATGAACGGATTGGAAAGGGCAAACACCGCCCTCGCTGTCAAGGTGCCGGACAGGGTGCCCCACTTCGAGCTCGCCTACAACGAGTCTTCGATTATAGGGATCGCCAAACACTTCACCGACGACCTTCCCGATGTCGGTTATTTCCAGAAGATGGGCCTCGAGGACAAGATAAGGCTCATGGAGGCGTTGATCCTCTTCATCGAGGAGCTCGACGTCGACGGGGTCGTGGTCAGGCTGTTTTCGGAGGTGAAGTTCATAGACGACTTGAGATTCGTGGACGATTGGGACGTGACTTACAAGCTCGATCCGAGCGGCGAGGCGTTGGTGGTCGACGGGCCGATCGAGACGCCGGGCGACCTCAAGGGGTACAAGGTGCCGAAACCGAAGGAGGCGGACATTTTGTCTCTCAGCTACTGCGTCCAGAGATTAGGTGGGAAGCGGGCGGTCATCATGAGCATAAGGTGTCCCTTCCGGTTGAGCTGGAACCTTCTGGGCGGGATGGAAAAGCTTCTAATCGCCTTCAGGAGAAATCCGGACCTCGTCGATACGCTGATGCGCATCAACACGGACTACATAATGGAGGAGATCGAGCTCGCTATAAAGATGGGTGCCGATATAATCTCGCTGGACGGGGACCTCGCTTACGACAGCGGGACCTTCATGGCTCCGGAGCTCTTCGAGAGATACATCCATCCCCTCTATTGCGAGATAGTCAAGATGGTTCACGATGCCGGGGCCATGATCTTCAAACACTCCGACGGGGACGTCTGGAAGCTCATCGACTACTGGCTCGAATCCGGCTTCGACGGCATCCACCCCTTCCAGCCCCAGTGTATGGATATCGCCGAGGCAAAGGAGAAGATAGGCGATAAGGTCTGTCTCATGGGAAACATCGACTGCATCGAGACCCTCGTCTCCGGCTCGGTCGAGGACGTCGAGGAGGAGGTGAAAAGCACTATAGAGATCGCCGCCCCCAACGGCGGATACATCCTGGCCTCGTCGAACACCATTCACCCGGGCGTCAAGCCGGAAAACTACATCGCCATGGTAAAGGCCCTCCACAAATACGGCTCATATTGAAATTGTGATATTGAGCCGCGCCGCCCTCTTATTGGAAGGAGCGGCAAATAATCACAGCTCACCCGCAGGGTATGAGAATCCTAAAAAGGGGAGGTGGGTACAATCCCCCTCCCCTTGAATTTCAGGATATAAAACCAACCGCTGTTCGCCTAAAATTGAATTTTCAATAGGAAAAAATGAAAATTGTATGAAATTTTTGCATTTTTTTCTGGTAATTCAATCTGTTATTGTATATTATTATACATAATTTATACATCATTGTGTTTTATTATGACACATTGAAAAATAGTTTAGTGTCAATTATATATTGTAACGACGGTCGTGTCGATGGATACAACTATCCTTATCATTGAAGATGATAGGAGTTTCAGCAAGTTCCTTGCAGAATCGTTGGAGGGTAGAGGTTATATCGTATACAGCGCCCTTAACGGCTCGGAGGGATTGAAGCTCATAAACAGCGTCAATCCCGATCTGGTTCTGCTGGATCTAATGCTCCCCGACATGAGCGGAATAGATTTGTTGAGGGAAATCAACGAGATGTACGAGCGTCCGCAGGTAGTGATGATGACCGCCCACGGAACCATCGAGACCGCCATCGATTCCATGAAGCTTGGGGCGGGCGACTACCTCACAAAGCCGATCATGGAGGACGAGCTTCTCATAGCCGTGAAGAAGAACCTCAAGCACCTCGAGCTTCTGAGGGAGATAGAGTATCTGAAGGAGGTTGACAGGAAGAAGTACAAGTTCAACTATCTGGTTGGGCGCTCTCAGAAGATGTGGGAGATTTACCGTCTGGCGCTCTTCGTTGCGGAGTCGGAAACCGCCACGGTCCTGATCGAGGGGGAGTCCGGGACGGGAAAGGAGTATCTCGCAAGGTTCATTCACTACCGTTCGAGCCGCCGCGACGAGCCCTTTGTGGAGATAAACTGTGCGGCGATACCCGAAAATCTCATGGAGACGGAGCTTTTTGGTTATGAGCCGGGCGCCTTCACCGATGCCAGGGTGAGAAAGAAGGGGCAGATAGAGCTGGCCTCCGGTGGGACGGTCTTTTTGGACGAGATCGGGGAGATGTCCGTCCAGCTTCAGGCAAAGCTCCTGAGGTTTCTGGACACGATGACCTATAAGAGGGTCGGGGGCACGGCGGATATAAAACTGGACGTCAGGATTATTGCCGCCACAAACAAGGACCTCGCCCTTGCCGTCACGAAAAACGAGTTCAGAGAGGATCTCTACTACAGGCTAAAGGTGATGTATCTGGTGCTGCCCACCTTGAGGGAGCGGAAGGAAGATATCGAGCTTTTTGTGGCGGCCTTTTTAGAGGAGTTTTCCAAGAAGCTTAAAAAGAGAATCAACGGAATTTCCGATGAGGCGATGGAGAAGATCATCGGCTATTCCTGGAACGGCAACATCAGGGAACTGAGAAATGTCCTCGAGCGCGCGGTGATAGTATCCGACGGACCGCAGATAAATGCACGGCACCTGTCCATAGAGCCCGAAAAGAGATCGTTTGATGATTCCATCATACCTGCGGTTATACCTAAAGGCGGGATAGATTTCAAGAGGACGATAGACAAGGTATCATCCGAGATGATTTTAAAGGCCCTTAAGCAGGCCGGGGGAAATAAATCGAAGGCCTCACGTTTATTGAAGATACCCCGTCAGGTGCTCCTGTATCAAATGAAGAAGCTGGGATTGAGATAGCAAAAATTTTTTGCAGTATAAGGTATTTTTTCGGGTGATTTTTTTATTTATATAGTCAGGGGGAAGTTTTTATAGGGATTTTGAACGAGATTAATAGAGTGGATATATACTTTAAAAAGGAGGTTTTT
>Ga0180431_10007302_pt1 | contig 12915 bp, 13 predicted proteins | sample SS_ome_11_FD_132459 | JGI IMG/M metagenome (GOLD analysis project Ga0180431, IMG submission 132459) | Hypersaline lake sediment archaeal communities from the Salton Sea, California, USA - SS_1_MS_1 metaG | ecosystem: Environmental > Aquatic > Non-marine Saline and Alkaline > Hypersaline >... | reverse complement strand
TTCGGCACAGGGCTCCTGCTGGTTCTACTGGCCTTGTCGGTGGTCTCAGTGGCGGCCCCCGCCTGGAGCCCCTGGACGCTGCCCTGGCTGCAGCAGTGGCTCACCCACTCGGGCTGGCTGTCGGCCGGCTGAAGGCCGGCGGCACGGCCCGCCTGACAGATCACCGCAGCCGGCGGCAAAAACAGCTTTTCTTGCTGGAAACCTGCCCAAGCCGTCGCCCGGCTCCGGGCGTGGATGGGATGTCAGCGAGAGTCGATTTACGATATGCTGCGGATGGTTGCGAGGGGGGGTTACCCCCAGACGCCCCCTCAACAGACAGCCCCAGTTCTGAAGGATGCCTTCCCAATGCCCGAGCACGCCCCCATAAGGCTGGTCATCGTGGACGACCATGAGGTTGTCTGCGAGGGCCTCAAGACCCTGTTCAACGAAACGGGAATCGAGATTGTTGGGACGGCCGCGACCGGCGACGAGGCAGAGGCCCTGTGTCGCCGGCTGCAGCCCGATGCCCTGCTGCTCGACATCCGCCTGCGTGATGGAGAAGACGGCCTCTCGCTGATCAAGCCACTGCGGAAGGCCTGTGAAAATGTCTGCGTGATTGTCTTTACAGCCTTTGACAACCCCACGTATGTCGCCCGGGCAGCCTCCGCCGGCGCAACCGACGTGCTCATGAAAAGTGTGGGGCGGCAATCGCTGATCGCCGCGATCAAGGGAGCTGTCAGCGGCAGTTCTCCCCACAAGCAGGGTGAACTGCGGCTGATGACCAGCCGGCTGGCCGACCGCACGCTCCCGGCCGGCATCGATGTGCCGCTGACCCCGCGGGAGACCCAGGTGCTGCGGGTGATCGCCATGGGGTTGTCGAACCAGGAGATCGCCGACGCCCTGACCATCAGCGTTGAGACGGTCAAGGAACATGTGCAGAACCTGCTCCGCAAGCTTGCCGTCAACGACCGCACCCAGGCAGCGGTCTGGGCCGTGCGGCAGGGCATCGGCTAGCAGCCTGTTCGTGCCCTTCACAGAAAACACTCACGGCGGATCATGACCGCCGGGGTGCCACGGGTGGCAGCGGCAGATGCGACCGATCCCTTTGATACTGCCGCGGACGGCTCCATACTTTCGCACCGCTTCAGCAAAGTATTGGCTACAGGACGGCTGGAACCGGCAGTGCCGGCCCAACAGCGGGCTGAGCAGCAGGCGATAGGCAGTGACTAGCCCGAGGAGTATCGAGACTGCCAGCCGGTCGGCAGCGGCGGCCACTCTCTCCAGCAGTGGGCAGAAGCGACCAGCCATCTCAACTGCCCTGACCCGGGGGTGACGATTTCGCGGGGTCGGGTGACGACCCTTGGTCGGACGGCCCGGCAGCTGCCGCCCGCCTGCCGATTTTCCTGACCAACCGGCCGACGAGATCGAGCAGCAGCCGCTCAATCGCGGCCACCCCCGCTGCACCGGCCCGCGGCGGGCCAACCGCCCGCACCACCACCACCAGGTCGAACCCGGCGGGCAGCCGGGCCCGCAGCCTCCGGAAGACATCTCGCAGCCGCCGCTTCCAGCGGTTGCGGACAACCGCCTTGCCGACCCGGCGGGAGACCGACAGGCCCAGCCGTGTTGCCGTTGTCGCCTCGGGCTGCCGCAGTCCGTACAGCACCAGCGGGCCAGCCGCCACCGACAGCCGCCCGGCGTAGACCGCCTTGAAATCCAGTGGTCGCCGCAGCCGGACGTCGCGAGGAAAACGGCGATCCCCGCCAGCATCGGTCACCAGACCAGCCCCGCCCGAGGCGGCTCAGTCGCCGTCGCCTCGGCCGCCCGGGCAGCTTCGAGCAGGGCCTCGGTTGTTGCTGCATCGGCTCCACCCGGCAGGGCAATTTGGACATCAGCAATCAGATCGCCCTTTGCTCCATTGGCATGCCGCACGCCCATGCCAGCCGCCCGAAGCTTTTTGCCCGCAGAGGTGCCCGGTGGAATCCGCAGGCTGATCGTGCCCCAGGGTGTCGGCAGATCGACCTTGGCCCCGGCAATTGCTTCGGAGAGCGTGATCGGCAGCCCGACTCTGAGCGTGTCGCCGTCGCGGCGGAACACGGGATGCGGCTCAACCCGCACCAGCAGCAGCAGATCGCCCGCCGGCCCACCACCGCTGCCAGGCCGCCCCTGGCCCCGCAGCCGCATCCGGCCGCCGTCGGGCAGCCCCTGCGGAATGGTGACACTGATTGTCTCACCACGGCCATCCCGCTCGATCCGCACCTCGGTCTTGCCGCCGTCGATCGCCAGTTTGAAGGGCACGGTGATCGTGGCCGAGAGATCCTCCCCCGGCATCGCCGCCGCCCGTCGGCCCCGCCCGGCTCGCTTGCCACGGCCACCACCGCCGCCGAAGAGATCGGCAAAGCCGCCGCCAAAGAGGCTTTCCAGGTCGATCTCTGCACCGGCCTGTGGCCCGCCCGGAAACGGACCGGCCTGCCCTTGGGGGCTCCAGCCACCGCCACCACCGCCGACGCCCTCAAAGGAACTGCCGTAGCGGTCGTACATCTCTCGCTTGCTCGGGTCATTGAGCACGTCGAAGGCGGTCTGCACCTTCTTGAACTGCTCCTGGGCTGCCTTGTCGTCGGGGTGGAGGTCGGGATGGTACTTCCTGGCCATCTCCCGGTAGGCCTTCCGGATATCCTCCGCGGTCGCCGTCCGCGGCACCCCGAGAACCTGATAGTGATCGTCGGCCATAGCGTTGGCTTGCACCCGTACCGCTGCCCAGATCGGTCAGGCCACGGACCTGCCCGGGCTGCCGAACCGAAACCCTGGAGTTTACGAGCGAGCCTTCCGCCCCTTCAACCCGCCTTGACGCGGCCGCGACCCGGAGGCTCGGGGCTTGCCATTGACCGCCGCCGGCTGGCCCCCGGTTTCGCCGTCCAGACTCGGCAGCTTGGTTGCGGTCGCCGCGGGTTTGGCCGACTCTTCCATGAACCGCACCTGGCAGCGGACCGGCTCTTCACCCGCAGCCGGGTGGAGCAGTTCGAAACTGCCGTCGGCCTGCATGATGCGGGTGCGGGTGTTGTCGGCGAGATAGGTCGGAATGATCGAGTCGAGCATCCGCCGCCGGAGCGGTTCTGCCAGCACCGGAAACATCACCTCGACCCGCCGGAAGAAGTTTCGTGGCATCCAGTCGGCACTGGCCAGATAGACCTCGGCCTCGTCACCTTCCCCGAAGATGTAAATCCGGCTGTGCTCCAAAAATCGGTCAACAATGCTGCGAACCTTGATGTTCTCACTGAGCCCCGGCACGCCGGGCCGCAGGGAACAGATGCCCCGCGAGAGGATGTCGATCGGCACACCCGCCTCGCTGGCCCGGTAGAGGGCCTCGATCACCTGATGGTCAACCAGTGAGTTGACCTTGGCAAAAATCCGGGCCGGCTTGCCAGCTGCGGCGCGGGCGGTCTGGCCATCGATCAGTTCCAGGGTCCGGCGGTGAAGGTCGTTCGGGGCGACGATCAGCTGTTGCCAGGCATGGCCCTGCGAGTAGCCGGTCAGCAGGTTGAACAGCGCCGTGGCATCCTCGGCAATCGCCTCATCGGCCGTGAACAGCCCGATGTCGGTATAGATCGTGGCGGTGGCGGGGTTGTAATTGCCGGTCCCGAGATGAACATACCGCTTCAGTCCGTCTCGTTCGTTTCGCACCACCAGCGAGACTTTGCAGTGGGTCTTGAGGTCGAGAAAGCCGAAGACGACATGGACACCAGCCCGCTCGAGTTGGCGGGCCCAGCTGACATTGTTGGCCTCGTCGAACCGGGCCTTCAGCTCCACGAGCGCCGTAACATGCTTGCCGGCTTCCGCCGCCTCCATCAACGCCCGGGTGATCGGTGAGTCGCCGCTCGTGCGGTAGAGGGTCTGCTTGATGGCCAGCACCCGCGGGTCCTTGGCCGCCGAGGTGACGAACTCGACCACCGGGTCGAACGATTCATAAGGGTGGTGGACGAGGATGTCCTCCCGGGCGATCGCCGCGAAGATGTCCCGCCGTTGCCGAAAAGCAGGCGGCATTCTCGGGGTGAAGACCGCATCGTGAAATTTCTCAAACCCGGGAAGCTTGTAAAGCTCCCAGAGCCCGGTCAGATCGAGTGGCCCATCGATGCGGTAGACCTCGTCATAGCCGGCATCGCCGGGGTCGTCGCTGCCGCTGTGCAGGTCTTCGTCGTCGATGATCCGTTGGGCGATCGCCTCGTCGGCCTTGGCCGCAATCTCGATTCGCACCGCCTGCCCCCGCTGCCGGGCCTTGAGCCGCTCCTCGATCAGCCGGAGCATGTCGTCCGACTCTTGCTCGAGCAGTTCAAGGTCGCAGTCCCGGGTGATCCGGAAGGTCGTCCACGACTTCACTGAGAATCCGCCGAAGAGTTCCGGAAGCCGGGCGGCAACCAGTTCCTCCAGCAGCACGAACGCAGCCTTTCCACCGCCACTGCCGGGCAGGACGACGATTCGCGGCAGCACCTGGGGCACCTGCACAACGGCGAAGAGTTGCTTCGGGCCGAGGCCCGCCTCATGCTCGAGCATCGCCCCGAGATAAAGCCCGCGGTTGTGATACCGCGGCGAGGGATGGGCCGGGTCGCAGGCCATCGGGGTCAGGATCGGCAGGGCCCGCTCCCGAAAGAAGGTATCGACATACTCCCGCTGCTCGGCATCAAGGTCGGCGTACTTCATGACGCTGAAGCCAGCCTCCACCATCGCCGGTCCAATACTCTCGCGGAGGCAGCGGTACTGACGGGCGACCAGTTCCTGGGTGCGGGCACCGATCGCCCGCAGTTGCTCGATCGCAGTCATGCCGTCGGCGGCAAAATCCTGAGGTGCGCCGTCCCCGAAGGCCTGCTCACGGACACCCGCCACCCGGACCATGAAAAACTCATCGAGGTTCGAGCTGAAGATCGCCAGGAACTTCATCCGTTCCAGCAATGGATTTTCTGGATTCTCCGCCTCCTCGAGCACGCGGAGGTTGAATTCCAGCCAGCTCAGCTCGCGGTTGATGAAGGCCTCTGGCCCGATGGTGATGCTGGGGGTCTGTGGCATGATGGTGCTCCTTCCCGATGGCGATACGAGGCGGCAGATGGGTGGCGGCGCACCCGATCGGTTGCCGCCGGATTGTTTCATACCATGCCCACCGATGTGATGCCCGACATCGAGAACTCACATTTCCCGGCCGGTGACCAGTCGCTCCGCGAGGCGGCGTCGGCGTTGGCCGGCGGAAAGATCGCAGACGCCGGCCGCCAAAGCCCGGGCTGGGCAGCCACAGCCGCCAGTCTGCTCGAGGCAACGGCCCGCAAGCCGGGCAACGTCCATCCCGAGGCGGCCTTTGCCGATCTCTCGTATGCCGACCTGCAGGCCGCCGCCCGGGCCATCGGCCCGCCGCTGGATCGGGCTGGCCGCGAGCCGCTCGGCCAGGTCATCCACGCGGCCGTCGCAGCATCGCGGGCGGTCAGCCAGTCCAACGCCAATCTCGGGATCGTGCTGGCGGTTGCCCCAATGGCGGCGACCGTGGCCGCTGGCCATGAGCTCGTGCCGGCGGCAGTGAGGCAGCTCCTTGCCAAGCTCGATGAGGCCGATGCAGCGGCGATCTACGCGGCGATTCGCGCGGCCGGCGCCGGGGGGCTCGGCCGGCAGCCTCAGCACGACGTTGCCGGGCCGGCTCCCCGATCGATCCTTGCCGCCATGCAGGCGGCAGCTGCACGAACGCCGGGCGACAGCATCGCCGCCCTCTGGGCCCAGGGCTATGAGTCACTGTGGATCGGGCCGGTGGCCGACCTGGCGCAGCTCGAGGCAGCCGGCTGCGGCTGGGAAGAGGCCATCGTGCGGGCAGCGGTGCGACAGCTGGCCCGAACACCCGACTCCCTGATTGCCCGACGGCACGGGCTGCCGGCCGCAATCGAGGTCTCCCGGCAGGCCGCGGCCATCGCCGACCTTTCCGGCCCGGCGTGGCCAACCGCCGTTGCCCACTTCGACCGCAGCCTCCGCCGCCCCCGCCGGCTCAACCCCGGCACCACGGCCGACCTGATCGCTGCAGCCCTCTATATTCACCTCTGGCGGTCCATCACAACCGAAGGGTGAGCGGCCCGGCCCGGCCCGACGCTTCACCGTTGACCGCCGACAATCCCCGATCACGTTCTCCGGACAGACCACTCATGCCCGACCACTACCGCGTCACCATGCGAAAAGCCGTTCACGTCTTTTCTGCTGGTCACTTCATCACCCTCACCGACGAGATCTGTGAGCCGATTCATGGGCACAACTGGACCGTTGCCTGCGAGGTCGTCGGCAGTCCCGACCGCCACGGCATGGTGGTCGATTTCATTCGGCTGCGGGACACGCTAACGGCCATCGTCGCGCGGCTCGACCATGCCATGCTGCTGCCGACCGAGAATCGGCTGCTGACCGTCATGGAACAGACCGTGGAAGGCCGGCCCGAGGTCGAGGTTCGTTTCGGCAGCCGCCGCTGGGTATTCCCTGCTGATGAGTGCCGCCTGCTGCCGCTGGCCAACACCACCGCTGAGTGGCTGGCCCGCTGGATTGGCCGCGAACTGCTCCGTGCCTTCGCCGCGGCAGGCCAGCCGCTTACGGCTGGCCTGCGGGTTGAGGTCGATGAGTGCCTCGGCCAAGCGGCGATTTGGGAGCAGCTACCGGAGTCGGCTAGGAAAGCGGAGTGACGATCAGGCTGGCGGCAGCGTCTCGGGGCAAGGTGATCGATCCACCGCCGATGTGAACCCGAACCACCCCGGCATCATCGACCGCCCGTTCAACGCTGCCGACCGCATCGAGCACCAGCCCGCTTTCGGCCAGATAGCGGAGAAATGGCGGGGACTGATCGAGGACGCGGGTCACCCGGAACCGCTCGCCCGCGGCGGCGGCGGCGAGGGTGTGGCCGGCATCGGTGACCTCCTCGATCCGATCGGCGTCACCCCGCGGGATCGGGTCGCCGTGGGGATCAACCTCGGGCCGACCCAGATAGGCGTCGATCCGATCGACCAGCAGGTCGCTGACCGCATGCTCCATGTGTTCGGCCTCTTCATGGACCTCATCCCAGGTCATCTCGAGGGTCTGCACCAAAAACTGCTCAATCAGTCGGTGTCGGCGAATCACCCGCAGGGCGAGCGCTCGGCCCGTTTCCGACAGGGCGACCCCTTCGTAGGGGGTGTGGGTCGCCAGCCGGGCGGTATCGAGGGTTTTCAGCATGCTGGTGACCGTCCCCGGCGCCACGCCGAGTGCAGCGGCCAGTTGACCGGTGCTGACCGCCTGGTGGCCATGTGTGGCCGCGATCTGATAGATCGCCTTCACGTAATTTTCGACGGTGAGACTCGGCATTCGTCCGCCCTCTGGGCAGCGTGAAGTCGTTCAGCGGCATCGTCTGGCTGGCAGTTGCCGGTGCCCCGGCGGTTGCCAAGCCAATCTTCTGCGACAAAGATAGCGGTTTCGGGTGGTCACGGCTCAGCGAACCTTCGGTCTTTGATAGGGCAGTCAAATCACCCTGTCTCCTCCTCCGCGTTTCGAGAAACACTGCTGCCTTGAATCAGCCCTCTGCTATCGATCCTGCCGCTGGGAGGGACGCCTCTCCCACGCTCAATGCCGCCGCCGTCTCGCTGCTTACCGGTTTGCTGGAAAACCCGGCCCGCTTTGCTGCGGAGGTGCACCATCGTGGCGGCTGCCGGGTGATTGACTGCGGGGTTAGCGCCAGCGGCGGAAACAGGCTGGGCATCCTGCTTGCCCGGGCGGCCTTAGGGGGCCGGGGTGAGGTCAGGTTGCAGGACACCGCAAAGGGCACGCCGCTGGAACAGGTCTGGCCGGAATGCCCCTGGCCGGTTGTCGAGGTCGCGTCCACCGATCCGGTGGCTGCGTGCCTGGGGGCCCAGTATGCCGGCTGGAAGGTTGACGAGGGCGGTTACTTTGCCATGGCAAGCGGGCCACTTCGAGCCGCCATCGGGGGCGAGCCGCTCTTCGACACCATCGGCGGGCGGGAGCGACCGGCGGTGGCGGTCGGCCTGCTGGAGTCGGGCCAGCTTCCGCCAGAACAGGTCTGTCGCCGGCTTGCCGACCGCGCCGGCGTGGCACCGGACGGATTGATTCTGCTGGTGGCCGCCACCGCGAGCCCGGCGGGTACGCTGCAGGTCGTCGCTCGGTCGCTTGAGACGGCGCTGCACCAGCTGCACGAACGGCAGTTCGACCTCGGCCGCATCGTCGCGGGCCGGGCGGCGGCTCCGCTGCCCCCGGTGGCAGCCGCCGATCTGGCCGCCATTGGCATGACCAACGACGCGATTCTTTATGGGGGATTCGCCCAGCTCGAGGTCGTCGGGGACGATGCCAGCCTCGACCTGATCGGCCCGCAGATCGTCAGCAGCCACTCCCCGGCCCACGGGCAGCCGTTTGGCGAGCTGTTCAAGCAGGCCAATGGCGATTTCTATGCCCTCGATCCGGCGCTCTTTGCGCCGGCGGTGGTGGAGTTCATCAATCGCGACACGGGCCGCTGCTGTCGCTTCGGACAGATCGAGGCCGAGGTGGTGGCCCGATCATTTTCGGCGGCTGGCTGACCCGCCATGCCGCACCGGCCACAGATTGTGCTGATCGGGAACACTGGCAGCTGGCATGTCAACGAATTGCTGCGGCGGTGCCCTGGCCGGGCCGATGGCCAATTGGTGACCTGGCCGGAACTGGCAGCACTGGTCAGCGACGGCGAGGAACATTTTCTGCCCGCTGCGGTCGAGCAGGCAGATTGCCTGATCGTCCGCGGCATGCCAACCGGCACGCTGGAGCAGGTGATCAGCCGGATGGACATCCTCGGCCGGCTGGCGGCTCGCGGTCGGCGGGTGCTCAACGCTCCGGCAGCGCTCGAGGTGGCGATCGATAAATACCTGACCACCGCCCGGCTGGCGGCAGCAGGCCTGCCCGTCATCCCGTCGGCGGTCGTGCAGTCACGGGCCGACCTGCAGCGAGTGCGGGGAGAGCTGGGGGGCCGCCTGGTCGCCAAGCCACTGTTCGGCGCCAATGGTCGCGGCCTCTGTCGGCTTGATGAAGCGGGGGCTCATGAGCAATTGCTCGACAGCCAGGGGGCCATCCTCGTGCAGCAGCAGCTTCCGCACGAGGGCTGGGACGTTCGCATCCTCGTGGTGGGCGAACGGGCTTTCACAATGAAGCGGGTCGCCCCCGTCGGCGAATGGCGGACGAACATCGCCCTCGGGGGGCAACCGGCCGCCTTCGCGGCCCCGGCTGATTGGATCGACTTGGCCCGGCGGGCAGCGGCGACGGTCGGGGCCGAACTCGCCGGGGTCGACCTGCTGCCGGCGGCCGATGGTTCCCTCTGGCTGCTGGAGGTCAACGCGATCCCGGGTTGGCGGGCGCTGCAGCAGGTCGGGCCGGAAGACATCGCTGCGGCGGTTCTTGAATTGGCCATCGGCCGCCGGTGAGGCGGCCAGTTTCGCCGGAAAAACCGGTGGCTACCCGCACCGACGCCTGCTGCAATCGGGAAGCCCGCACAAGCCGGACAGTTGGCAAATGCGAAACCGGGCCGCTGCGCACTTTCTAGGCAGCAGCACCCCTGCACCTCCGGCAGGCAAGGCTGCCGGAACTTAAGGCAGCCGCCCGGCAATGCGCGCAAACCACTGCTATCAAAGGACTTGCATTCACTGCTTGACTGCATGCGAAAGCTTTGACGTTCGGGCGTGGAGCGGATGCCCGATTCAACAGAAGAGTTGGAAGGGCCCATGGCCCACCGCACCGGTAGAACAACAGGAGCTTGCAAATGGCGACACGAACCGAGGCAACACTTGCCGAATCGGGCACCGTCCGGCAGGAACATGGTCCACAGGCTGTCCTCGAGGTTGCCGAGCAGCTGTTTGCCACCAACCCTGAGTGGCTGGTTTTTTTCCGTGAAATCATGGGGCTTGAAGGGATCGTCCGGCGGACGTTCCAGACTTCTGAGTCACTGATGCGGTTTGAGTGCTCACCGGAGTACGCCCGGATTCGGGAAATGCTCGACGATCTCCGGCAGCGGCAGCAGGATCAGCCCGCCCCTCGAGAGAGCCAGCGGGTCGTCACCGTGCGGATGCCGCGATCGCTGCACGAAACCCTGAAGGCCGAAGCCCAGCAGATGAAGGTCAGCATCAACACCCTGTGTATATCGAAGCTGCTCAAGCTGATTGACGAGGAAACCGAGCGGGAGCTGAAAGCCAGCTAAGCCAGCGGTCAGCCTCCAGCGGTCGGAAAAGAATCTGAGCGGGCCTGTAAGCCGGGTTCTGTCCGCCAGAGCCATCGGCTCTGGCGGGGCGATCATTTCTCTAGGACGACGGTTGCCCGCCGCCTCCAGCGGCCCACCCGAAAGGAAGCCGGAGCGGGTCGCCCCGGGCCGCCGCGAACGGCGAACTCCCTGCTGTTCGGCCTTGCTCCCGATGGGGTTTACCGAGCCAGGCCGGTCACCCGGCCTGCTGGTGAGCTCTTACCTCACCGTTTCACCCTTACCGCCGACAAACGCCGACGGCGGTCTGTTTTCTGTGGCACTTTCCCTGGCCTTCCGGCCGGTGGGCGTTACCCACCATCGCACCCTGTGGAGCCCGGACTTTCCTCCCGTTACCCTCAATTTGGCACAAAACATGCACCCACCAAGGGAAACCGGCGATCACCCGGCCCGCTCAGATCAGCAAAATCGTTGCACGGCGAAGGGCAGCTGGCAAGCGACCGCCGGGCTCCCCCCGAAAAGCGACTTTTCGAACGCGACACTTGTTGGCATCGTATGGTTATCTGGCGTCCGCTGGCTGATCCAGAAATGCTGGACAGTTCCTGCCATCGCTGCACCATGACGTTCGACAACTATTGAAACAGGATTTCTTTCCCCTATGTATGGTGAACTCCAGCCGCTGGGAGGCGGCGACCCGATTCCCCTCCTGAAGAAAACGCTCGTCGTTGGCCGGCGGGAATCGTCCGACATTGTGCTCCGGTTTCCTACGGTCTCAGGGGCGCACTGTGAGCTTGCCGTCGAAGAGGGGATCTGGACGGTCAAGGATCTTGGCAGCAGCAATGGCACCAAGGTCAATGGCGTCCGGATCAACGAGCAGCATGTGAAGCCGGGCGACACCCTGTCGGTCGCGAAGCACGATTTTGAATTTCTCTACGACCCCAACGAACTTGGCGCGACTGCCGAAGCCCGCAGCCGGCTGGTCGAGCCCGATGTCTTTAGCCGCAGCCTGCTCCAAGCGTCGGGCCTGGAGTCGCGGGGCCAGCGACAGGATCCGCGGCGAGTCTCCCGTTGATCCGGGCGGGAAAAAGGCCCGTCCTGCCGGGTCGATTCGCCGCAGCAGACGGTCGCGGGATATGATGGTGCCATGACGCAGCCGCGGACGTCCCGGGTCAACTTTCGCAAGAATCGCCACGCCAAGCGTCGGCGGACCGATGTCACTCGCGATCTGGCCGACGACGAGGCCGACGATCGCCTGGTGCGGAGCGAACGGATTTCCGGCAAGGGCGAACTGACCCGAAAACGCACGGTCAAACTGGCCGATGACCTCCCGGCGGCTTCGGTGCCGGACGCCGCAGCCTGCTGGCGGGGGCAGGTGCTTCACGCCCACGGGCTGGAAAGCTTTGTCCGGGATGCCCAGGGCACACTCGAACGGTGCACAATCCGGCAGGTGCTTCGTGATCTGGCCACCGACCAGCGGCACCCTGTTCTGGCCGGCGACTGGGTGCGGGTGCTGGGCCGCGGAGAAGAGGCGACGATTCAGTCGATCGAGCCCCGCCGGACCGCCCTGAGCCGGGCCAGCCGGGGCCGTCGGCATACGATCGTCGCCAACGTCGATCAGGTGTTCATCGTCGGCAGTGCCGCCGAGCCCGACCTCAAGCCAGGCTTGATCGACCGGCTGATCGTCGCCGCTGAGGCGGCCGGTATCCGGCCGGTGATCTGCCTCAACAAGGCCGACCTCGTCACTCCCGCCAGCCTGATTCCGTTGGCCGGAGTCTATGCCCGCATGGGCTACACCACGGTGCTCTGTTCAACCCGCACGGGCCTCGGGATGCAGCGGCTACGGGCGGAACTTCCCGACCGGGTCACGGCGGTGATCGGCCAAAGCGGGGTCGGCAAGTCTTCGCTGCTGAACTGGCTGGAGCCACAACTGGCCCTGCCGGTCGGTGACGTCAGCCGCGATAATGAGAAAGGGCGGCATACCACCACCGTCGCCCGACTGCTGCCGCACTCACACGGCGGCAGCTTCGTCGATACCCCCGGCGTCCGCCAGTTTCAGCTCTGGGAGACGGTGCCGGCCGAAGTGCCCGCGGCCTTCCGCGATCTCAGGCCACTGGCCAACCACTGCCGCTTTCCCGACTGCAGCCATTCGCACGAGGCTGACTGCGCGGTCAAAGATGCAGTCGCCGACGGTCTGCTCGACACCCGCCGCTGGGAGAGCTGCTGCCACCTCACCGCCGGGGCGGAGGATACCGCCGCGTGAGCCTGCCCGAGCGAACCACCGGGGTCGAGGCCGAGCCGACGGTGCTCGTGGGCGTCTATCTCAGCCCTCCGGCAGATCCGGTAGATCCTCTGGCCGAGTTGGCCGGTCTGGCCACCACCGCCGGCGCCGACGTGGTGGCGGAACTGATACAGCGGCGGCACGAGCCCGATCAACGAACCTATCTGGGCCGGGGCAAGCTGCTCGAACTGGTCGCCCTCGTCGAGCACCATGATGCCGATGTGGTCATGTTCGACAACGACCTCTCACCGGCCCAGACCCGCAACCTTGAACGTGAGCTGGGCTGCAAGGTGCTCGATCGATCGGAGGTGATCCTCGACATCTTCGCCGCCCGGGCCCGCACCCACGAGGCCCGGCTGGCCGTCGAACTGGCCCAGCTGGAATACTCACTGCCGCGGCTGAAACGGATGTGGACCCATCTGTCGCGGCTGAAGATGGGCATCGGCATGCGGGGCCC
>Ga0180431_10007300_pt1 | contig 12918 bp, 22 predicted proteins | sample SS_ome_11_FD_132459 | JGI IMG/M metagenome (GOLD analysis project Ga0180431, IMG submission 132459) | Hypersaline lake sediment archaeal communities from the Salton Sea, California, USA - SS_1_MS_1 metaG | ecosystem: Environmental > Aquatic > Non-marine Saline and Alkaline > Hypersaline >... | reverse complement strand
GACCCCGTCCTTCGACACGACTTCCCCGGTTCCCTCTTCGCGCCGGAGCATGTAGCGAGCAGACATCTCGACGTCGGGCAGCGCGTCGGCCGGAACGCCGGCTTTCTTGGCGGCCTCGAGGGCAGCCTTGCGAATCGCCCTCTCGTCTTCCCGCGTCTGAAAAGCGGTGATCTTCTCGTCGCGCTCTGCGACCGCGGCAGAGAGCTTCTTGTTCTCGCGCTCGAGCGGCGCGCGTTCGCGCTCGAGACGGGCGGCGACGAGCTTGTCGATCTTGTCGTCGTCCATCTTCCCTTCGGCCGCGGCCTCAAGCTCGGTGATCCGGTCGAGCTTCGAGATCGTCTCTTCGGGGTTGAGCTCGCCCCACGCAGCGAGTTGGGCTTGCGTCTTCTTGTGCGACTCGCGCTCTTGAGCGGCTGCCCGCTCGAGACGCGCGATGTTCGCGTCGGTCTGAATGCCGTCGATCTGCGTCAAAATCCATTGCCCGCCGCGCTCCTCGTAGAGCTCGGCGAATGCTTCGGGGATCTCTTCGCGCGATTCGTAGATCGCCTTCAGGATGGACACCGTTGTCCCCCTTGCGCCCCGTGGCGCGGTATGGTTGATCGACCCGGGCGCCCCTTGCGCCCGGGGTCCTACAAGAACTTCTCTGGATCGAGTCCGGCATCGATGAACGACTGCCTCTCAACTCGTGCAAGCTGTGTTAGCGTGAGCTCGTGCCCGCGGCGGTCGACGAACTTCTTGAGCGGAAGTTTCCCGTCGCGAAACAACCTCGCCTTCGTCACGCCGAGTGTGTCGTTCTGAAACTGCACCGGCTGTCGGCCGAGCCACTCTTGATAATTGACGCGCGCCGGCACGCGACCGATCATCTCGCGCGTGCGGCCGCGCGCAAACTTGTCGAACTGGGTCTTCATGCCGTAGGGCAGTTTATTGCGCGAGCGCGGGACACTGATTCGTTTCTGTTGAGCAAACTCGCGGAGCATCTGTTTCTGGTGAATCGGCTTCATCGGGCGCAGCCCCGTCGGCTCGGGGTCGACGAGCGCTGTTCGTAGTGTGCGACACCCAAAATGGAACGGGGGAATCGGGCCGACACCGGCCTTGAACCGACGCCCGTCAAGCGAGCGACAGATTGCAGTCGTGTTGCCATCGAGGGTTGCAACGATCATTTCGGTCGTGATGACGCTCTTGTTCGCTTCGACGAACTCGCGTCGCGCCTGGTTCGAGTAGTGATTGACCGCGGTTCGGGTGATCGCCTCAGCATCGCGGCGCGACATCTTCATCCCGCCCCGCACCCGGCGGCCGATCGTCTGAATCGAATCGCCTTGGATCATCCCAACTCGGATCTGGCCGTTGATTCGCTGAATGTCGGTTCGCGATTGATGCGACGCCCACTCACGCAAGACCCGGCCTTGAAACGGGCGTCGCGTGACGATCGATCGCAGGAGCTCGGCGGGCGGCGTGACGAAGTCGACGTAGACGGGGAGAACGGTTTGCATCGCACCGGCGACGAACGCCGGTTCGGACTTGACGAGCGCGTGCATCTCTTCGCCCCAGATCCCCGCAACCTCTTTCCACGCGTCGAGCCGAATCTGTTTGATGATCTTCGAGAGCCGCGCGAGGCGTAGCAACGTCATCGGGGAGAGCCGCGGGTCGGGGCGGCCGAGGCGCGCGACGAGGCGGTCGAGCACGGCTGAGTCGGCTTGGTCGAGCACAGCGAAGATGCGTTTTCGAATCGATCCGCTCAGACGCAACAACCCCACTTGATGACGCAAGAGAGCGTCGAAAAGCTGCTCGTTCGACGTCATCGACTATTCCTCGTCGGAGAACGGGGGCTCTTCGACTTCGTCGGCGGTCGAGGCTTGCTCTTCGGCGATCGCCTCGAGCTCTTCTTCGTAGGTGAGGGCAGTCAAGTCGCGTTTCACGCAGAGCGCGTGAATCGATCGAGCCGACAGCGGGGCACCAAGGTTCTTTGCGGCCATGAGCTCGGAGAGCTCTTTCGAGAAGAATTCTTCGGCGGCGAAGTCGGTGTTCGGAACGACGACGACTTCATCGGGGTTCGCGCCAACCCATTCTGCTGCCGTGCGGAGAATCTCTTGTAGAGCGCCAGCACCGGTGAGCGCGATCCGATTGAGCGTCGCGGTCTCGGAGCTTACGCGAATTCGTAGCGCGTCGCCCGACTCTTTCTGTTTCGAGCGGGAATCGAAGAGCTTCGCCGACTTCTGCTTCGCTTCGGCGAGATCGTTCTGAATTGCTTCGCGCTGCTCGGCGATTCCGGACGAGTCGACGCCGACGAACTCGGCCTTTCCGCCGGTCTCGAGTTGAACGTGCGCGCCGGCACCCGTGCGAACCGCGACGCCTTGCGTCTGGTTCTGTAGTTGGCCCGTGGTGACGAACGTGTCTTGACCCTGCAAGAACAGCGATTGACGGTAGTCAGCTTCGCCGCGGTAGATCGCGAGTGCGAGTTGCGCCAGACCCAACAGGGGCGGATCGTCTGGGTCGGCGCAGATGTCCTTGGCATTGACGAACACGAACGGGATCTTCTCGAGCTTGCGGTTGCGGAGCTTCGGAACGACGAGCTCGGCCTCGTCGAACGTCGACGACGCATCACGAAACACGGCTTGCTGATAGATCGCGCCGGAATTGCGGCCCTCGTTCTCTTCGGTGTCGCCGAGCACGAGAACGCGATACTTTTCTTCGAGCTCCCACTCGAACGAGCTCGTTCGCTCATATTCGGTTTCTTCGAGCACGACGAGATTCACCGTGTCGAGTAGGGCGGCGTCGTCGCGCGGCCCATCGTCCCAGTTGATGATCTGCTCGGCTTCGTAGGTCGCGATCCACGGGAGCACGCCGGGAGCGCGAACGATCTCTTCGGGGAGCTCGAGCAGCATTCCGACGCGGCCTTTCTTGAGCTGCTCTTCGTTGACGCGGCGCAAGAGCATCTCGAGTGACTCGCCGCGGATCGTGGCGCGTTCGCGCAGCGGGTCGAGGGCTGCCGGGAGCTCGATCGTCGGCGGCTTGTGCCACATTGCGCCGACGAGCGCGTTCACCGCCTCGGCAACGACGTCGTGGAAGACGGCTCGTTGCTTGTACGCGTCGTAAGAGGCTTGACCCTTCGTGTTCTCGCGGCCCATGCCGTCGGCCGTCTGGCCGGACGTGGCGGGCAGATAGGTCGACCCTTTGTCCTTCACGACCCGCTCGCCGCGGAACGTGTCCGACAGGGTGACCCAGTCCGAAAAGAATTCGCTGTAAAGCGGATGCTTGCTGTCGATTGCCATGACCGGGACAATCTAGCACAGATTGACCTCGGCTGTCAAGCGAAAAAAGGCGCCCCCGGTCGCGAACCGGGGGCGCCGACGGCGCCGGGAGGAGCCCAATCGACCCGACGCTCGATTTCCTAGACGTCAGCTTCGGCGGCGACATCCTCGAGCCACTTCAAGTCGGCCGAGAGCGTGCGGCCGGCGGCCCGATCCCCGTCGAGCCACGCAGCGACGCGAGCTCGCGAGTGCAGGGTTCGCGGCCCACGCTCCCCGACCGCGTGCGAGCGGTCGAGGGCGAGGGCGGCCCGGAACCGCAGAGCCTCGAGGGCGGGGCCGGCCTGAAAGGCGGCGACCATTATCGGACCTCGGAGAAGAGATAGTTCAAGGCTCGCTCGAACATCCGCTCGGTCGCGGCCTCGCTCGAGTCCCGAATTCCGCTCCAATCACCGCCGCACGTCCCGAGACCGGCGCCGAACCCGTCAGCGAGATCCTCGAACGAGCAGCCACGGTGCCACGCCTGCCCGATCAAGAAGAGATCGGTCCGGGCGGAAAACTTGCCATTCTCGTTGACTCCGGAGAACGTGCCTTCGGTCGGGTTCGAGCTGATCTGGGAAAAGCGGGTCGAGGTCTTCATGTCGGGCTCCTTTCTAGTGAGATCCGACGAAGTTGCCGTCTTCGTCGAAGATGTCGATCCGCACGAGGCCGGCCTCGTTGCCGATCTCGACGACCGAGTAGGTCCAATCGGGGTCGCCAGCCTGAAGCTCGGTGGCAATCTTCTCGGCGGTCGGGCGGTCGCGAAGCGGGGCGGGGTCGTTGTCGATTCTGAGCTTCATCTCGGGCTCCTTTTCTGTGTCAGATGCCTATGTATACTGCAAGCCTCGTGCCAGTCGGCCGACGCAAGTGGCTGTCAATCCTGCTCACCGTTGCCAGCCCTAAGCGGTGCTCGCTGTGCGTTTTTTGCACAGCCCTCGTCAACCTCTGCACACTGACCCGGCCATCCAGCCAACCGCCAGACCCGGATCAACTGCCTCGAGAGCAGCAATCCGGCCGCGTGACGCTTGCCGCCGGGCTCGACGATCGTGATCCGGCCGGCGCTGTTCACCATTGCTACAGGGCGGCCCTCGGCGGCCGCGACCCGGCGCGCGTTCGCGTCGGGTCCGTAGCGGCCGGAGAGCGCCCAGTCTCGGCGGGTTCCGATTCTCATCGTCCGAGCCCCGGCGCGACAGCGGCGAACCATTGGCTCGCCGCGCCATCGACCCACACCGCGCCGCCGGGGGCGTGGACACGAACCCACGCACCCGGGTCCTTTGGGGCAGCTTCGCAGAGCCGGCGGTAGACGGCCGACTTCAGCGACTCGAAGCGCTCGTCGTGCTCGCCGAAGAGAACCCGGCGGAGCTCGCGACCTCCGCCCTCCCAGCGCTCACCGAGGGCGCGGAAATCGCCCGCAAAGACGCCGTAAAGGCAGATCGTCACGGGATGCTGGTTCGCCCGCCCGCTCTGGGCGTTGACGACGAAGGGGGCGGAGGTCGGAAGCTGGGAAGCGGCGGAGGTCTTCATCGTGGGCTCCTTTCGGAAGCGGGTTAGGCTCGGCGCGCCTTCGCGGCGCAATCGATCGCCTTAGCCTCGGCGTAGGCGAGCGCGGAGTTGCCAGCGGCACGGGTCTCGAGGGCGGCGACGGCCTCCCAAGCAAGCGCGGCCTCAGCGAAGCGGCCAGCGGCCTCGGCGGCGCGGGCGATCTGGTGCTGCTCGTTGCGGTCGGAGATGATGTCGGCGCGGGTCTTCATTTCGGGCTCCTTTTGTGTGAGTGTACCCTATACCATAGCGAGGACCGTGCCAACTCGCGCGGGGATCGAGCTCCTTCCCCTCAAGACCGGGCTTCCCCTGTAGGCGCCCCCCGAGCGCCTCTGCGGCCCCTCGGATTCTGTCGGTCGCTCGATCCCCTCTGCGCGGCGTGTCAAAGTTGCCAAGGTGGCGGAATCTGGCCGATTCGGCCGGTCGAGAATTAGCCGGCGACCAATTCTCGACCGGGGGTCTGTGATCTTTTGCAGATGTTCAGTCGGTATAAGGGAAGATTGTCTCTTCCTTGGCCTTCGTTGTCCAGTTTCCCTCAGCGTCCTTCAGCCCGAGCGCTTGCAGGCGCTCGAGCATCTCGGCGTCTCGCTGCGCCCTCCGGCGCTCGCGAGCTCGCGTCCGCTCTGCGCGCCGGGCGTCGACGTCCGCTGCGCGGATCGCGCGCCGGAGCGCGTTCATCGTCTTGCGGGCGTGCTCGAGGTCGAGGTAGAGCTCGGAGGTCTTGCCGTGGTCGTCGTCGGCGATGATCACAACGAAGCCGCTGCGATATGCGTCGTCTTGGCGCTCGTGGCCGGACACGCGGACCTCGCCGCCGAACATTCTCGAGACGTGGACCGATTGACGGGGCTCGTCGAGCTTCGCGTTGCAGTTCGGGCAGTTCATCGTGGGCTCCTTTCGGCCTCGAGGTTCCACTCGAGACCCTCACGGGCTTCGCAGAGGCTCGCGTAGGACTGCAACCAGCGCTCGTCGCCGGTCTCCGAGTCGGTGCCGCGGAGCTGCCACACCGGGCCGACCTTCACGATCAAGAAGCGACCCTTCGTATAGTAGCCCGCGGCGACCTTCGTGAGCCTCGTCATCGGTCTCAAGCTCCTAGCGCCGCTCAAGGCGGGTGCGGGCGTTGCGGTCGAAGTCGGCCCAGTCGTCGTCGACGGCGCTCTGAGGGCGGTCGACGAGGATCGGGGAAGCGTGGCGGCCGAGAAGCTGCTCGTAGCGGGCGAGGTGGGTCGCGTTCGCGTCACCGCGGCGCACGAGGTAGTCGAGCCGGCGGAGCTCCATCCGCGCGTCGCTCGCTCTCTCTTCTCTGCTCTGGGTCCGGGTCCGGGTCTTCATTTCGGGCTCCTTTTCTGTCGGGGTCTTGCCCTACACTATAGCAGGGACTGTGCCAAGTCGGCCGGCTCGAGAGGCGGTTCTAGGCGCCTCTCGAGGGGTCGGAGGTGTCAAAATCTCCAAGGTGGCGGATTTCTGCCGGCGGATTTTGGTCAGTGGTAAGTTTCTGACCGGGGGTCTGCGATGTTTGGCGAACTTCGACAACCCGCTCACCGGCGAAGAGCTCGCGGAGTCCGCTGTAATCCGACCGGAACCGGAGCCCGTCTCGAAAGACGACCCACAGCCGACCGCCCGCGGTAAGTTCCCAGCGGTCGACCGAGGTCTTGATCGAGGTCCGGCCGACGAACTCGCTCGCCGGCCGGAAGACGCGCGCTTGCCTCTTCAGCATCCCGGCACGTTGCAGAGGCGCCCGAGCTCGAGCCGCGCCTCTTCGAGCTCTTCCTCGAGGCAGTCGATCTTGGCGCGGAGCTCGGCGGCGCGGGGCAGGAGCCGCCCGGCCTCGGAGCAGTCCTCGGCCCAGCGCTCTTCGGCGGCCTCGGCCTCGAGCTCGGCAGCCTCGGCGGCCTCGAACGTCGTGCCGCGGCGCTTGAGCTCGGCATGGTAGACGCTGGCCTCGTCACGGTAGACGCCGCCGGTGTCGGTTCCCTCTTCGCGGTCGTTCGCGTCGGCGACCGGCAGAGTCTCGCGGATGTCGGCCAGCGCGCCGACGAGCTGCGAATCGGACATCTTGCGGGCGACTTCCTTCGTTCCGTTCCAGTCGAGGCTTCCGGTTTCGGTCTTCATCATGGGCTCCTTCGGGTGTCGGGTCTCGTGTCTCATATTCTAGGGATCGGCCGGCCGGCCCCGACTCTTGAGGAAAAAAGAGCCGGGGCCGGAACTTTTTTCTAGCTCGCGAGCTCGGCCTTCGTCGGGAGCTCGCCGGCGTAGCAGTCGCGCTCGACGAGGGGCAGACGGCCGCGGGCGGCCTCGGCCAGCTCGCGGAGCGAGAAGTAGCCGAGCTCGCCGCAACCGGGCGTCGTCTCGGCCCATCCGAAGAACGTGTCGTCGCCGTCGAACTCGAACGCGTACCAGACCGCGTCAGAGTAGGGCGAGAAGAACTTCACGGCCGCGCGGGCGCTGTCGTCGCCGTCGGTCGCGTAGAGTGCCGGCAGGGACTTGCGGATCTTGGCGGTCAGCAGCTTGTGGCGGCGGGTGCCTTCGTTCGGCTCCCGGCTCGAGCTCTCCTCGACGATCCGGCCGGCCTTCAGACCCGCGAAGATCACCGCTTGAACGGCGGAGCCGTCGCCGGCGGCCTTGGCAGCGGGAACGAGGGAGCGGAGGACTTCAAGCGTCTCGACGTCGGTGCGGTAGCTCTTGCCGTTGATCTCGAAGCGGGTCTTCATTTCGGGCTCCTTTTGTGTGAGTGTACCCTATACCATAGCAGGACCCGTGCCAGTCACGAAACGTAGTCGATCGGCTACGATCTGTCAAAGTTGCCGAGTAGAGTGTACGCTGAGGTACACCCCGATTCGCGAAATGCAGCACGGTCGGCCAAGTGCGCGAAAAACAACGACTTACCCGTTCGCAAAATGCAGCCCGGATTCGCAGATTGCGCTATTCAAGGATTGGCTCTCTTTGTTGAATAGCGGCTTTGCTGTTGAAGTTTGGTTGAATGACGACTGGCACGGTCCTCGCTACTAGATCAGGCAGACACTCACAGAAAAGGAGCCTACGATGAACCTCACGCCGAACGAAGCCGCCTTGATCGACCGCCTCACCAAATCGGAATTCGAGCCGGGCGCGCTCTGGGCCGAGTGTGTCTGCGACCACGAGATGCCGTTCGACCGTGACGGTCTCGGCGGCGTCGTCGCCTCGCTCACGAAGAAAGGACTCGCGACGACCTATGAGCACGAGCCGGGTCAAGCGTGGATCGAGCTCACCGACGCCGGCTGGGCAGCTCACCGCGAGTGGCTCATCGAGAACATTCCGCCGGAGCACGAGTATCCCGAAGACATCGACGAGGAAGCCGGCTGGGAACGTTACTACGAGCGGAAGAGCTTCTATTCCGATCCGCCGGAGAGTTTCTAGGGGCGCGGCGGGTATCGACGGGGTCGGCCTCGAGCCGGCCCCGGACCCCGGTTCGACTCCGGGCGCGTCCACCATTCAAGAAAGGAGCCCAAACGTGCAACTCCACCGAGTCACCCACGAACCCGAAGAGCGCCGCCGGATCAACGAATACCGCACCCGGCGCGGCCGGCGCGTGCTCGTCAAAGGCTGGCGGTCGAATCAACAACGCTTCTGCGGCCCCGGCGCGCTCTCGGCGATCCTCGGAATCACGGCCGAAGAGGGCGCGCGGCTTCTAAACAAGGCGCGCGGCAAGCTGAAAGATACGCCGATTCGCGGCGTGTCGAACTTCACGATGATGCTCGCGATTCGCCGGGCCGGCATCACGGCCGAGCCGCTCGAGGTCGAGAGCCGCTTTGGAACGCGTAGGGCAAGCGAGCGCGAATGGATCGCGTCATGTCGCTACGGCTCCGAGGTCGTCGTGTCGCGGAACGACACGCTCGCCAAGTGGGCGCGCGAGCGCGACTACGCGACCCGGCGCTCGTTGTGCCTCGTCGTGTGCGGTCGTCACTTCGTCGTTGTCAAGGGCGGATGGATCTGCGACAATCAACAGAATCGAATTCCGATCGAGGACTCACGACACAAGCGCAAGAGAGTCTCGAGCGTGTGGCGCCTCTCGAAGTCCAGCCCCGAGAGCTTGGAACTCGCATCATAAGGAGTTTGGAATGATACTCTACTGCTATCGCCTCAGTTCGCCGATTGATTTCTGGTTCGGCGCGCTGACAGAGAAACAGCTTCTCGAAACGATCGACTTCGACCTCGAGTGCGGTCTCGACATCACCAGGCAGCTCGTCGAACTCGTTGTGAAGGCCCAACGCGGATTCAAGCGCCTGCGGTGGGAGGGAGACATTTCATCCGAGCACTTCTTCGCGCTTCCCAACGACGGGTCGGGGTGGATGGACCTCGGCTATGTTATCAAACAAGAGAATAACGGGGACTGCTTCGTAGCTTCTCCTCGACTTCTGCCGTGGCTTTGTTCCGAGTACGACTTTTGCGCGGAGAGCTAACATGGGCGGTCGACTCGACTGGGACGATGGAGCTCCGAACGTCAGTCCCGGAACCATTGCGAGGCGGCTTGTTTTCTTCTGCTCAATCGCTAGCTTGATCGCCGGCGAATCAGGGTGGTTCATCGGGCTCGTCTGGGCGTTTCTCGTGCTGTGGCTCATGCGCGAGAAAGAAGTTAGCGGCGAGAAGTGGGGCCGGCTGCTCTAATACATCCCGATCACGGTCCCGTCGGAGACGACCGTTCCCGCCGCCTTGACTCGGTAGCGGACCTCGTCTTGAAGATGGTCTTCGCTGCCCTTGTCGACGTCGTCGCGGTTGCGGTCGTCGCGCTGGGTCGCGGGAAAAAGCCGCTTGAATTGCTCGCACGTCGAGAACGCGAAGAGCCCCGGGAACTCGCGCGGCCCACCGTGGGCGGGCGGCTTCGCGTTCTCGAGGTATGAGCGAACCATCGCCCAGCCCGGAACTCTCGAGCCCGGCGATTGATCGGCGCGGTTCCACCGCGGCCCCGGCAGCGAGCGGCCTTCGACCATCACGTTCTGCATCATCTCGTCAGCGATCGACGACGGGCGATTCTCGCGCTTGAAGATCTGGCAGTCTGCCGGCCCCGGCTGCACGACCCCATAACGGCCGGCAGCGACCTCGCGCTCAACAATACCTCGCCCGATCTCGTGATTCGTGATCCCGAGACCCACGTTCGGGCGACCCGTCCAGCCATACCATTCCGCGATCCGGAAGAGGTCGCCGCGAACGCTCGCACGAATGCGGCCCCGCCCGTCGCGGTAGTCGGTGCCGTCCGACTCGGCCCACCAACCGACCGAGAACGGCTTCGCCGATCCCCAGTCAAACGAGCGATCGATCCGCCACGACTTCGGGATCTCGAACGGCTCGACGAGATGCACGCCGGCGTCGAAGAGATCGCCGAACATCCCGCCGGGCACCGCGTCCCAATCTTCGTCGCGCCACGCGCGAAGCTGCGACTCGCTCGTCGCCGACTGGGCGATCGTCTGCATGTAGTTCGGCGTCGTGTAACGCAAGACGAGGTTGTCCTCGAGCCGGACCCGGATCGCGAGCCTCGTGTGTCCGTTCTCATGAATCGGTCTCCCGATCACGCGGCCGGCGGCGATCGGGAGCCGGAACCGGAACTTCACCCAGTCCCGACCGACCCCGTCGGGGTTCGTCGTGCCGCGAACCATCAACGGGATTCCGCGGATCGGCGAACGCGACGTCGACTGCATCTGAAGATAGAGCTCGTCGTTCGGCCATTGTGTAAGCTCCTCCCAGCCTTGGAACGGGAGCTCCCAGCCCTTGTAGCGACGAAACTGCCACGACTTCTCGAGGTGGCGCAAGAAGAGCCGCTCGCCCGTCGGCCAGACCCAGCAATCGTCGGCGTAATTGAACCCAACCTTCTCGCCCGACTCGAGCCGATTCCCCCCGCGGAGCTCCGGCCAGATCTCGGGGAAGAGCGCTTCGAGCTTCTGCTTGAGGTCGCGAAGATCGTCAACGTTCTGCCGCGAGATGATCCCGCGCCAGTGTTCGCCGAAGCCGCCGCCGACGTAGCGGCCGAAGATCATGCCGAGACACTCGGTCTTACCTCCGCCGCGGTTCCCGGTCGCGAGAGCTTCGTAAACGCCGCGCGTCACACCGTCGCCGCCGGTGACCTCGCCGGGACAATCGAGAAAGGCCGACTGCCCGCCAGGCATCGGCGCCCAAGCTGCCTCGTCGATCTTCTTGTCTTCGATCACGAATGGCCTGAGCGTGTCGCCAACGGGCCGGAACTCGACGCGGGCGTCGGCACGCGTGATGATCTCGCGCGCGGTCTTAGTCTTCCTCGGCACCGTGCAGCTCCAAGGCGATCCACTTCAAGAGCTTGGGGTTGCGGGCGAAGAGCTCGGTCAAGTGGTTTGCGAGCACAGTCACGACCCGCTCTTCGTCAGCGCGCGCCTGCTCACTCGAGAGCTCGAGGTTGCGAAGCTGGGCGAGTTCATAGCCGGCGTGCAAGAGCTCATGCAAGAGCGTGTTCACGCCCTCGGCACCGCGCGAGCTGTCGGCCGTCTTCGCAAGCGTGATGAGTTTCTTCGCCGGCGAGTAGAGCCCGTGTTGATCCTCGAGGTCTTCGGACAGCCGGACCGTGATGTCAGCGTAGCCGACGCGCAGCCGGCGAGGCGGGCTTGACACGCTTCCCTCTCTCGATCTGCTCGACGAGGTAGCCGAGCAAGTAGGCGGTGATTTCGTTGTCGGTGTTCGTGACGCCGATCGTCTCAAACAAGAGCGCGACCGCGTGTAGCGCCTCGTGCGCGATGATCGACGAGTCGTTCGGGTCGAGAACCCGAATCACCGTCACGCCGTCAGCAATCATCGCTGTGCGCCCGACGCCGGGCATGTCGACCGCGGAGCGCTCTTCGTCGGTCAGCGGCGCGCGCAATCGCTTCTCGAGCCACGCAATCACCTCTTCGCGCTCGTGGCCGAGGAAGACCGCGACGTCGAACGGGAACGCCGTCCACGGCACAACGAACGGCGGCGCGAGCTTGCGGCGCCGGCTCACCGTCTCCTCCCTCGTTTCGCCTTCGCCTCGAGCGCAGCGCGCAACGCCGCGCCGAACTTCGCGACGGCGTCCTCGAGAATCGCGAGCTTCTCGAGCGTGCCGGGCTCCTCGCCCCAGAACTCGAGCGTCGACTCGCGCGTGCAGTCCTTCAACGTGAACGACGCGTCATCCTTCCCGACTCGCCAAGCTACGAAGGCGGTCAACGTCCGGTCGCGATTCAGGAACTTGCGGAACGACTTTTCGGTCACCGTTGAACTCTCCTTGGCGCTCCCACTCGTCGTCGAAGCGCCAGATCGACCCGTCGGCCGTGATGATGAGCAGCGTGCCGTCACCCAAGACGATGAGCTCGAGCACTTCCCAGAGCGCGGGACCGGGTTCGGGTGCCGGTGGGTCGGGCGTAAGAACGACCACGACGCCGGCGACGACCGCAACCACGACGAGCAGCATCACAACGAGTGCTCGACCCGTCGGCGGGTCGCACCCCGGTCGAATTTTCATTCGTCCCCCACGTCGCGCGGAATCGGGCGTTCACACTCCAGGCCGAGTCGTGCCGGCCTGGAGCTTAGGCGTCGCGGGCGGCCATCCATCACCGGCCGCGGAAACGGCGTCCGGTAGCCTTCCGGCGCGCGCTTCTCGTTGCGCTCGTCTGCCGGCAGCCGGAGCGCGAGCTTCGCGTAGCCGGCGATGTCGACGAAGTGATCGTCCTTCCAGCGGTTCGCAGCGCGCGAGAGCTTCTGACAGATGTTGAACACGAGCACGTCGAGCGTGTCGGCCGGTCCGCGCGTGCCGGCGCCGTAGCGGCGAGCAGCCCAGCATTTCCAGAGGTCCGCGGCGCACGAGCATTGATCGACCGGGTCGCCGTAGTCGGCGCCGCGATCCTCGAGGAGCTCTTCGGTGTCGTCGTAGCCGGCTTTCTTCGCGAGCTCTCGCAGAGCGCCGAGGTCGAGCCCACGAGCGCGCTCGTCATCGTCAAGATCCTCGAAACTCCCGCGCACCGGCTCCGGGTGCCACGCATCAGGATCATCCCGCCACGACTCGCGCAGATCGAGCCACTCGAGCAACGTGTCTTCGGTGCCGAGCACGTGGACCGTCGGATCGGATGCGTCACCGCCGCAGAGG
>Ga0180431_10007299_pt1 | contig 12918 bp, 3 predicted proteins | sample SS_ome_11_FD_132459 | JGI IMG/M metagenome (GOLD analysis project Ga0180431, IMG submission 132459) | Hypersaline lake sediment archaeal communities from the Salton Sea, California, USA - SS_1_MS_1 metaG | ecosystem: Environmental > Aquatic > Non-marine Saline and Alkaline > Hypersaline >... | reverse complement strand
TCTCGTGCTTAACGTCTGCATCGCAGGAGACGACAAAAAAGTCACGAGTGTAGCCTAACTTCTGGCCTCCGTAGTAATGAGATATATACGGCCGGAATTCCGGATCGGATGTCTGCCCGCTCAATCCGACGTGTACAGCTCTTCGTACCGAACCTCCGGAACGCTAACGCTGATCCGCAGGCCCTTGACCGTCGGCTGAGCAAAGCGGTAGGTCTGTTCGTGGAAGAGGGGAATCAGCAGGGATTCTCGGGCGATGGTTTCCTCGATCTGGCGGTAGATCGGGTGGCGCAGCGCCGGGTCGATCTCGCGGCGTCCCTGCTCGAGCAGACAATCGATCTCCGGGGAGCTGCAAAGCCCGGCGAGCAAGCCCTCCTCGGAGTGCAGGAGCGAGCCGACGAGGCCGCTGACATCGGGGTAGAGCGCGATCCGGCGCAGGGCCGCCAGGTCGACGGACCTCTCCCGGAGTATCTCCAGGAACTCGGCTCGGGTTGCGTGTCGGGTAACGACGTTGACTCCCAGCTTGCGGAACGCCGCGTTGAGGCTCTCCCAGAACCGGGCATACTGGTTGACGAACGCGGGGTGCAGCACCGCTTGGATCGGCAGGTCCCGGAGCCGCGCTTGCTCGCCGGGCTCCGGCGGCGGAGATCGGCGCGGCACCTCGTAGCCGAGAAGACCGGGAGGGATGAGACCGTGGGCCCGGATCACCAGCCGCCCCACGGTCTCCCGCAGCGGCCTCTCGAGGTCGAGGGCCTGGGCGAAGGCTCGCCGGAGCCGAGGATCCGCAAACGGCCCACGCCGGACGTTGAGGGCGAGAAGGTAGGTGGCAAGGCGAGGGGACTCGCGGTAGCTGACTGCAAGCGCCGGATCGCGGCGCAGCGCTTCGACGTCGGCGGGGCGCAGCTCGGAGGCCAGCGAAAACCTGCCGCTGCGAAACTCGGCGAGGATCCTGGCGGAGAAATCCCGAAGTGGAAGCTCAGGCGGTCGCTTTTCGGGTACCCCGACCGCCAGTAGTGAGGATTTTTCTCCAGCTCGAGGCGGTCGCCGGGAGCGAAGTGCACCACCCGGAACGGTCCCGTGCCGGCACAGCCGTCCCGCCAGCGGCCGGCGAACTCCTGATTCCCCTCCGGGACGATGGCCACGGCCGGATTGCTCAGCAGCGCGGGAAAAAACGCCAGGGGCTCCTCCAGCTCGACGGCAAACTCGGTGGTCGAGAGTATCCGGAAACCATCCAGCTCTGCGGCGGCGCCTTCGCGCAGGGCCTTGGCTCCGCAGATCGGTAGCAGGAAGGTGTGTCCGGGCTCGCTGGTCGGCGTCCCGAGCACCCGCTCGAAGGAGTAGCGAACGTCGCGGGTCGTGAGTCGGCGTCCGTCGTGGAACCGGACGTCCGGCCGCAGCCGGAAGCGATAGCTCCTCCCCCCTTGCTCCATCTCGAAGGAGGCCGCAAGGTGCGGGACGATCCGTGCCGTTTCGTCGACCGCGGTCAAGGTCTCGAAGACCACGGCCGTGACTTCGTGCTCTTCCACCAGGTACCCGGAGTTCGGATCCAGGTTGGCGACCCGGGCCGAGATCGGCACCCGGAGCTCTCCGCCCTCCGCCGGCCGGCGACGAGGGACCTCCGAGGACTCTTGCGCTTTGCCGAGCTGCGCGTAGTTCACATACGGAGGCGAGCTCTGCAACCGCAGCCCCCGTACCCTGGGGCTGGCGAGGCGGTAGTCGATGTCGTGAAACAGCGGCAGCAGGGTAGATTCCTGGTCCAGCAGGGCCTCGAATTTGCGGTACAGCGCTTGCCGAGCGGTGCTGGAGCTCTCCTGACGCGCCCGCTCGATGAGGCGGTCGGAGGCGGGGGAAGAAAAGTATTTCCGGAGCAGGCCACTGCGGGTGTGGAACAGACCGTAGGCGAAGTTGTCGGGATCGTTATAAACGGCGTGCCAGCGGCCGATCCAGAGGTCGAACTGCGAGTTCTCGACGCAGCTCGCGACAAACGACTCGATCGTCGGCGTCCGCGGGGAGACCTCGACGCCCAGGGCGGACCACTCGGCAACCAGCGCCCTGGTCAGCGAGCCGTAGTGATCCCGGAGCAGGGGATGGATCGCCGCCTCGAGCCGCAGCGCGGGGTGGAGCCCGGCCGCCTCGATCCGCTCGAGCGCTTCTTCTCGCGTCAGGATCTGGTGACGTTTCCCCGGATCGTGGCCGAGAATCCCCGGGGGGATGAGGCACACCGCGGGCTGGGCGAAGCGGCCCAGGGTCCGCCAAACCAGATCCGGGGTTCTCACCACCCCGGCGAGGGCCTGGCGCAGCTGCGGGATGCGAGCCAGCGGGCCGGAGCGATTGAAAAGTACAAAGTAAACGTTTCTCTTCGTCACTTCTACCAGACCCGAGCGAAAGCGCGGATCGCGAAGCATCTCGTCCAGCTCCTCCGGCAACAGATCGGTGCCGAGATCGATGGTGCCGGAGCGCAGGCCGGCAGCGATTCCGGAGGCATCGAGGGAGGTATGGAACTCGATTCTCTCCAAGGGAGGAGGAGCTGCCCGCCACCAGCTCGGGTTCCGTTCCAGGACGATACGGGTCCGGTCATGCGCGACGGCCCGAAAGGGTCCGGTTCCCAGGAGTTGGCCGGGCGCGACGCGGCGTGCGATCGCGGTGCGCGGATCCGCCAGCAGGGTGGGGAAGATCGGCAGGGGTTCGACCACGCGAAAGATCAGCCGATCGGATGCGGCCCCCTCCTCGCCCTGCACCTCGATGCCGCGGATTTCGTTGGCTCGGCCGGCGAGAAACGCGTCGAATCCCTCAAGGGCAGAGAATACCGCCAGGGGAGCATCGGCTCGCAGCCGCGCCGAGCGCTCGAGCGATGCCTTGACGTCCCAGGCCGTCAGCGGCCGTCCGTCCGAGAAGCGGACGCCGTCGCTGAGGGTCAGCACAAAACACCGTCCGTCGTCAGATCCCCGCCACCCTTCGCAAAGCGAGCAAACCAGGTTTCCCTCCGGATCGGATGCCAAAAGCGTCTCGAAGATGCTCGCCGTCACCTCCATTTCTTCGATGGTCTGGGCTTGCCCGGGATCCAGGCTGGCGACGGGATCCGGCAGGGCCGCGGCCAGGGTTCCCCCCACCGGAACCGGCGCCTCTCCCGCCTGAGCGGGCTCGGCGCGGGCGAGCCACTCGGCCTCCTCGAGATACTCTCGCGCCTGCGGATGCTCACCCCGCAGGTTGGCCACGGTGGCACCCAGGGTGAGCAGCCGGCACAAGGTGTCCCGCGCCTCGCAGCTGCGGGCGAGATCGATTCCCTTGGCCGCCCACCGCCGCGCTTCGGCCACCTGACGCCCTTGCCACGCCGTCTCGGCTGCGACCAGGGCCGCACGGCTCGCCTCGTGCGGCGCCTTCGCCTTTTCAAAGGCGCGCGCCGCGTTGCCGGCCTCCCGAAACGCACGCTCGTGATTGCCCGCCGCCCGATGGGCCTCGGCCAGGATCTCGAGCAGCTCGCCGAGGGCCACCGGCGGGCTGGGGTCCTTGTCGTCCACGAACTCCAGGGCGGTCCTCGCCGCCCGCATCGCGTTCTCGGGGCTCAGGGATTCGAGCGCCCTGCGGGCCAGGGCCAGGGCGTACTCGACGGTCTTCTCAGCCACGTCTCCCTCCGAGAAATGGTGAACCAGCTGGGGGTAGACCCGCTCCGGGCGGCCGGCGTGGCGGCGTTCGAGCTGGTTCGCGTGCCGGCGATGGAGCAGGCGGCGTTTGCGCCGCGGGAGCTCGCCGTAGAGCAGATCCCGGAACACCACGCTGGCAAAGCTCAACCGCTCGCCCCGGGACTTGCGATCCTCCTCGAGGATTTCCTGGCGAACCAGCTCATCGATGGCCTCTTCGAGCTCCGAGGTCTGGTCCAGCAGCTCTTCCAGGTCGCGGTACTCGAAGCTCTTGCCGAGGACCGAAGCGACTGCCAGGATCTTGCGATGCGCCGAGGGGAGCCGCTCGATTCTTCTCTCCACCGCTTGTTGGATCGTCGCCGGCAGCGCGGGGACGGAAATTCCCACCTCCTCCGAGAGCGCCCACCAGCCACTGGCGTCGCGGCCGATCCCGCCGGTGGCCAGCAGGGATCGGATCAGCTCCTGCGCGAACAGCGGGTTGCCCTCCGTGGCCTCGTAAAGCGTTTCCACCAGCTCTTCTCGAAGCTCGGAGCTGCCTACGTTCCGTTCCACCAGCTTGCGGAATGCGTCGCCATCCAGGGGTCCGATGACCAGCGACGAGAAGCGGGGATTGCCATGGAAGCTCTCCAGGATTCGATGCAGCGGGTGCCGCCGGGCGATCTCCGTGGGCCGGTACGTTCCGACGATCAGGGTCGGCGTCGGACCGAGGCGGTAGACGAGGTACTCGAGGCCGTCGACCGAAAGATACCCCGCATGGAGGTTTTCCAGGAGGAGCACCAGCGGCTTGCCGCCGGCGAGGCGGGTGAGCGTTCGCGCCAGAAGCTCGAAGACGTAGGTCGCCTTGCTCCGGTCCCGGAGCTCGTCAGCGGCGGGCCGGATCCCGAGCGGCCGGACCCCGGAGGATCGGAACCCCTCGATCTCGGAGAAAACCGGGAACAGCGCCAGGAGATCCGGTACCAGGTCGGCGAGATCGGGGACCTCGGCCGAGGAGCTCGTCGCCTCCCGTTCGCGAAAGAAATCCTGGATCAGCTCGCAGAGTCCCTGGTAGGGAAAGGCGCTTTCGCGCTCCGTGAGGCGGCTCTTGAGAAGGCGGATCTGCCGGGCGCGGGCCAGCTGTTCCAGCTCCCCGACCAGGCGGCTCTTTCCCGTGCCCGCCTCCCCTCCCACCAGCACGAACTGGCACTCCCCGGCAAGCGCCGCGTTGAGCCGCCTTCCCAGCTGGGCCCACTCCGCTTCCCGGCCCACCATGGGCAGCGGGTGCGGCTTCCAGTCCGAGGCCCGCGGCGCCGCGTGCACCATCGGCCGGAAGCGCTCGCTCTCCCCGAGCTTCGCCCGATAACGCTCCAGGGCCGCCGCCAGGTCTTTTCCCCGTTGCGGCCTTGCGGAGGGCTCTTTCGCCAGGCAGCGCAGCACGATCGCTTCCAGCTCTTCGTCGATCTCCACGCCGCGGCTTGAGGGCCTCGGAGGATGCTCGTGAACGATCCGGTAGAGCACCGAATGGGTTCCGCCACAGAAAGGCGGCTCCCCCGTCAGGCATTCGTAGAGCACCGTGGCGAGCGAGTAGAGGTCGGAGCGGCCATCCACCTCCGCCCGGGAGACCTGCTCGGGGCTCACGTAGGCGAGGGTGCCGGCCAGATCCCCCGTCCCGCTCTGGGGAGGCTCGCTCATCTCCCGGGCGAGGCCGAAGTCCATCACCCGCACCCGCAGTCCCCGGCTCTCCCGGGAGACCATGATGTTGGCCGGCTTGACGTCGCGGTGGACCACGCCCCGAGCGTGGCTGTAGTCGAGGGCCTCGGCGACCCGGATGCCGATGACCAGCGTCTCGTCGAGGACCAGGGCCCGGTCGCGAATCAGGGCCTGAAGGGATCTGCCCTGAACCCATGGCATGACAAAGAAAAGCGACCCCTCGTGGCGTCCGAAGTCGTGGATGGAGAGGATGGCCGGGTGGTCCATCTGCGCCACCACCCGGGCCTCGCGCTGGAATCGCTCCTCGCTCTCCCGGCTGAAATACGCCGGGGGGATCATCTTGACGGCCACTTCCCGCTGCAACAGGGAGTCCCAGGCCCGGTAGACCATCCCCATCCCCCCGCGTCCCAGCTCGTCGGTCAGCTCATAACGCTCCAGAAGTCGGGTTCCGATCATCGAAGTACAGCTCCTCGTACCGGACCTCCGGGGTTCCGAGGCTGAGGTTCAGGCCCTTGACCGTAGGTTGCGCGAAGCGGTAGGTCTGTTCGTGAAACAGCGGGATCAAGAGCGCTTCTTGAGCGATGACTTCCTCGATCTGGCGGTAGATCGGGTGGCGCAACGCCGGATCGGCCTCGCTGCGCCCTTGGTCGAGCAGCCGGTCAAGCTCCGCCGAGCCGCAAAGCCGGGAGAGCTGAGTTCCCCCTTCGGAGTGCAGCAGCACGCCGACGATGCCGTTTACGTCGGGGTAGTCGGCAATCCAGCGTAGTACCAACAGGTCGACGGAGCCCTCCCCAACCGCTCGGACCAGCTCGGGGATCGTGACCTCCCGGTCATGGACCGTCACGCCGAGATCGCGCAAGATCGAGCGCAGTCGTTTCCAGAACCTGGCATACTGACCGTTGAAGATAGGGTGCATCACCGTTCGCAGCTCCAGGCCTGCGAGCTCCGGCCTTGCTCCGGACTCCGGGGGGGGGACTCTCCGGGGTTCCTCGTAGCCGAGAAGACCCGGGGGAATGAACCCGTGGGCGCGGATGACCCCTCGGCCCACGGTTTCGCGCAGCGGGGTGTCGATGTCGAGGGCCCGGGCAAAGGCTCGCCGGAGCTCGGGATCGGAAAAGGGGCCGTTGCGGGCATTGAGGGCGAGAAAGCCGGTGGAGAGGCGAGGGGATTCGCGGTAGCCCCCCATGAACTCCGGATCGCGGCGAAGCGCCTCCGCGTCGGCGGGATGCAGGTTCGATGCCAGGGTCAACCTGCCGCTCCGGAAACCTGCGAGGATGCTCTCGGGCGAGATCCCGAGGTGGAACGTCAGCCGGTCGCTCTTCGGGTAACCAGACCGCCAGTAATGGGGATTTTTCTCCAGCTCGAGGCGCTCGCCCGGAGCGAAGCGCAGCACCCGAAACGGTCCCGTGCCCACGCAGCCGTCCTGCCAGCCGCCGGTGAGCTCTTGGCTCCCCTCCGGAACGATGGCCGTCGACGGATGGGTCAGCACGGCGGGAAAAAACGACATGGGCCGCTCGAGCTCGACCACGAACTCGGTGGGCGAGAGGATGCGCACCCCCGAGAGCTCACCAGCCGTCCCCTCCTGCACGGCCCTGGCACCGCGGATCGGCAGGAGGAAAGAGCGGGTAACGAACTCCTCCTCCATGCGCAGCACGCGCTCGAAGGAGTATCGGACGTCACGGGCCGTGAGTCGTCGGCCGTCGTGGAAGCGGACCTTCGGCCGCAGCTGGAAGCGGTACCCGCCGGGCACGAGCTCGAAGGAGGTCGCGAGCCAGGGAACAATCCGCGCCCCTTCATCGACCCGGGTCAGGGTCTCGAAGACCACGGAAAGGACCTCCAGCTCTTCAAAGGATTCCGCGAGCCTCGGATCCGGGTTGTTGGTGCGTGCCGGCGTCGGCACATGGAGCTCTCCCCCCGTTGCCAGCCGTCGCCGGACCTCCGCCGGCGTCTCTTCCGCCTTGCCGAGCTGGGCGTAGTTCACGTAGGGAGGCGTGCCTTGAAGCTGCAAGCCGCGCACCCCGGGACTCGCGATGCGGTAGTCGAGGTCGTGAAACAGTGGCAGGACCACGCTTTGCTCGTCCAGCAGGTCTTCGAATTTCCGGTACAGCGCTTGCCGCACGGTGCTGCGGCTCTCCTGGCGGGCACGCTCCAGAAGCCGGTCGGCGGCCTCGGAGGCATAGTAGTTGCGCAGATACCCTCGCCGGGAGTGGAACAGAGCGTAGGTGAAAATATCGGGATCGTTGTAAACCGCATTCCACCGGCCGATCCACAGGTCGAGCTGCGAGCTCGACGGCGATTGGGTAAGAAACGCCTCCGTGTCAGGCGTTTCTTGCACCACCTCGACGCCGAGGGCCGACCACTCGTCGAAAAGCGCCCGGGTCAGCGCGCCATGGCGATCCCGGAGCAAGGGATGGATGGTCGCATGCAAGCGGATCGGTGGCGTGAGCCCGGCCGCCTCGAGCCGCGCGATCGCCTCGTCTCGCGTCAGCGTCCGGTGGCGCCGTCCCGGATCGTGACCGAGGACTCCCGGGGGAATCAGGGATGCCGCGGGTTGGGCGAAGCGGCCCATGGTCCTGCGGACCAGCTCGTGGGGCCTCACCACCCCGGCGAGGGCCCGGCGCAACTCCGGGTTTCGGGTCATCGGTCCCCGGCGATGGAAGAGCACGAAGTAGACGTTTTTCTTTGTGGTCTCCACCAGCCCGGAGCGAAAGCGGGGATCACGCAGCATCTCCTCCAGGTCCTCCGGCAGCAGGTCCCTTCCGAGATCGATCTCCCCGCTGCGCAGGCCGGCAGCGATGCCGGCGGCATCGAGGGAGGTGTGGAATTCGATCCTCTCCAGGGGAGGGGGGGAACCTCGCCAGGAGTTCGGATTTCGTTCCAGGACGATCCGGCCTTGCGCCTGCGCCAGCCGCCGCCGGGAGACGAGGTGAAAGGGACCGGTTCCCAGAAGATCGGAGAATCCTTCTTCCTGATCGACCTGGTCCCCGGTGACCCGGACGATCGCGCTTCTCGGATCGGTGAGGAGCACCGGGAAAATCGGCAGGGGTTCGCTGAGGTGAAAGCGGATTCGCTCTCCCTCCACGTCAATTCCCCGGATCTCGCCGGCGTGGCCGGCGAGATACTCCTCGGAGCCTTCGAGGGCGCACAAGAAAATGGGGGGGGTGTCCGCTCGCCGGCGCGCCGCGCGCTCGAGCGATGCCTTCACGTCCCGCGCCCTCAGCGGCTTGCCGTCGGAGAACCGGACGTCGCCACGCAGGGTCAGCGCATAGCTCTTTCCGTCGGGAGAGGCTTCCCACGCTTCCCCTAGCGAGGCGATCAGGTTTCCCTCCGCGTCGGATCCGAGGAGCGTCTCGAAGACGCTGGCGGAGACCTCCAGCTCTTCCATGAATCTGACTTCCCGGGCCCCCGGATCGAGATTGGTGACCAGATTCGGCATCGCGACCCGAAGCGTTCCCCCCTCCGGAATCGGTTCGTCGCCTGAGAGCCCGGGCTCCGACCGCGCCAGCCGTTCGGCCTCTTCGAGGTACCCTCGCGCTTGTTGATAGCGGCCCCGGAGGTTGGCCACGGTGGCCCCCAGGGTGAGCAGCCGGCGCAGGATCTCCGGCGTCTCGCTGCTGCGGGCCAGATCGATTCCCTTGCCCAACCAGCGTCGCGCAGCGTCCACCTGGCGTGCGTGCCATGCCGTCTCGGCCGCCCGCAGCGCCGCCCCGGCCGCCTGGCTGAGGGCCTCCGCCCTTTCGAAGGCAGCGACCGCCCTCTCCGCCTGCTTGAGGGCCTTGGCGGCGTCCCCCGCCGCCTGGTACGCCTCGGCCAGGATCTCCAGAAGCTCGCCCAGAGCGACCGCTGGAGTCGCCTCCTCGTCGTCCTCCACAAACTCCAGCCCCGTCTTGGCCGCCCAGATCGCGTTCTCGGAGCTCATGGCTTTGAGGGACTTGCGGGCCAGAGCGAGGGCGTAACCCACGGTCTTTTTGCCGATGTCCCCCTCCGAGAAATGGTGAACCAGCTGCTGGTAAACCCGTTCGAGGCGGCCGGCGTAGCGTTGCTCGAGGAGATAACCATGTCGGCGATGGTAGGCGCGGCGCTTGCGCCGTGACAGCTCTCGGTAGAGCAGGTCACGCACCACGCCGCTGGTAAAGCTCAGGCGATCGCCCCGGGGGTCCGGATCCTCCTCCAGGATCTCCTGGCGGATCAGCGCATGGAGGACGTCTTCGAGCTCCGAGGTATCTTCCACGAGCGCTTCGAGGTCGCGATAGTCAAAGCTTTTGCCGAGAACCGCGGCGGTGGAGAGAATGTCCCGGTGCGGGGAGGGGAGGCGCTCGATTCTCTTTTCCACCGCCTGCTGGATGGTCTCCGGCAGGGCGTGCGTGGGGATTCCCACCTCCTCCAACAGAGTCCAGAGGCCACTGGCGTCGCGGCTGATCCCGCCCGACTCCAGCAACGAGCGGATCAGCTCTTGCGCGAACAGCGGATTGCCCTCCGTGGCCTCAAAGAGCTCGTCCACGAGCTCGTCCCGGAGCTCGGAGCTGCCCACCTGGAGCTCCACCAATCTCCGGAACTCGTTGCGGCCGAGGGGGCTGAGCACCAGCGAGCAGAAGCGGGGATTGCCGTGGAAGCTCTCCAGCATCCGGGAGAGCGGATGGCCCCGGTCGATCTCCGTCTGCCAGTAGGTTCCCACGATCAGGGTCGGGGTCGGGCCAAGGCGATAGACGATGTACTCCAGGGCTTCGATGGAGAGATCTCCCAGATGCAGGTTGTCCAGCAGGAGGACCAGCGGCCTGCCGCCGGCCAGGCGGATCAGCGTCCGGGCCAGAAGCTCGAACACGAAGGTCAGGCCGGTTCCGTTGCGCCCTTCGGCCTCTGCAGCGAGGGGTCGCGTCGCCGGGTCGCGACGGGCCGCGGTGGGGACGAGCCCGGGGGGCCATGTTCCGGAGGGCCTTATCCCGCTGAGGCGGAACTCCCCGATCTCGGACAGCACCGGGAACAACGCCAGGAGATCGGGGATCAGGTCGGAGAAATCGGGGATCGCCGAAGAGGCGCTCTCCCTTTCCCGGGCCCGAAAGTAGTCCTGGATCAGCTCGCAGAGTCCCTGGTAGGGAAAGGCGCTCTCCCGGCTGGAGAAACGGCCGCGGAGAACCCGGATCTGCCGGGCTGACGCAAGCTTTTCCAGCTCCTGGATCAGGCGGCTCTTTCCCGTCCCCGCCTCCCCTCCTACCAGGACGAACTGGCACTCGCCGTCGACGGCGGCGGCGAGCCGCCTGCCGAGCGTCGCCAGTTCCGCCTCCCGGCCCACCAGGGGCACCGGAGGCGGCTTCCGAGCCGACGGCCTCAGGCCCGCCGCCCGCGGTGCTGCGACCGGTCGCGCGCGTTCGCCTTCCCCCAGCTTCGCCCGATAGCGCTCCAGAGCCGTCGCCAGCTCCTTTCCCCGCTGCGGCCGTGCCGCGGGCTCTTTCGCCAGGCAGCGGAGCACGATCTGCTCGAGTTCTTCGTCCACCTCCACGCCACTGCTGGCAAACGCCGGGGGATGCTCGTGAACGATCCGGTAGAGGACCGAGTGGGCGCCGCCGGAAAACGGCGGCTCCCCGGCCAGGCACTCGTAGAGCACCGTGCCCAGCGCGTAGAGATCGGACCGCCCGTCCAGTTCCGCCCCGGAGACCTGCTCCGGGCTCGCGTAGGCGAGGGTGCCGGTCAGTCCCCCGCTCCGGGTCAGGCGAGGCTCCGTCGTCCCCCGGGCGAGGCCGAAGTCCATCACCCGCACCCGCAGCGACCGGCTCTCCCGGGAGACCATGATGTTGGCCGGTTTGACGTCGCGGTGGACCACGTCCCGGGAGTGGCTGTAGTCGAGGGCCTCGGCGACCTGGATGCCGATGGCCAGCGTCTCGTCGAGGACCAGGTCGCGGTCGCGGATCAACGCTTGCAGGAGGGTGCCCTGAACCCACGGCATGACGAAGAAAAGCGACCCCTGGTGACGTCCGAAGTCGTGAATGGCCACGATCGCCGGATGGTCCATCCGGGCGATCACCCGGGCCTCGCGCTGGAACCGTTCCGCGGTTTGCTGGTTGAAGTACTCGGGCGGGATCATCTTGACCGCCACCTCCCGCTCGAGCAGGCAGTCCCGGGCCCGGTACACCATCCCCATCCCGCCGCGCCCCAGCTCGGCGGTGAGCTCATAACGCTGCAAGAGCCTGGTCCCGATCATCGTCGCCTCGGCTTTCCGTCGCGCTTGCCTCAGCCCGACAGGTACAGCTCCTCATAGCGGACCTCCGGTACGCCGAGACCGATGCGCAGGCCTTGGACCATCGGTTGAGCGAAGCGGCAGGTCTGTTCGTGAAACAAGGGTATCAGGAGGGTTTCCCGGGCGATCATCTCCTCGATCCGGCGGTAGATCGGGCGGCGCAGCGCCGGGTCGGTCTCACGGCGTCCCTGGTCGATCAGACGGTCGAGCTCTGCCGAGCCGCAGATCCCGGCGAGCGCCCCCTCCGGGGAGTGCAGCAGGTCGCCGACCACAGCATCGACGTCGGGAAAGCCCGCCAGCCAGCGCAATGCCACCAGGTCGACGCAACCCTCGCGAACCATCCTGAACAGCTCGGTGACCGTGTCCCCGGCCGTATCGACACGCATGCCGAGCTCGTCGAAGCGCGCGCGCAGCCGCTTCCAGAACGGGGCGTACTGGCCGGTGAACCCGGGGTGCGCCCAGGCCCTCAACCGCAGGCCCCGCAGGGCCTCTTCTTCCCCCTCGCGCGCCGGCGCCGGGGTGGGCCGCGGCACCTTGTAACCGAGCAGACCGGGGGGGATGAGGCCGTGGGCCGGGACGGCCAGTTGCCCCGTGGTTTCGCGCAACCGCGCCTCGGCGTCGAGGGCCCGGGCGAAGGCTCGCCGGAGCCGGGAGTCGGCGAACGGCCCGCGCTTGACGTTCAGCGCGAGGAGGTAGGTGGAAAGGCGAGGGGATTCGCAGTATCCCCTCCCAAGCTCCGGATCGCGGCGGAGCTCGACGACGTCGGCCGCATCCAGGTCCGATGCCAGCGAGAAGCCGCCACTGCGATATTCGGTGAGGATCTTTTCCGGGGACATCCCCAGGTGGAACACGAGGCGGTCGCTCTTCGGGTAGCCGGGCCGCCAGTAGTGGGGATTCTTTTCCAGATCGAGGCGCTCGCCGCGATCGAAGCACACCACCCGGAACGGTCCGGTACCGGCACAACCGTCGCGCCAGCGGCCGGCAAACTCCCGATTCCCCTCCGGGACGATGGCCGCCGTGGGGATGCTGAGCAGGGCGGGAAACAACGGCAGGGGACGATCGAGCTCGACCACGAACTCGGTGGCCGAGAGAATCCGGAATCCCGAGAGCTCGGTTGCCGTGCCCTCGTGCAGGGCCCCGGCCCCGCGGATCGGCAGCAGCTGCGCCGTCTCGGGCTCGTTGGTCGCCATGCGGATCACGCGCTCGAAGGAATAGCGAACGTCACGGGCCGTGAGCCGGCGTCCGTCGTGAAAGCAAATCCGCGGTCGTAGGCGGAAATGATAGCTCTTCCCCCCCGGTTCAACGTGGCAAGAGGCCGCCAGCCACGGAATGGTCCGCGCTGCTTCATCGGTCCGGGTTAAGGTC
>Ga0180431_10007298_pt1 | contig 12920 bp, 6 predicted proteins | sample SS_ome_11_FD_132459 | JGI IMG/M metagenome (GOLD analysis project Ga0180431, IMG submission 132459) | Hypersaline lake sediment archaeal communities from the Salton Sea, California, USA - SS_1_MS_1 metaG | ecosystem: Environmental > Aquatic > Non-marine Saline and Alkaline > Hypersaline >... | reverse complement strand
GTTGTCTTCATCGACCTCCGGGACCGCTCAGGGATCGTACAGATTGTCGCGAACCCGGACATCGACCCGGCGTCGCACGAGGCTGCGCACGAGGTGCGGCAGGAGTACGTGGTACAGGTCCGAGGCTACGTCCGTGAACGGCCCCAGGGGTTGATCAATACCGACCTTCCCAGCGGTGGAATCGAGGTTGTCGCCGATGAGATGAGGATCCTCAATCCGGCTAACACGCCACCGTTCTACATCTATGATGACCAGGCGGTGGATGAGTCGCTGCGGCTCCAGTATCGATACCTGGACCTGCGCCGCCAGCGCATGCAGCGAAACATCATGCTGCGGCACGACGTGGTGAAGACGATACGCGATTTCCTGTCCGAGCGAGGTTTCGTGGAGGTCGAGACGCCGATACTGTTCAAAAGTACGCCGGAGGGAGCACGGGACTATCTGGTCCCGAGTCGCATCCATGCAGGCCAGTTCTACGCGCTCCCACAGTCCCCTCAGCAGCTGAAGCAGTTGTTGATGGTGGCTGGCTACGAGAAGTACTTCCAGATTGCCCGGTGCTTCCGGGACGAGGATCAGCGAGGAGACCGGCAGCCTGAGTTCACGCAACTTGACCTGGAGATGAGTTTCGTGGAGCGTGAGGACGTGATGGCGCTGACGGAGGAGCTCATGGTCACCGTGGTGGAGAGGTGCACTGAGTGCGAGCTCCTGGCGCAGCCCTTCCCGCGCCTCAGGTACGAGGAGGCGATGGAGCGATTCGGGACGGACCGGCCAGACATCCGGTTCGGGATGGAGTTGAAGGACATCTCCGATGTCGTGGCCGAGAGCGAGTTCCGCGTGTTCCGCTCCGTAGTGGAAGGGGGAGGCAAGGTCAAGGGGATCTGCGCCCCGGGGTGTGCGGATTACAGTCGGAGCCAGATCGATGAGCTGACGGAGATGGCGCAGGACGAAGGAGCGAAGGGGCTGGCCTGGCTTGGGCTACCGGAGACCGAAGACGGCAGGGATCGCAAGGATGGCGTCCGGTCTTCCTTTACGAAGTACCTGAGCCAAGAGGAAGTCGAAGGGGTCTTAGCGCGTTTCGATGCGCAGGCCGGGGATCTCGTGCTGATCGTGGCCGACAAGGGCGAGATCGTGAATCGGATACTGGGCAAACTGCGGCTCGAGATGGCGGAGCGGCTGGGATTGAGAGAGCACACGGACCGCAGGATGGCTTTCTGCTGGGTGATCGATTTCCCGCTGTTCGAGTGGGACGAGGAGGGTCAGCGGTGGGATCCGAGCCATCACCTCTTCACGTCGCCGATGCCCGAGGATCTGGGTCTGCTGGATAGCGATCCGGGTGCAGCACGGGGTCAGCAGTATGACCTGGTGCTTAATGGTGAGGAGGTAGCGGGGGGGAGCATCCGTATCTTCCGGCGGGGTGTTCAAGAGAAGATTTTCGACCTGATTGGGCTCGATCTCGAGGAGGCGAAGGAGCGCTTTGGTCATATGTTGGAGGCGTTTGAGTTCGGCACGCCCCCGCACGGGGGGATCGCTCCGGGGATCGACAGGCTGGTGATGATCCTGGCCGGGGAGCCGAACATACGCGAGGTGATTGCATTCCCGAAGACGCAGCAGGCGAAGGACCTGATGGCGGGAGCGCCTTCTCGCGTGGAGGAGGAGCAGCTGGAGGAGCTCCACTTGCGTATCGTCGAGTAGGCATCGTTCGTGGGACCGAGCCGTCGCGCTCGGATAAGCCTGGAGGAGAGGGAGGGCCTATGATGGAAGTGATGGAAGGTTTCTTGAAGCAGGTGGAGGATGATGGGGTACGTTTTGTAAGCCTCCAGTTCACGGACGTGATGGGTACGATCAAGAGCGTCACGATTCCCGTGGGGAGGCTGCCGGGTGCGTTGGAGGATGGGGTATGGTTCGACGGTTCGTCGATCGAGGGCTTCGCGCGGATCTATGAGAGCGACCTGGTGCTGATCCCCGACGTGGGCACGTACCGGGTGCTCCCTTGGAGTGCGCCGGGCCGACGGAGGGCGCGCATCATCTGCGACGTGTACGGGGCGCGAGGGGAACCCTCGCCGCGGGTTCCACGGCAGAGGCTCAAGCATATGTTGGGGCGGGCGGAGGAGATGGGGTTCACGTACAACGTGGGACCTGAGTTGGAGTTCTTCCTCTTCCGGCGGAACGGAGAGCCGAACCAGGGCCACGCGGCCCGGCCAGTGCCTCACGACATAGGAAACTATTTTGACTTCTCCCCGCAAGACGAGGCACAGCAGGTGCGGAGCGAGATCATTTTGGCGCTGGAGGCGTTGGGGATGCAAGTGGAGTCGAGCCACCATGAGGTCGCCACAGGACAGCACGAGATCGACTTCCGGTATGCGGATGCACTGACCAGCGCGGACAACGCTGTGACGTTCAAGTACACTGTGCGGGGTGTGGCGGCCAGCCAGGGGCTTTACGCGAGCTTCATGCCGAAGCCTATCTTTGGTATCAATGGCTCGGGTATGCACATGCATCAGAGCCTGTTTGATGCGGAGGGGAACAACCGGTTCTATGATCCTGAGGACGAGTACCGTCTGTCGCGGCTGGCGCGGAACTTCATTGCCGGGCAGATGGAGCACGCCCGCGCGCTATCGGCGGTGGTGGCGCCGACGGTGAACAGTTACAAGCGGTTGACCCCGGGGTACGAGGCGCCGGTCTACGTCTGCTGGGCACAGCTTAATCGGTCGTCGTTGATCCGCGTGCCGGCACCAGGGGGAGGGGCGGTGGCGACGCGGATCGAGTTGCGCTGTCCGGATCCCAGCACAAATCCGTATCTGGCCTTCGCGGCGATGCTGGCGGCCGGGCTTGACGGGATCGAGAGGGATCTGACGCCGCCCCCGCCAGTCAACGAGGACGTCTACCATTTCGACCAGCGCGATCTGGATGAACGGGCGATCGGCACGCTGCCGGGGACACTTGCGGAGGCGCTGGATGCCCTGGAGGAAGACGAGGTGATCCAGGATGCCCTTGGTCCCGACATTACAGACGTCTTCATGAGGGCAAAGCGCGCGGAGTGGGGCGCCTATCGGATTCAGGTCACCGACTGGGAGATTGAGCGGTATCTAGAGACGGCCTAAGCTCCTCTAGAGGATGAGTTCTTCTAGAGGATAAGGTCCTCCAGAGGATAAGGTCCTCTAGAGGATAGGCTCTTCCAAAGGATCAGGCGGGGCGCAAGGGACGGCGGGTCTCACGAGGCTCGCCGTTCTGCTTTACCCGGTCGGGTGCCGTCCAACCACTGTGTCCATGACTGTGCGCACGACCTGCCGTCGCTCGCTGCTGGTGCGGTCTGGTCGGCATTCGAGGTCCAGATGGATGAGAGGGACGAGTGGACCGGGGTCCTGGGAGCGACCAGGGTGCATGAGCGGGACACGTGGCAAGCATACGCTCGTGAGGTGCAACGCACCTGGAAGGTGCATCGCACCGTTTGGGGCGACAACCCGTTGGTGCACCTCTTCTGCGGAATCGCTGGCTTTCGAGCGTGATCTGTGCTATAATGCTTGCGGTTGCTTGTTCTGGGATCCACGCGCAGGGATAGAATCCCCCCGATCCCCGGCAGCTCCGTGCGTGCAGCAACCGTAGGGGGCAGCCGGGAAGTACTCAGGTGCCATCATCAGGGTGTACCATCATGGGACGCTCCCGTTGGTCGATTGGACTCCCACGATCTCGCAGTCGGTCCGAAGACGCGTCCGCTGTGGGTTGCGTCTCGGTGCGGGTGGGAGCGAATCAGCCGGTCCGGCGAAGGCACGGCGCCATTCCCAGGCGCCCGAGCGTGCCACCGCGCGCTGTTGTTTTTGTGTCTCCACTTGACTCCCTTGAGGCGCTTGCATGAGTGACCAGCTTCGGGTCTTTCTCCTGGGTGGGCTTGATATCTTCCTGGGTGACGTCCCGGTCTCTGAGTTTACCTCCCGCAAGTCACCCGCTCTACTCAGCTATCTAATCACCACGGGACGCTCCCACTCACGGGAAGCGTTGAGCGCGCTGCTGTGGGGAGAGTCCGCGGAGGGGCGGGCGCGGGCAAGCCTCCGCACGGTACTCTGGGACCTGCGCCAACACGTCCCAGACCACGTACTGGCGGATCGGCAGTCGGTCTCCTTTGCCACTGACGTGGCCCACTGGGTCGACGTTCACGATTTCAGCACGACGGTCGAGGGCATCCTGAGCTCCGCGCAGGTACGGAGCGATTCTGCACCGCTCCTGACTGAGGAGCAGGTGGAGGCACTGGAGGACGTGCTGGACCTCTATCGAGGGGATTTCCTGGCTGGTTTCTACATCTCCGAGGCCCCTAACTTCGAGAGCTGGGTGTTGAGGAAGCGGGAGTGGGCCAGGCAGTTGGCTATCCAGGGGTGGCATCAGCTGGTGGTACATTACGCGGCTGAACAGGCGTATCTGAGTGGGATTGATGCGGCCTCGCAACTGCTGGAGATCGCGCCGTGGCAGGAGGAGACGCACCGGCAGCTGATGCGCCTTCTGGCGCTGAGCGGTCAGAGGGGAGCTGCCCTGGCGCAGTATGAGACGTGTCGGGAGATGTTGGACGAGGAGCTCGGTGTTGAACCCACGACGGAGACCCGATTGCTCTACAACCGCATCAAGTCCGGCAAGCCGCTGGAGGTATTGGGCGGGCCGCGAACTGAGTTCGAGACGGTCCGTGTTGGCGCCGATGGGTACGCTGTGCCTACGCAGCAGGGCCGCTTGATGGGGCGGGACGAGGATCTGGCCTCCCTGAAGGGGCTTCTGAGCGATCCGGACTCGCGCCTGACGTGGCTGGTAGCCCCGGACGGCGCTGGCAAGACTCGGCTTGCGTGGGAGACGGCCGAGCACATGGTGCAAGAGTTTGCGGATGGCGTGTGGTTCGTCCGCCCACAGGGCGTGGAAAGAGTCTTCGGAGGGGATTCTGCCGAGGAAGACTTGACGGACGGGGACGCGTCCAGCCACGTCATCTTCCCTTTGACGCGGGCGTTTGGGCTTTCTCCAACAGGGGTCACGTCGCTGTCGACGCAGTTGGTGGACTACGTGTGCCACAAGGAGATGTTACTGGTTTTCGACGGTGGTCAATTGGGAGATGGCGATATCGAGTGGTTTGGTCGCCTGCTGCGATGTGCTCCCCTGCTGCGTCTGCTTGTGGTCTCAGCCCGTCCGCCTGCCACATCTGATGGAGAGCACCTGCGGATCGGCGGGTTGGGGGTGCCCGCGTCGAGCGAGCGTCGTGGGGCGGAGGTGCTGGATCTGGAGGACCACCGACCAGAGGGTGGGCTGGCGCTCTTCTTTGAGCGAGCGCAGGATGCCGATCCCGATCTGGAGATCGACGCCTACAGCGCGGGCCATGCGGTGCGTTTGACTCGATTGTCCGAGGGATCTCCTCTGGCGCTGGAGCTGTTGGGGGCCTCGGTAGGGCGGGCCCCTCTTGATGAACTGGTACGGCGCTTCGCGCGTCGCTTAGACAAGGCCGCGGCAGGCGCTAAGGGTCGTGATCGGGTCCAGACGGCGACGCGGGCGGCGCTGGCCTGCACCTGGGATCTCCTGGGGCAATCCCGACAAGTCAGTCTGGCGAAGCTGGCGCTCTTCGACGGCGATTTCACCGAGACGGCGGCTCTGGAGGTAGCCGGCGTCACCCCGGCGGAGCTGCGCGGCCTGGTGCGGGTGCTGTGGGTGGACCGGGTGCGTGGGGGGCGCTGTGTGCTGCACGGCGCGGTGCGCCGATTCGTGCGCGCCAACCTGAAGAAGCTGGCCTGGGGCTCAGGAACCGGCGAAGTCGCCATCGACGGTGTTGGTTTCGGCAGCCGCTTCCGCAGTCACTATCTGGGTCTGGTGTCCCGTCGGGCTGCGGCGTTGGCGAGCCTGACGGCCTCGGCGGCCAGTGAGGAAATCAGCCGAGATTGGAGAAACGTCCGGGCGGCCTGGCGCGGAGCTGTGGTGCATGGGGATCATCGTCGTCTGGCGGAGACGTTGGAGGGGCTGACACGCTTCTTGGTCCTTCGCGGCTGGATGCGCGAAGGTGAGCTTCTCCTGGGGGCGGCCTACGAGGCGGTGAGGGAGGGGTCCGGGGAGACCGGAGCTAACAAGCTGGCGGCGAGGCTTCTGGCAGAACAGGCGAGACTGCTGAATGCGAGAGGGGCGTGCCATGCGGCGGCGGTGACGGCGAGGGCGGCAGTGGACCGGGTATCCGGCACAAACGGGGCTGATCCCCTGCGGCACGCCGCGAGGGGGGCAGGCCTGGTGGAGTGGGGCCACGCGCTGTATCGACAGGGCGAGCTGACCGCCGCTACCGAGAGATTGAAAGAAGCCCTGTCCCTCGCAGGTGATGGTCCATCGGCGGAGGTCAAGGCGCGAGCTTTCCAGTATCTCGGAGCTATTGGTGCGATCTCGGAAGCATACGACGAGGCGGAGCGCTATCTGGGGAAGGCGCTGGAGATCTATGCGTCCCTGGATCACGCTTTCGGCAGCAGCCGGGTGTGGCACAGCCTGGGTCTGACGGCGCTACATCTGCGCCGATATGGGGATGCTGAACGGCATCTTGAGAAGAGTCTCGGGCTGGCGGAGAGGATAGGGTATGGACGAGGTGAAGCCCTGGCGCTGAACGGCCTGGGGCGGCTCGCGGGGGTGGAGGGGGACTACGATCGAGGGGCGGTTCAGTGCGAGAAGGCGCTACGCATCGCGCGCCACACATGTGATCGTCTGACAGAGGCCAGGGTCTTGATCGAGTTGGCGGTCCTGATGCTTCATCGCGGCCGGACGGACGACGCCTGGAAGCGGAGCGTACTCGGCCTCGAGATGGCGCGGGATCTAGGGGACCCGGTCCTGGCCGCCCGGGGCGGGTTGGTAGCGGGCCACGTCTTCACGGAGTTGGGCATGCTGGACCAGGCGCGGGAAGCGTGTGAGTCGGCATTGGAGCTTCAGCGCCGGCTGGGTCAAACGAATCTGATGTTGGAGTCGCTCGCTTGTATGGCACGAGTTAAGCTGGCGGGGGGAGATCCGGCAGGCGCGAAGGACCTGGTTGACCGGGTCTTTGGAGAGCTGGGTCCGTGCTCGCTCGCGGGAGTCAGCGAACCCATGCGGGTCTATCTCACGTGCTACGAGGTTCTGACTGCTGTCGAAGATCCGCGAGCCAGGGACGTCCTGCGCACAGTCCTCGAGCTCTACGAGGAAGGCGACAAGGAAGTAGCCGTGGCCGGGTAGTCATCGGACTCTGTTCGGGGCGCGGAGGGAAGTGACGGGGACGGGCCTTGAAAACAAGCCGTGTCTCCTGGGGAAAGAAAAAGTACCCCCGCCGCGACTCGAACGCGGGCTTCCGGCTCCGGAGGCCGGTGCTCTATCCATCTGAGCTACGGGGGCACCTAGCCACTTTATACCACAGAAGAGGCGAGCAGGCAAGTACGACGCGGTGTCGAGAGCGGACCGTTGTCGGCGTGGGGGCGTGGTGCGTGTTGAGCCGCGCATCGAAGATTGCGCCCCTGAGCAAAGACGGCGGAGGCGGTCGAACCCCCCGGGCTACGTATCCGCCAGGCCAGACTGACGCCGGAGCAGCCGTTCATCCCCCCAGGCCCTGATGTTCTGAGGCGGTTGCGGGACCTCGCCGACTGGACGACGCGCGAGATGGAGCGCATCCGTTGGGCACTGTGTGACGCATAGACCGCAGCCCACGCATCTGACGTCGTCGACGACGCAGGTGCCTTCCTCCACAGTGAGTGCTCCGAACTGGCAGCGATCAAGGCATGTGCCGCAGCCGGTGCATGCCTCGGCGTCAACGACGGTCTTGAAGTCCGCCTTCGCCACAGCCGTTGGCACGCCGAACTCTGCCACGCCGCGCAGGATGCCGCAGCAGCAGGTACAGCAATTGCAGATGTAGTAGTGAGGCTCAACATAGTTGCCCGTCGAGTGGATGAGCCCGGCTTGTTGGGCCTCGGCCAGGATCTGAAGAGCCTCTTCTTTGCCGATCGCTCGCGTTACCGAGCTGTGATCAAAGGCGTTCTCGACCGGGGCGAAGGTGATACAGTTCTCAACGGGATAGTCGCAGCCCCGGCCCAGAAGCCGCTGCTGGACGCGGCAGATGCAGTCCCGCACGCCCCAAGACTTGGCGTTCTCGAGGAGCTGGGAGGCGCGCTCGTGGGGGAAGATCTCTAGCTCGAAGGGGATGGCCTCCTCCACGGGAATGACGCGGTGAAGGGCGGGCTGATCCCTGGTGACGGCGGCGGCGCCGGTCTCCTGGAAGTACTCCTCTACCAGGCGAGCCAGCTCCTCATCCATCCTCGGAAGCTGCTCCTCATAGAATCCTACGACGAACGGCATGAGGCTGAAGAGGAGCTCCCCTTCGCCCCGCCGGACGCGGATGAGCCCTTTGCGGACCATGCCCTTCAGGGTCCGGCGTGCCTCGCCGGGCTCCACCCCAATCCGTTGAGCGATGACGCGACCAGGCTCCCGGCGAAGGTGCATGGCCGCGGCCAAGGCTGCCTCCTGGGGCGTGAAGAGCCTGGCCAATAGGCGAAGCTCCACGCCGCTTTCGGTCGAGGGAAACCCGTTGGGCAGGTCATCCAATCGTTGAGCGAGTTGGGCGTAAACACTAGAGACCATCTTGACCTCCTCATGGCGGGTCTGTCTGATGGGACCGGCGGGCCAGGTGACGGCCCCAGTCTAGCACGGTCTTCTGGAGTTGCCAATCGTGGGTGCGTCATGGTGATGCGCGGGGGGAAGGCGCCAGCGAGCTGTTGCCGCTGGCGGTGTGGGGTATCCAGTCCGCGCGGGGCAGTCAGAAAGGGCGCGGGATGAGGGCGGCCCGGAGCGATCGAGGTGCTTCGCAGGGACGCGTTCAACGCACAGGGCCGCCGGCTCTGGCAGCTCGTCAGTGGACCCACGCGAGCGATGAGTCTTGTCAGGGTGATTCTCTGCGGTAGAATACGATTATGGACGGTCACAGAGGAGGCCATGGACGGGAATCGGGGTCGGCCTTAGGTTCTGTCCTCTTCCGCCTCGCAGTGGTATTGGGCTTGGCGATGCTGATCGCGCTGGCGTTTCTGGTGCACCCGCTGCCCGAGTCCCCGGTGGCGACGCCGAGTTCGGCGCCGAGCGCTAGGCCGAGCGCGACGTGGGAGAGGTCTGAAGCGGGGGGGAACGGCGGAACGCCGGCGGCGGAGGTCGCAGACATCGGGGGGAGCACGGCGACGGCAGTGGTCACGCTGGCGCCTTCGCCAACGCCCACGTCGACACCGACCCCTACCCCCACATTGCCGCCGAGTCCGACCCCAACGGATACGCCGGTACCTACGTGGACACCCACTCCGCAGGCCCCTGCTCTGACTGCGACGGCGGAACTGACTACATCGGCGTGGTTGGAGACTTACACGCTGGCAGGCCGGGTTGAGCAAGGTTCGTACGCGAGCCATGTGACGGCGCGGCAGGAGCCCTATCGCGTCTACCTGCCCCCGGGCTACGACGAGCAAGACCGCCGTTATCCGGTTCTTTATCTTCTTCACGGTTGGCCCTACGACGAGAGTCACTGGGATGTCCTGGGGGTGGATGAGACGGCCGATGCGCGAATCGTCGACGGGACGATGAATCCTTTGATCATCGTTCTGCCAGGGGCCGATGCCGGAGGGCTGTACGTCACCACGAGCGGAGGGCCCGGTTCCTTCGAGGAGCAGCTGGTGAACGAGCTGGTGCCCACCATCGATGCGACCTACCGCACGGTGCAGACCAGGGAGGCGCGGGCCATCGGGGGCATATCCAGGGGCGGCGTATGGTCTCTGGAGATCGCGTTCCGGCATCCGGATGTGTTTGCGATCGTCGGGGCGCACAGCCCGGCACTGTCGGCGAATCGGGCGCCCTCGTACTATGACCCGTTTGTGCTGCTGAGGGAACCAGGGGTCGCAGGGTTGCGCATCTACCTGAGCGCGGGCGACGCGGACTGGGCCCGGCAGGCGACAGCTAATCTCCACGAGGTATTGGAGCGCGAGGGTCTCAACAGCCAGCTGGCGCTCCACGACGGAGGCCACCGGGATGAGCTCTGGCGGGCGCACGTGGGGGAGTACCTGGCTTTCTATGCAGCCGGCTGGTAGGCGCTCCCCGCGCACACGGCTCCGGAGGGCGGAGGAGGATGTTGGACCAGGCGTTCGGGTCTTGAGCCGGGCCCGGCCGGAGCCGCGTTATTGCGGGGTAGGTCTAACGACCGTCTGAATAGAGTGCTTCGTAGACCTGCAGGTGCTCGCGGATGCGCCGGACGTAGAGGCGCGTCTCGCTGAACGTGATCTCCTCAACGAAGCGGTCGGGATCCTCTCCAGCACTCTCCAACCATCGTGCGGCGTTGTACGGTCCCCCGTTGTACGCAGCCAGAGCCGCGTCGATGCGGCCGCCGAAACGATCTCGCTGGGTTGCCAGGTAGTGTGTGCCGAACCTGAGGCTCACGTAGGGAAGGTAGAGGTCGGACGTGGTATAGCCCGGTGGCCAGCTGAGTTCGGCAAAGATCTCCGCTCCCGTGGGCGGGATAACCTGCATCAGCCCCTGGGCGCTGGCGCTCGAGGTGGCAAGACTCTCGAAAAGGCTTTCCTGCCGGATGAGGCTGTATACTAGGAGGGGGTCGAGCTCCACCTTGCTGGCGTTCTCGACGACGAGGTCTTCATAGTGGGTGGGGTAGGCGAGCTCGAGGACGGACCGAGGGGCATCGAGGGTGCTGGTCACCGGGGACAGTCCGATGACGCGCCAGGAGCATAGGATGGACGAACGGTAGAGTCCCAGGTCTGCGTAGGCAACGGCCAACTGGTACTGGTCCAGGGCGCTATCGTAGGTCTCCGAGCGGAGCGCCTCAAGCTCCGCCCTGGCGTCCTGGAAACGGTCTAGCCCCCACAGCTCCTTCCCGCGCTGCCAATGCGGGCTAGCAGCGAGGCGTGGAGATAGACCTTCCGTGGCCCCGTGCTCGTCCTCGTCCAGCTCAAGCCACCGGGCGAGCCAGACACCGGCGGGTTGGTCAGGCGGAACCTGCGACGACGTCAACGGGCTGTCCGTGGACAGATTCGCTGGTTGGTGAGCGGAGAGGAGCTCGGCGGCTCGTATCCCGTAGTAGTCATCCGGGACGCTAGACGCGGTGTGTTCCAGCCGATCCAAGCCCCTCTCCGTCTCCCCCTGATCGAGCAGGAGCTTTCCTGACCAGAGCCCGGCGGGGGCGGCGCGGTCTGAGGCCGCATACTGGTCGATGACTGTCTCCCAAGCCTCGATGGCCTGGTCCGGACTGCCGGCTCGGTGGTGCTCGAGGCCGGCGCGGAAGAGGGCGGACGGCGCCACGTCAGATTCGGGGTATGAACTCTGACACTCGGTGTAGAGGGCGGCGGCAGTCCCGTGTCGATCGTCTCTCTCCAGGAGTCGTCCAGCCTCCCAGAGGGCCCTGGGTGCGAGGGGATGGTCCGGCTCTGCATCGACGAATTCGCGGTAGAGCTCCAAGGCTTGATCGACGCCGAGGGTGCTGGCCTGGAGGTCCGCAAGTTCTAGCCAGGCGTCGCCCCGACGTGCGCTCTCGGGGTGTGTTTCGATGAGGAGTTGGAACTCGCGGATGGCTAGGTCGGTGCTGCCGGCCTCGGCGTAGGAGAGGCCGGCGTACCAATGGGCGTCTCCTGAATGGGTATCGGGGTAGGCGTTGATGTAGCGGTAGAGGGCCCCTACCGCGGGGCCGTAGGCCTCTGCGTAGTAGTCGACTTTGCCACGAAGGAGGTCGTCCACCGGCCGACCAGCCTGGACGAGCCGGACGAGGGAGGAGTAGGCTGCCTCCTCGGTTGGATATCGCTCAACGACCTCGGCGTAGCGGGCGTAGGCTTCCTCGGTCTCTCCAGCCAACATGAGCGTCTCTGCTGCCTGGTAGCCGACACGTGCGCGGTAGCCGGGGAGCTGCGCCATGGCGAGGATGGCATCGTATTGGTCGACGGCGGCCGGGTACTGCTCCTGGGCGACGTAGGTGAGGGCGATCTTCTCGCGTAGGCCGGCCTCGAAGGAGCGCGAAGGCGCCTCCTCAAGGGCCCGGGAATACGCGGGGCGGGCAGAGGTGTAGAGGCCCGCGGCACGGAATGCTTCCCCAATGGCAGCGTTGACGTACGGGGTGATGACGGTGCCTGCCCGGAGGTAGTCGGCGTACGCCTCGGTGGCGGAGACGGGCTCTCCCGCAGCCACGAGTGCGTCACCCAGGAGGAAGGTCCCTGTTTGGGCCTGGTCGCTGCCAGGATGGTGGTCGAGGAGGGCGTGGAGGGCATCGATTGCATCGGCGTTGGATTGATCGCGGAGGTGTGCTCGTGCCAGACCCATTAGGGCGTGGCGAGCGGTCTCCTCGTCGGTCGCCCGTTCGGCCAGGTGGGCGTAGGCGGCAACAGCGGCGTCGTAGTCGCCGTGCAGGAGGGCTGTGTCGCCATCTCTCATCAACATGGCCGGCGACTTGGTCGGTGTTGGACTGGGTGCTGGGGTCGGAGTTGGGGCTGGAGTAGCTGAGGCGGTTGGGGTCGGTGCTGGGGTGTCTGTCTTGGCTCTGGGCGGGGGGTCCGGCAAGGGGGCGCTGGCGGACCGCCAGCACCCGACCAGGCCGATGACCGCGAGTGCCATAGCCATCGAACGGATCAGTATGCGACGCATGGGTGTATTATTGCCGGTCGAATGGCTTTGTCAACCCGGATGCTCGGTCGGGGGTGTTCTAACGACTTGTCGCGGAGATGGTAGCCGGTTGAGTAGACGTTGAGCGAAGCGAGACGTCGTATCGAAACCGAGCGAGCGATGTATCCCAGACGACTCGGCAGCGTAGGCCGCTCCTTGATCTCGATACACCCAGCCAACGTCGCTGGGCACTCGATCAGCGTCGGTTCGACGGTTTTCGCGGATCAGCGTCAGTTCGAGGGGTTTCGTCGATGAGCGTCGCCGTGATAGTCTGCCTCGATAAG
>Ga0180431_10007297_pt1 | contig 12920 bp, 14 predicted proteins | sample SS_ome_11_FD_132459 | JGI IMG/M metagenome (GOLD analysis project Ga0180431, IMG submission 132459) | Hypersaline lake sediment archaeal communities from the Salton Sea, California, USA - SS_1_MS_1 metaG | ecosystem: Environmental > Aquatic > Non-marine Saline and Alkaline > Hypersaline >... | reverse complement strand
ATAAACTTTTCTTCACTCACCGTTCTGTTCCAAACCATATATTCTCAACCCGACATTTGTCAACAAAATTTGTCAACAATTTAAGTAAACTTTTTACCGATTCTCCCCGTCACGCGTGCGATCATCGCTCTCTGCAAAATGCTCAAGGCAGTTTTTTCTCATGACGATAATAATGATGACAACACTCTCGTATCGTCTCACGAGCATGCTGAGTCGCTCCAGAGACTCAACGAAGGGACCTTCCCTGAACCGGAGCCCTTTCCATCAAAGAACAAGGTAGTTGTGGGTATTATGAATATAACAATAAAGCTCATGGAAATCGATGGTGAATTCATCGCAACCTGTCCGGAACTCGACATCAACTGTTATGCTCATAATAAAAAAGAGGCAATTCGGAGGATCGTTACCGTCCTGCGATTCTATATCGATTCGGCGAAGGAGCTCGGTTTCGAGGTAGCGGACTTCGACAGCATCTCCATCGAGGGCTCAACAACGAACATGTGGTTCATGAACAAATCCCTCATCCACAAATCAGATTCAATAAATTAATGCCGCCGAAAAGAGAGAGGAAGGGACTGCCTCTCGTACGCCCCTATCAGACACCGATCAGTCAAGCTCGGATTCGTTGATGGTGAATTTATACTGGCGCAGTATATCTGTCTTCCACTGCTCTATCAACATATTTCTCTTGGAGCTCTCGAGTATTCTTCGTATCCGCTCCTTCACCCGCTGAAAGGGCTCTATCTCCTTTTCACGCCTGTTTCCCTTCGTGATCATCCGATAGTACCTCTTCTCCCTGTTCTTCTCATACTCGGCGCGCATCTCAGATTCGGTAACCTTCACCGCATCGGCATGCATGCTCTTCATATACTCACGGGCGAGGAGAAACTCCGTCCGCATGGCAGCATTCTTCAGGAATTCGGGATCTTTATCGATGCCCTTCCGGAGGGCCTCTCGTTTTAAAAGCTCAAACCGTAAAATATTCTGCGCGAGGCTCATCTTCTGCTGATCGGTAACCCGGGGGACCGGCCCGCTCCCCCGCCTGAATCGACTGGTAAAAAGCTGAATGCGCTTGTTCAAATCGTTAACCGTGTAGACGGTCTCGCCAATTTTAAAAAGAACCTGCCCGGGATCGGCGCTGACCGCTTTCTCGATTTGCACTTTCACATCATCCCGATTCATCAGATTGCGGACATACTGCTGCGATTTTCTCCGCAGTAATCTGTTTTTCAGCCGCTGCGCTTCAACCGTATTCTCGATGACATCTTCGATATTGTCCTCGGTCAGCTCAGCCTTATCGGTAACCATAACAATATAGACACCGTTGGGCAACGGCGCCGGTTTATCGGAATAAACAGTGATCGGCTCCGGCGCATAGTCATCTTCATTCAGCGTAAAGACAACCCGTGAATACTCCGGCGGGAGCATATCGAATATGCGATACCCGATATCCCCGCCTTTCTTCCTTGAAAAATCCTGGGAGTACTTTTTTGCCAGGTCTGAGAACTTCTCACCGCTTTTGAGCTTATCAAGTATCGACCGTGCGCGCGAAAGGGTTTTCTTCAATTCAAGATCCATCTCGTTCCTGGTGAGCTTGACCTTCTTATTCTTCTCCACCTTAAAATCGCGCACCCGCAGATAAATATGACTTATCCTGACGACCGGTTCCGAAAAGGTCGCCCCCTCCGTAATTTCACGTTTGTATAAATGCTTCATGAGCTGCTGCTCGGAAGACATATCGGCGATGACCTTGAAGTGCTCACTCCTGTCAAAACCGTGCTTTCTGGCCTCAAGCGCGGCGATGCGATCGACAGCCATCCGTTTCAGCTTGTCCATGAACTGCTTCTTGTTTTTGGTAACGGACTCAGCTTTATAGTGATTCATCTCCATCCAGTTAAGAAACTCTCCCCGCGTAATTTTCCCGTCCGTATACACAGCGAGAACCTCATCTGCACGATTACAGCCCGACAGTGCGAGTGCTACAAGGGAGCAGATAATTACCGTGAAACCGTATCTCATCACCACTTTCTCCTTTGAATCCATTGAGGAATATAATACCGCTTTACCGGATCGTCCGAAAATACACCGCAGGGCAAATAGCTGTCAATATCTTTTATCGGGCTCCGCTCATGATATTTCGCCGTGTCCTGACAGGGTTCATCACAGGATACCCGCACAATCAGATGAACATCCTTAACCATATAGGTGTTACGGAGATCGCTCTTGTTACATCCCATCACGATGACTGCTGAAAATATTGTTTAAATATTGTTGACAATATCACACCTTCGGTAATGCTGAATAATGACAGAATAATACCATGCTAACGAACGAAGAAGGGGAGATGCATCCTCGAAGAAGCGTGAAACAGATACAGGAATATGAAAGATCACAAAATATATGCGGACAAGCTGAACAGGCTCCTCACCAGTGACGAGCTGGTCAGCTTCAAGAAGGACAATTCCACGCTGGTTGAACTGGGCTATGAGTGCGTCGAGCTCGGCGACTTTAAACGGGCCTTTCATCTCTTCAGCGCCAGCATGCGAGTCAACGGTCCTGATCCCGATATAATGAACGGCCTCGCCATTTCACTCTGTGAGCTCGGAAAACTGAAATTATCGAGAATCGTTCTCGAAAAAGCGGTTGCCATGTACCCGAACGACGCGATAACCCTCGCCAACCTTGCCGGCGTGCACTGGGAGCTGGGCTCGTACGAGCAAGCAATACACTTCTATCACCGGGCAATAACCGGTGATCCGGATATCATAGAAGCGCACATCAATCTCGTAAATCTCTATTATGAACAGGGCGAACTCTTCATGGCGTATGTCACCTGCCTTCAATTCCTCAGCTTCCACCCTGACGACATGGAGGGGAATGAACTGCTCGACGAGCTCCTCCTCAATATCGGAATATCAAATGTATGATACAGGAGCCGCACAACACGCACCCGACATCATCAGCACCGGAATACGAAAAACCGAAATCATAACCCGCATAACAGGACGCATACCGTAAGGAATGTGGCTATGGGAAAAGATCGGATACCCTCCGAGGAGGAATGCTACGGGATTATGCAGCGGCATGAGATGCTTCCCAATATACTCGAACACTCGAAACAGGTATTAAAGGTATCGATCGCCCTCTATGATAATATCAACACTACCGCTCGGCTCAATCGAGAACTCATCGTTGCGGCGGCGCTCCTGCATGACATTACCAAAACGCAATCGATACAGACAAAGGAGCCGCACGACAAAACCGGCGCCGCGCTCATGCGGAAGCTGGGATTTCATCGCGTTGCCGATATCGTTGAGCAGCACGTTATTCTCAAAAACTTTGATCCTGACGGGATGCTTGACGAACGGGAGATAGTGTACTACGCCGACAAGCGGGTGATGCATACCAGCATCGTCTCCGTTGAGAAGCGAATCGACGACATTATCAACCGGTACGGGAACACGGATGAGCGGATACGGCTGATTCTGGAGAATAAAGAGCGCATCCTTCAGATGGAGCGTAAAATCAAACGGTTCCTGAAGAGGGATATTGATGAGATACTCGATGAGCTGAAGTCAGAGCACCTCCGATTCTCATGATGCTGCTCATCCTTCATATGCGCTGCGAGCATGGAGATGTACTGTATACTTGACTGCTTTGTGGACGAACCGGCCTGTTTCGGGGTCCCCCCCTTCCTCTCACCGTACCCCCGCTACCTCTACGGGGCGCTCGTTGACGCCGGTGTTGACAGCGAGAAAATACGGTATAGTACCATCGAGACGCTCAGAGAAAACGAGTACCGGCTTCCAGAAGCCTTCTCACAGGTATTTCTCATCGGGGGAGCCGTTGTTCCGGGGAAGTATCTCGGATCGCGAATCGGCACCCTCAGAGAGGTCGAGAGGATAATTGCGAACAACAGCGGAACCGGATTTGCCATCGGCGGTCTGATAAGCCATCTCATTCCGGACGGATTGCCCGGCGTAACACTGGTTAGAGCCGACATTGAGAAATTCGCCTTTCACACGGTCAGGGGAGATCCCCACGACATGAGAAGGGACTATCGGGAGCTGTCACGATGGGCCGTCCAGGGTGCCGCGGTGGTGCGCCAGCATCCCTCCTTCCCCAATCTGATATGCGAGATAGAGACCTATCGGGGGTGTCCCCGAAAAACCCACTGCTCCTTCTGCTCGGAATATCTCTTCAGGGAGATCACCTTCAGAGATGGCCAGGATATTATTGATGAGATCGAGGCGCTCATCGAGAAGGGGATACGGAGATTCAGGATTGGCCGACAGGCCGACATCCTCCAGTACCAGACGCCCCGCAGAAAATTCAAGAAGGGCTTCCCGCAGCCGGATCCGAAACCGATCATCGAGCTCTTCTCGGCGCTGCGGGAGAAGCGGTTACGGGGGGAGATTGCAGTCCTGAATATCGATAATGCGAATCCCGGAACCATATACCACTTTCCCGATGAATCCTCACGAATACTCGAAGCAATTGCAGATGCGGTTACCCCCGGTGATACCATCGCCCTGGGTGTGGAATCATTCGATACCGCGGTGATTGCGCAGAACAACCTCAAGGTGAACAGGGATGAGCTGATTGCCGTGTTGACGCTCATCAATCGGATTGGCGGGAAGCGGGTCAATGACATACCCGTACTGCTGCCGGGCATCAACCTGATTCACGGGCTTATCGGGGAGACCGCAAACACCTTCAAGATAAATTATGAATCGCTTCTCGATATACGCGACCGGGGGCTTCTCGTCAAACGGATAAACATCCGCAAGATTCTCATCTTCCCCGGTACTCGAGCCGCAGGCGAAGTGAAGAGAATCTCCGAATCAGTTCGGAAGCGATATGACTTCTTCAGGGAGAAGATCCGGAAGGAGATTGAACACGATATGCTGACCCGGATTTATCCGACGGGCGCCATTCTGCGTGATCTGCTTGTCCTGGAGCATCGATTTGACTACTCATACGCGAAACAGATAGCGAGCTATTCGATCACCGCCAAGATTCCGGTGCCCCTCCCGCTCCAGTCGCTCTGCGATGTAATCGTCACCGGGCATCGGGAGCGATCGCTCATCGCCCTCCCCTATCCGATCGCCATCAACGCGATTCCGCAGAAAGCAATGGAACACATACCGGGGATTGGCAGGAAGCTCGCCTCCCGGCTGATAGTAGAGCGTCCCCTTCAGAAGAGGGAAGATATCACCGACATTGCACCGCATCTGGACAGGAAGATCTCCGATGCGATCCGCTTCTGATTTTATTGAGTGAAAGGCGTGCAGGGAATTCTGGCATCATAAGAGACCGGCCGGAATTCAGTACTTCTTTCGCTCCCTGTCGTGATTGAGCCTGTTCATGATATAGACAGCAGCATAGGCGCCGATCAAACCGGTGATAATATTCACCCCGGCATCGATCGCAAGGAACCGCAGCACCCGTATAGCAATATCAAGCAACAGCCTGTCCAGGATAAATCCACCGATGAGGGCCCCGATGACGCCGACAACCAGCCCGCCGATAAAACCACCGAAGAGATCCCGTTTCTTTACATAATAGTAAATCCACGAAACGATTGCGCCGAGTCCCAGATATATGATAATTGCAAGAATTTTCATGAAAAAGCTCTGTAACTCTTCAGACATAGCCCATCACACTCCTTCCTCCTGATTGCCATTACACAGCGGCTTGCACAACATGGAGAGATTTACCATCGAAAAACAATATGGAACAGTATACGGCAATTACTTTTTATCGGGTTACCCAAAAAAGATATCTCCCTTGCCCCTTCTGACAATAGTCATCTCGCCGGTGGAAAAATCGATAACGGTCGACGGCTCCGATACCTTGATGCCGCAGTCGATAACCAGATCTATCTCATTCCTGAGCTGCCGCTCCATACCGGACGGCTCAACAATGTACTCACCCGAAGAGGTGCTCACACTCGCCGACAGTATCGGCCTTCCCAGGGCAGCAACGAGGGCGCGTGCTACAGTGTTATCCGGGATGCGAATCCCGATTGTTTTCTGATTGGTGAGAACAATACGCGGAACGAGCTTCGATGCCTTGAATATGAAGGTGTAGGGTCCCGGCAGGGCCTTCTTTATAATCTTAAACGCCTTATCCGAGACATTTCGCACATACTCATGGAGCTTGGAGATATCGGAAAAGATGAAGCTCAAGGGCTTGTTCTTGGGTATCTTCTTTATGCGGTAGATCCGCTCAATCGCATGCTTGTCGCTGATATCACACCCATACGCATATACCGTATCAGTCGGGTAGATGATAACACCGCCATCCTCGAGAATATCCCTCGCTTTCGTGATGAGACGCTTCTGAGGATTTTGTTCGTTGATTACAAAAATCATCTCGCCTCACGAAAACAGACTGCTCCGTAAACCACTATGAGCCGGAACCCGTCACGTCAACTATTTAATACCTGAAGGGGCGGCCTCTCATAAAAACGAACCCCCCCGTGACGATCAATATAAAAAAGGCTTTTGCAGGAGAGCCCTCTGCAAAAGCCTTTAACCTGGTAAATGCATAGAAGGAGTGTCGACTGCTTCCGTTAATTTCTTCCCTCAATCCACTTTTCATGGGAAGCAAAGAAATCGTTCGGAAACATTCGAATAAATTGATTATCAATCACTACACTTATCGGATGTATCAAAAATCACTTTAATACTTTTTTCGCCTGAAGGACGGGGAATTTTCACCCGCTTGTTCTTGCTTTTCATGGCAAATTATGCTATACTTAATCAAAGCCGTTTTATTCAGATGAACATGGTGACAGTATCAAGAGCAATATTTTATCGCGATACCCGGAATCCGACAGTAATGATGGCGGGGGTAAATTGACAAAGTATTATGTCAGTGCGGGGAACGGAAGCTTATTTGCATTGTCATCGCGAGGAGCAACGCGACGAAGCGATCTATGTTCATTGAACAATCAATCACCATGAAAAGAGATTCCTCGCGGAGTTTACCCCGAGATAATTCGAGGGGCTCGGAACAGGCTCCGCAATCTCTGTTCATAAACAGACCGATTGTAGAAATAATGATAAAATAATGAACGTAAAGTGTTAATAAATAGAGATCGCTTCGCTGCCTGCCGGACAGCAGACAGGCGCTCGCGATGACGTGCCGTTATTCAACAATCACGCCGGACTCGGGGGGAGCATACCATTACATCAAAACAATTATGCTCATTTAGAACAGGAATCGTTCGATGAAGGGCATGTTCGGATATAACCGTTTGCATTATTCTGGATAAAGCATGCCTTAAATGTAATTTTATAATTGATCCCTCGAGCTCGTTTTATTTTACTGTTACCGGGAGACGACACACGTATTATGGGCGAGATAGAGCTCAAGATAAAGAGCAGGAATCTGGACACACTCATCGCGCTGGTGCGATCACAGAACCGCACTGCCGATACCGATTTAATTGAAAGATCTTATCTGAAGGCCTGCCGAGCACATGACAATCAGTTCCGGCTCTCAGGAGAGCCCTATATTACACATCCCCTCGAGGTCGCCATCATCCTCGCACAACTGAATATGGACACGGCAACCATCTGCGCCGCACTCCTTCACGATACCGTTGAAGACACCGAAATAACCATCAATACCCTCAAAGAGGAATTCGGCGAGGAGATTGCAGAGCTCGTCGATGGCGTCACAAAAATATCATCGCTCAAGAAAAGATCAAAACCTATCGAGCAGGCACAGAATCTCCGGAAAATGCTCATGGCAACCGTCAAGGATGTCCGGGTTATACTCATCAAGCTCGCCGATAAACTGCACAACATGCGTACCATTATGTTTCATCCTGAAGACAAGCAGCAGCAGATTGCCAGGGAGGTGCTCGATCTCTATGCGCCCCTTGCCGGCAGACTCGGAATCTCAACAATCAGATCAGAGCTGGAAGACCTCGCCTTCCACGTGCTCGAACACGAGGAATACCACACCATCAAGGAGATGGTGGCCGATAAAAAACATGAAATCGAAGCATATATCGAAAACATCAGGAGTATTCTTCAGCATAAATTCCAGGAGCTGAATATCACGGCGAAAATAACGGGGAGGGCAAAGCACTACTATTCAATTTACCGCAAAATGAAGTATCAGGGGAAATCCTTCGCCGAAATCTTCGATATCCGCGCCATCAGGATAATCACCGATGAGGTCAAGGACTGCTACGGCATACTGGGCGTAACTCACACGCTCTGGACGCCAATCACCTCCCGGTTCAAAGACTACATAGCCGTCCCGAAATCCAACAGGTATCAGTCGCTCCATACGACCGTTATGGGACCGGACGGCCATCCACTCGAAATTCAGATACGCACCTGGGAGATGCACCTCGTGGACGAGATGGGCGTCGCCGCCCACTGGCTCTACAAGGAGGACCCCCGGATCATCAGCAAAGAATATCGGAACATGTCTCTCCTGAAAAATTTGGACCAGTGGGATTCAGAGGTGCGGGACACCCGTGAGTTCATGAAGGAAGTCAAAATGGATCTCTACGAAGACGAGATATTCGTCTTCACACCAAAGGGGAAAATAATCAAGCTCGCCAAAGGTTCAACGGCGATCGATTTTGCCTACGCGATTCACACCGAGGTGGGAAACAGTTGCATCGGCGTCAAGATCAATAATAAACTCGTCCCGCTCAAAACCGAGCTCTCGAGCGGCGACATCGTCGAGATACTGACCAGCAAGAAGGGGCATCCCTCCGAGTCGTGGCTCAAGTTCGTCAAGTCATCGAATGCACGCTACAAGATCAGAAACTGGTTGCGAAAGCATAAGGAACCCCAGGTTAAAGAACCTCCCGTCAGGCCATCGAAGAAGAACACCGTCGAGGTTTCCATCCCGGAATCGGAGCTCATAAAGATCAAGCAGTACAATAAGCGGAACAAGCTCACGCTCAGCATCAACGGAACGTCCAACATCATGATAAAGCTTTCCCAGTGCTGCCAGCCGATACCCGGAGATGACGTCGTCGGATTCATAACGAGGGGGCGGGGAATTACCGTCCACCGGACGAGCTGCCCCTCACTGAAGAGGCTCAAGCTCGAAAAAGAGCGGCTTATCAATATCGTGTGGGAGAGCTCCGAGAGCACCGAGAGCACCTATCCCATTAAGCTCGTTGTCCACGCCACCGATCGGCAGAATCTGCTCAAGGATCTGGCAGAGGAGATGGCACAGTGCAAAACCAACATCATAAAGGTGGAAGCGCAGGTTATCAGCGAAGGCGATGCCATGTTCAAGTTCATCCTGGAGGTGAAGGGCGTTAAGCACCTCAAAGAGATTATCGAACGGGTCAAGCGGATCAAGAGCGTCACCAATGCTTATAAGCTCAATGAAAAGGTGGTATTAAAATAGGGATCTGACGTGAGAACGGTACTCTGTTCCTCCTCGCCGAGACGAAGGGAGATCCTCGGCACCGTAATTGACGGCTTCGAAATTCACCCACCCGAAATAGATGAAGCGCACGGTGAGCAGGAGAGCCCCCTCGCCTATGCCAACCGCATCTCCAGAGAGAAAGCCGAATCGTATCCCATCCCGCACCGCGATGAGCCATTCCTGATCATCGGCTGCGACACCATCGTAACGCTCGACGACCTGATACTCGGAAAACCGGGGAATTACGATGACGCCCGGCGCTCTCTGCAGATGCTCAGCGGCACAACACATACGGTCATCAGCAGCCTAACTCTTTTCTATCAGGGGAGCAAACGCAACTCCATCACGGATGCGGAGATAACCCGCGTTGCCTTCAGACCTCTCAATGAAGAGGACATTCGCACCTACCTGAGACGTATCGATTATACGGACAAGGCGGGCGCCTACGCGCTTCAGGAACACGGCGAGATGATAGTTGAACGGATAGAGGGCTCAGCCACAAATGTCATCGGATTTCCCCTTCGGCTGTTCTACAAGCTGATCGGCCGTCTCGCTCTCACCCGGTCCCTTTTCGGCCCATCATGATGCTGTAATCGATGAGACGTCTAAGGGGCCATACAGCAGAGATCTCGAAAATAAGTTGACCGGCTTATCATTCGTATCGTATCCTTATGAAGGCATTACATTTTTATAAAAAGAGAAAAAGAGGAATACCCCTATGGACAAGAGAACACAGTTCATCGTTGACAGAAAATTTCAGTTGAAGCAGGCATTTTCAACTATCCGGATTACCTTTCTCGCCGTTGCAATTTTTGTTGGAATCACGGTCGGTACTATCGTTTACAACAATTATAAGCTGGGAATCATGTCAAAAAACAATGAAGATATAATCGTAAAATTGGAAAATATCAACATAATCCAGGATAACATCGTCGAAACGATACTGACCTGGACTCAGGAACCGGGAGGGAAAACACAAAAAAAAGCCATCTCCGAGGTTTCCCGGAAACATCAGGGAAACATTCAGATGATACAGGAGAATATTACCACTATTCAGAGTAATATCACCGCAAACAACCGTATAATCGACAATAACAATATCATGCTCATTCTGGTAGTGGTACTGCTTATCCTCGCCGTGCCCCTCCTCTACTTCCTGATGATACGAAAAACCCATCACATATCCGGTCCCATTCACGTTATATCCGAATACCTCAGAGAAATTATCGAAGGGAAAATCCCGACGGTACGGCCCATACGAAAGAATGACGAGCTCCAGGAGTTCTATACGCTCTTTGCGGAAATGGTGGAGCACCTCAGGGAGAAGGAGGGGAGATAAGGATACCGCAGCGATTCCGGATGCATCCCGGGAAAATTTTTCTTGAAAAAATTGCACCGATGCCCGAGAGTGTTCGATACAAGCGGGTGTAATTCAGCGGTAGAATGTCAGCTTCCCAAGCTGAACGTCGCCGGTTCGATTCCGGTCACCCGCTCATTCAACTTCCTTTTTTATAAACAGTGCCCTACCCCCATTTTTCGTCCACTCACAGTTAGAGATTCAATACTCTCTGATACTCGCCGTTAAGATTTTCTCCATACTCAATTTGTTTCATAATAACCGATGAGCTGTGGGATGAGTCATGTTTTTATCTATTCCTTAAAGCCAATTTTACGTTTTGGTTTTTTATCTTCAGTAATTAGTTGGCGAATAACTTCAAATATATTCTGAATTTCTGCATCATGCTCTAGATACATGCGTTCAAGCTCATCAATTCTATTTAATATTTTTTCCTGTGAAGACAATAATTTTCTTAGCTGAGTGAAAGCTCTCATTATCTGAATATTTACCGATATTGCTCTTTCACTATTAAGTACACTTGAGAGCATTGCTACACCCTGCTCTGCGAAAGCATATGGATTGGTAGTCGAATGTTTAAGAGACTCGAACCGATCGCAATTCGCGATCAGTTCATTCTTTTCTTTTTTTGTTAATTGGAAAATGAAATCAGGTGGGAATCGTTTTTTGTTGCGTTTTACCTGTTCGTTCAATCTGTATACTTTGACTCCATACAAATCCGCGAGATTTCTATCCAGCATTACCTTAACATCTCGAATGATGAATATTTTGCTTTGAATAACTTCAATGGATAAGATTTCGGACATTGCGAAAGTGCGCTGGGCACGGATGCCCGAGTGCCGCGATGACACGGAGGGCAAGGAGCGGCCGCCGGTGTGGGGATTGTACACCGTCCGTATCCGGTTGTTGGAGTCGGAGCTCATCTCCTTGGTGAGGCCCCGGTCGTTGTCCCGCTGGCGGGTCATGTTCCCGTTCCCGTCGTACTCCATCAGGAAGCGGTTCAGCCAGTTCACGCCGGACTTTTTGATTGACATCAAATTTCAATCAATATAGATTATCTTTTAAGAAATACCCTAATAAAGAGAATACAATATATCAGCACCATTGAAAATCTTGAAATGATAAATAATAAATAATGATTACGGATGAGCATATAGCAATAATAACGAAAAGGATTATAGAAGCGTATAATCCCAAATATATTTACCTTTTCGGATCCTATGCTTGGGGCATTCCGGAGCAAGCACGGGATGTCGATCTTCTCGTTGTTGTACAAGAATCTTCCGAAAAGCCTTACCGCCGATCGATAAAAGGATACAAGGCCCTGAAAGGCCTTGAAGTCGGCAAAGATATTCTCGTCTATACCGATAAGGAATTCAATGAGATATGCGAAGATCCTTCCTCCCTCTGTTACAAAATAAAAATGCAGGGCAAAATGATATATGAAGCAGCATGAGTTCTGGTTGTTAAAAGCTCACAATGACCTGAATTCGGCAAAAAAGCTCATCTCCGGAGACGACCCCATTACCGACACAGGAGCGTATCACACACATCAGTGTGCCGAGAAAGCATTGAAAGGATATCTCGCCTTTCACAAAAAGCCTGTCGAGAAAACAAATGACATTCAGCTTCTCCTCGAGAAGTGCATGAAAATTGATTTTGATTTTAAATTAATCTACGATGACGGAATTTCCCTGAATCCCTATGCTACTGAATTCAGATATCCCGGCCTTGTTATCAATCCCGATCTGAATGATGTCGTGGAAGCAGTTTCAATAGCGGAGAAAATTCTTCACTTTATCAAAGAGAAGATAGGTTCAGATTTTAACAAATAATTCCAGTAACATCTCATACGCTGTACTTTTTTTAATGAGCGGTACTCCCGGTTTACGAAACCGGTAAACTTTCCCCATCAGGAAGCGGTTCAGCCCGTACTTCGTCGTCTCTATGTCGGTGGCGGCGTGATTGTCGTAGCCGTAAGTCCACCGGTCTTCCGGGGCGTGCGTTTCCGACGTTATCTTTTTCGCACTTCCCTGTTGATTCCTAAATACACCCTAAATAATCTTTACTTCAAATTCCCGTAATAATCGGCATACCGGTCTATAAGCGATTTTATCATGCTCTGATAGGGGATCCCCTCCCGCTT
>Ga0180431_10007295_pt1 | contig 12923 bp, 13 predicted proteins | sample SS_ome_11_FD_132459 | JGI IMG/M metagenome (GOLD analysis project Ga0180431, IMG submission 132459) | Hypersaline lake sediment archaeal communities from the Salton Sea, California, USA - SS_1_MS_1 metaG | ecosystem: Environmental > Aquatic > Non-marine Saline and Alkaline > Hypersaline >... | reverse complement strand
TGGGAAGCATAAAGGCTTTCAAGGGGCTGGGTGATGATGCCCTGTCCAAGGCCCTTAAGCTTGCGGATGATCTGGATGCAGCCACTATGCAGAAGGTGCTTAAGAACAGGCACCTGACAGGCTACATAGATGATGTGTATAAGGCACACAGCGTGCTGGGCAAGAGTGCAGTGCAGCGGATGCTAGACATGCCTTGGCTTTCAAGGGGGATGAGGGCACTCACCGACGACCAGATGAGGGCTGCCTGGAAGGTACTCTCAGATAACGAGGAGCTGCTCTTAAAGGGCCACAATGCGTTCCAAGGGTCATGGATAGAGAGAACCATAGACTTCAAGCATATGCCTCCCGGCAAGACAACCCCCATGGCGGTATACAAAGACGGACTCAAGATAAACATAGACAAACTGGACGAGGTGGTGAAGTACGGGGACATAATGATATCACACGAATTCGGGCATGTGAACCATTTAGGGCCAAGGGGCTGGCCGAAACTAGAATCCGGGGGGACACAATTCGGGTTCAAGAACAAATACATGGAGATTCCTAAGCTTGATAATGCAGCGGCCCCAAAAATTGCTGAAGAGCTTGTAGCAGACAAGGTAGGCATACTAAGAGATGCTGCAAAGACCCAGAAATTCGCTGAATGGACGGAAAGTGTGCTACCGAATATAAGGGAAGGCTTCAAGAGCGGGGAACTTGCAGACAACATGCTGGCATATGACAGGGCACTCAGGCTTAGAATAAGTATAGGCGAAATCAAGCCTGCCCTGGCCACACAACTGGATGAAATCGTGAGGAACGGCATAAATACGGCGAGTCCAGACTTCTATCTGACATTCACAGACTTTAATCTAGCAACCAAATCTGCAAAGACGTGGATAGACCAAGTGAAGGTATTCATATGAGAACTGAAGATAAGGAAAAGAGAGAGAAATTCATGGCCCTGAAAAGGGATCTTGACAAGAAGGTGCTGGCAATAGAGAGAGAAATGAACAAGTTTGTCTTCGGCTCTCCTGACGTCAGGGACGGCATGGAATTGAACTGGGGAAGACTGAGCGATTTGAAGTGCCCGCTAAGCGACCCTAACACAGAGCCGGAACACCAGAAGAGGATGGAGCTTGATGGAAACCATTATGTGTGCAGTAAATGCGGCTTCAGGCTTGAGAAGAAGGCAGTTGACGAACTCATATCTGTAGTAGAGAGAATGAAAGGCATTCGAAAACCAAGGGAATGATTTTTAAATCATAACTTGCTATTTTTCATATCATGAAAGGGAGAGTGCTGGCGCTGACCGGCGTGCTTCTGCTGGTCATCGCCGTTTCAGGGTGCGTGAGCCAGCCCCAGGAGGAGGGCCCCAGGATAGTTGAGGTCGGGTTCACCGAGGGGGTCAAGTACACGTACTCGCTGGAATACGCTGACGTTAACGACACCCTTATAGTCGAATTGTACGTGACGGACGACACCCCTGTCTACTGGGAAGGCATAGCAGCCATGAAGGGCAGGCTGGTGTCCGGCAATGATAGCCACAAGCTGGCCAACCTGGCCAGGTTCAGGATAGGCAAGGAGAACTACTGGATAGGCATGACCGGAAGGCTGAGCCTGCAGGAAGCAGTGAAGAAAGACCACCTGCTGGACAGGTTCCTGGAGAACGACATATCCAAGCCCTTCTTCCTCCTGTCCTTCGTCAGGTCAGGCGGCCTGAATGTCACGGAACTGCTGGAGGGCAAGGCCGCATCTTACAAGCAAAGCGGCTGGGAATACAGCATGGCGGCAGAGGGCCCCCTGGCAGTGGATGATTTCCTGGGCTACAAGGTGGAAACTGTCGACCTGCCCACAAGGTACACCTTCTACGTGTCGGCAGGCGAGCCCTACCTGCTGGTGCACATGAACCAGGGAGGCCTCATCATGGACCTGAGGGACATATCCCTGGAGAATTTCAGCCTCTCAGAATGGGAGGATTACGTCCTCTTCCTGGAGTCCAGCACGTTCAACAGGAGCGGATGCTCCGATTACCTGACCGGGGAGGAGGCAGAGGGGCTCCTGGGGGCAGACGTGAGCATATCCAGCTCCGTGTCAGGCGACCTGGAGCTGGGCCAGGCAGCCAACCTGGTCTGCGTGTACGACTCCGAGTCAGAGCACATAGCCCTGGTGCTGGAGAGGTTCCAGACAGGCGACAGGGCCCTGGAGAGGTACGGGGACTTCCTGGACGCCCTGAACGCATCCGGCAGCATAGAATGGAACGAGACGAACGAGTTCGGCGTCAGGTCAGTCAGCTACACTGGCGGCCTGACCAATGACATAAGGTTCATAAGCGACATTGACCCAGCCTTAATGGTGACCGTAGCCTCCCAGAGGGAGGAAGTGGCCAGGTCTGCGGCAGGCAAGGCGGGAAGCAGGGTAAACCTCATGGTGTGACGTTCACTTTCAGGGCATTGCCCATGGAGTGGTGGAGGACTTCCTGGAGGGTTCCGTTCGCTGTTTCTATCCCGGTTATGGTGGTGTCTGTCAGCATCCCGGTTATGTTCACCATGGCCGCCAGTATTATGGCCGCTATGAGGAGCATCGCTATGTACTTGAGGGGCATCCCTTCCATAAAAAGAGCCTGCCGGATTATGCCGGCCCAGGCGCCTCCTCAATGTCTATCATGCATCTGTCCCCCATGTCACAGCCTCCCTATAAGCATTGCCTGGGAGATTAATAAGGTTGCCGTGAATATGACGAGGGTCAGGGGTATGGATTTGGCCATCTCGAAATGGAACGATACCCTGTCCATCCCGAACCTTATCCTGGAGACGTACCTTATGAGCACGTAATTGAGCGCTATCACGTACATGCCGACTATCAGGGAGAGCACATCCGGGCTTATGGAAGGGGCCGTGAATATCTGGGTCAGTCCGTACTGGTTCGTCATGAACTCGGTCTGTACCGAATTCACGGTGTCTGTTATCAGCTGGAACAGCACGACTATTATGGCGCACACTATGGGCGCGAAGAAGAGGACGGTCGCCTTCATCATGGACAGGCTCTTGGCCAGCATGGTGGACAGTTCCCTCTCCACGTCCCGTATCCTGGTCATGTACTGGTGCATCATCTCTGCAGTCTGTGACGCGGCCCGGCCCCCCTTCCTGAGGGAGTTGGCTATCAGGCCGAAGGCGGACCTTATCATGAGGGAGCCGGAATCCACCTCCATCGCCGCCTTCTCCAGGGTCATGGACCTCCTTTTCATGTTGTTCAGCATCCTCTCCAGGAAGGCTCCTATCTCCATGTTGCCCATTATGCCCCTGGCGAATTCCACCGCGCTTTCTATCGGCCTCCCGTCTGACAGGTGGTTCTTGATGTGGTACAGGCTGTCCACGAACTGGCTCTCCAGCCTCTTCACCTTCTCCCTGTCCTTCTTCAGGTGGGCGCTCTGCCCGTAGAAGTAGACGCTGGCCGCTATCCCGACGCCCCAGACCAAGGAATAGCTTCCTATGATGTTCGCTATCGCGAACGGGCCTGTCAGGGCCAGCCCTGTCTTGGCCATCAGGTAGAATATCCCCGGGGCGGATATTATGAATCCCAGCGCCACTGCCAGGGGGTTGGACGGGACTGCAGACTTGCCTATCATTATGTAGCCATGGGAGCCCTTCGTTTCAGCCGGGGAGAAGGTGGCGGGCCTCTTCTTCATGACCACGTCCGAGTATATGTAGCACGCCACAAGGGAGACCGCAAGGAACGCGGTAACTGAAACAGGCGATATCTGGAAGCCGAAGAAGGAAACCAGGGGGAATATGGATATCACCATGAGCGGGACTATCGTGCCTAGGCTGAAGAGCACCAGGGTGGGCATGTGCAGGGACATGGCGTACTCCCTCATCTTGGAAGTTATGTCGTCCAGCATGACCTCTATGGTCTTGTCCAGCATCTCGAACTTCCTCTTGAGGCTCTTCTCGAAGAAGCTGGCCTTCACGAGGTGGACCGACCTCTGGAAGCCCGACGAGAAGCGGCCCCATTTCTCCGAAACCGAATCCAGGCCCTCGTATATGTCCTTCGTCTTGCCAGAGAAAACTGACCAGACCGCCCTCTTGAAGTCACCTGCCATGTCCCCCTCCCCGTAGTTGGCGACGAACGACATGGCGCTCTCCAGGTTGGGGGTCTGTTTGAGGGAGACGCTCATCTGGGCCACTATGTAAGGGGCATGCCCTAGGGATTCCAGCGCCCTCTGCCTGGCCAGGGACTTGGGCCATTCGGTTATGGCGTAGAAGAGCACTATGGATAACGGCATTGACACTATGAAAGGCAGGGGCGTGATGCCGGCGATGAATGCCGCCACTGTCAGAGCCATCAGGACGGTGAACGCCATGGCCATCGCCATCTTGGCGCCGCCGACCACCAGGTCTGCGTCCGTGTCCCATCCCAGGAACTCCAGGGAGCCCTTCAACTCCCTTGTGGCCCTGGATTTCATTGGCCTGCCGAACCTGCTGCAGAACCTTATCAGGTGCTTTTCCATGTTCATGTGGATTCCTTCAGCCACTTGGACCACTTGGCGTAAACTTCCTTGTAGTCAGTGGTCCCGGAGGCTAGCCTGAAGAACTCGTTGTTGGCCCTTACAGTCCAGCCGGCTCCCATCAGTTCCGGACCCTTCTTGCCGAGTTCCGCCAGGTCTTGCTTTATCCTTGCCCTCACGGATATGTTCTCCATGGCCTGCTTGAGCGTCAGCCCCTTGACGTCCGCCACCTTCCTGATTGTTTCAGAGGATGCCAGGGTTGCCTTCCAGGAATTGCCGGACCTTTTGTATTCGACCATGTTGGAGAACTTGGGCTCAGCCTTCCAGCCCTTACCCACCTCGCTGATGTTGAGCAGCCTCCTGTGCCTTTTTGTGTCCTCACCGAACCTTATGGCGCCGGTCGAGATTATCATGTCCACTGCCTTGAAGCTCGTGCTGGGCACCCCAAGGTCATTGACCACTCGGTCCCAGGTGTCGTACGGTCCTGAACCGTGGACCGTTCCCAGCACCACGTTGCCCGCGGCGCCAACCCTCATGGCCTCGAACAGGGCCCTGGCCTCCTTCCCCCTGACCTCCCCTATGACGAGTATGCTCTCTCCCAGCCTCAGGGATGTCCTGAGGGCGTCCTCTGTGCTGAGCTCGAATCCCTTCGCGAAGGCCTCTGTCTTGAGGTGCTCGACCTTGAAGCCCATGGACCTCATGCTGTCGACCGGTATCTCCGGGGTGTCCTCTATCAGTATGACCCTGGAATTCTGCTGCATCTCCAGCATCAGGGCGGTCATCAGCGACGTCTTGCCTGATGCCCTGGGGCCCGTTATCAGCATGGAGTTCTGGCCGTCTATCAGGAAGCTCAGCAGTCCGGCAGTGTAGGCGTCCATCATGCCGGCGGATATGAACTCAGGGAGTGTCCAGGGATTGCTCTTCCTCCTCCTGAAGGCGAAGCCTGTGCCCCTGTACGTGGAGGGCTGGCATATGCCGCAGACCCTCACCCCGAACTCCTCCAGCTCTGTGTGCAGGACCGGGGATGAAGAGTCGAAGGGCCTTCCCGAAACCGCCCTCAGCCTGGTGGACAGCTTGTCTATCTCCTCCTTGGTGACGGATATGTTGGTCACGCACTCCCCGTAGTCGCTGTGCACCACGTGCACCAGCGATGAGCCTGAGTCTATGAAGACGTCCTGCAGCCTGCTGTCCTTCAGGAGGGGCTCTATTATCCCGTAGCCTATCGTATGCCTGCTGAGGATGGCCGACAGCTTGTCGAACTCTGCCTTTCCCACGTCATCCTCCCCCAGTGTCTTGTCAAGCACCTCCCTGATTATCCTGCCGTATTCCTTCCTGAGCGACTGGGGTTCGAAGTCTATGGTCGCCTTGTGGTCACACAGGTTCTCAAACGCCCTGTTTATGGCCTTGACCCCGTCCTGGGTGAGGCCGAGTTCCGGGAAGCTCACGAAGTAGAGCATGTCGGGCCTGTCAGGCATGCTGTGTATGGATACAGACACGTCGTCAACGCTGTAAGACTCGGCGGGCTTCCCTTCGGGCCTGCCGGTTTCCACGTGGCACGAGAGCATCTCAGGCACGAGCTCAGGCTTGAACGTTTCGGAGTATGCCCTGCCCTTGTCGCCCAGCTCTATCGCCTTCCTTACCAGGGCCGTCCTTTCGAGCTCTTCCGTTATCAGGGCCGAGGCCTCCTTGCACTCCTTGCACTTGCCCATCTTCAGCCTGAAATAGTAATGCAGGGGGTCTCCCCAGAGGCTTCCCAGCTTCTTCCTGCAGCTGTCGCACAGCTTTATCCTCTCCACTGACTTGAGCGCCTTTGCCAGTTCCTCCAGGCCCTTTATGGTCTCCTTCCCGTAGAACTTGTAGAACGGCTTCTTCATCACAAGCTTGTCGGCGTTCTGTGGGTACAGGAAGGATTTGAGCAGGCCCTCCCTGCAGTGGGCATTGCTGAGGGATGCGCTGGATATGCAGTCCCTGCAGTTCACTATCATCAGACGCTTTCCCGCTATCTTCTCCAGGGTGAAAGGGCACTGCCTCTCAGGGTCGCTTTCTTCGGCTTCACTACCCCTTGATTGAAACATATTTAATGTTTTTGAGTAAGTTTTAAATAGCGGGCCGGAATGGCGGAAAGGCTTAAAAGCCTTGCCTGCGGCCCTGTTGAGGGCAAGTAATATGAGGAAAGGTTTCACCATTACGCCTGTCCTGTTCATGGGCCTGATAATCATAACCGGAATCATGCTCATAACATTCACGGACATGGACAGGATGGTATCAGAGGGCATAAGCAAGGAGAGCCAGCTCAACAAGCTGCAGGCCGCCCTTATGGAGAACAGGACCAGCACGGAGATGCTGCTGCTGTTCCACTCGGCCAATGAGTCCACTCATGCCGGCACCAGGCCGGGGCTGGAGAATGCGATAGCTGCCAGGATGGGAGGGCCTGTGGAGATTGTTTCATGCCTATCTGACCGTTTCACGGTCAGGTTCAGCCAGACCTTCTGCCAGCAGGAGCTGGATTCCAGCATAAACACGACCTACACGGTCTCCCGGATCCTGGACTGCGGGAGGATAAACGGCCTGACCGGCAGGAACGCCACTGTGGACTGCGGGGGAGCCACCCTCAGCTGCCTGGGGGCATGAGCCCATTTTTTAGTCCTCACCACCAATCCTTAATATGAGGCCTTTTGTTTTGGCGCTGCTGGTGTTATTGGTCATTGCCAGCGGGTGCGTCACCGGGGGACAGGAAGAGGATGCCGTGGTCTTCAGCCAGGAAGTGGCTACCCAGGAGCCCCCTGATTTCGACCCCATAGATGAGGTGAAATCCAGCCTCCCTGAGGGAGCTGAGGAAGAGCCCTGGTACTCTAAAGGATGGAAGAAAGAGGAAACCGGGGAAGGATGGAAGGTGTCGGTGGACAGCTACCAGGCAGTCTGGATGGTGAAGGCTGACGGAAGCGTGTGCTCGGACGGCAAGTCTGCCAGGGAGTTCTCAGGCATCCCGCTCTGCGAAGGGGAAGAGGAGCCCAAGCCGGTTAGCAACACGAAGCTGTCAGGGGATTATGAGGAGAGCCAGGTCTGGTCAGGGAACATAACGATAACAGGGGACACCACAATACACGGCAGCCTGGAGATACTTCCCGGGACCACTGTCATGTTCGAGGTCCAGGACGACCAGCAGGGAGGGAACGAGGTCGAGGCGGACGGCTTCAATGACCTGGACCCGACCAGGCTCAGGAACTATGAGATAAGCCATTCGTCCCTCAATGTCCTGGGAAAGCTCACCGCAGTCGGCAGGGCAGACGAGCCGATAACGTTCACGTCCGCGGCAGGGGAGCCGAAATATGCCGACTGGATAGCAGTCCAGCTCGAGTCCGACGGCAGCGAGATGAGGCACTGCATAGTGGACTGGTCGAGGAACGGCATAACCATAGGGAGGAACCAGCCAAACACCATGGTCAAGAACTGCGTGATAAACCATACGTTCTGGGGCGCGGTTTCAGTGGGCTGGTCCGGGGCTCAGATAATCAACAATGAGATATGGGAGGCGGGCCACGAGGGCATAGACGTCCAGGGCGGGGACGCCAGGATAGAGGGCAACAGGATACAGAATGCGCATGCTGGAATAGTCATCCTCAGGGGCTCCTCTGTCGTGAGGAACAACATGATGAAAGACGTCGGCAGCGGCATACACGTAGGAGGAGAGGCCACCCCCACACTGGAAGACAACACTGTTGAACTGGCCCCGTCCGATTCCAAACTGGAGTGGGGTTACGGCAGCTTCGTAAACCCGCTCTTCGGGGAGCCTGAAGGGACGCCCCTCTTCACCGAGGTGTACGAGAACAGGTACGCTGTGGCTGGCTACAGGATAGAAGGGAACCGGATAATCGAGCTGCCTGCCAGCGGCTCTGAATGGCTCCTGTACGGGCTGGAAGACGGCGTGTTCCACCAGCTTGAGGCTGACATAACAGGGATGGAGATAGACATACAGGAAGGGTATTCGCTCTACGTCCTGATACCTGGCCCGACCGAAAGCGAGAGGGACCAGGACACCTTCAACTCTGAGCACGGGGACATACAGTCCCAGATGGCTGTCTGACTGGCAGCTGCCTATGGGACCACTGGGATTTGAACCCAGGTCTCCAGCTTTTTCGCCTCCTTCCAGAGGCCCCGAAGCTGAGATGCTAGACCAAGCTACACCATGGTCCCATGATATGGCAACGCAATTGATTTGTACTTTGGGAAGAGATGTTCCACATCACCACTTCTGACAGTTCTCTTATTTTGAGTATATTCTATGAATTTAATAATATTTTTTATATTAGAGCTTCCCATTTCTCGCATGAACCGCTCAATCTTCCATTTGGAAGTCAGGTTTATATTATGTCCAGACATAAATGCAGGTATACCAAATCCTCCTAAACCAAGTATAATCTGCTCTTTAAGGGCTGGAGAACGACTTTTAAGATTCAATACACACCACTTTGATGACATGTGCACAGACCCGTCAGTGTCAAACAATCCCCTTAAGGCGGATGAGAGGAACTGTTTATTTTTGCATATGAAATCCGGTATTGTCTTTTTGGTTCTCCCAGGCAATAACCCCAAGCTAAGAAGGAACTCAAAGAGGGTTCTAGAGTTAACCCTAAGGTGAAGTACATTTCTGTCTCTTGGGAAAATCTTTTTTGGCTTGATTCCGAATAGCTCTTGGACAAGGTTAGAGACATAATCTGAGTAAGGATTATCATCACGCTTATTAAGCACTATTTCCATCGCATAATTAGTTTTGCATAGGCTGCCATCGCCTAGTAAGATCCCTATGAGTTCGGCTAATTTCGTAGATGGTTGAGGTATATTGATACGAATCTTTGGTGTCCCAATCTTACTCTTTGGCCCACCAACTCTGCCGCCTTTTGCCCTCCCCCAATCCTTATCCTTTACGCTTTTAATGTCAGAGAGGTATATGCTAGGGGCTACTTTACCAAGTTTGCATAGTTTCTTGAAGATATCATAAGACATGAAGTGTAGCTCTTTACGAAAAGAGTGTCTTAATGTGATTACACATAAACCAGTCATTGTACTCAATTCCTTCCATGTCAGACCGGATTTTTCTTTAACCTCATCAATGAATTCTTTCTGTTTGCCGTTTTTGAAAATCATCCTGCAGGTTTTGTTTATTGGTCTTTCAATCATACTAATAATAGTAAAGCTGACATATAAACGTAGTATAGATTATCATAGTAACGTTATCATGTACCGCTCTAAGAGATTAAAAATTAGTCTTTTTCTTTCCCGACTTTATCGTCCCGGACACCCTCAGCGTCTGGAATATGACCCTCTGGTCCCCTATCTGGTGTATGAGGGCAAGCCCGACCTTCACCAGGTCCACGTACCTGTGGGAGCATTGTAAGAAACCGGTCTCATTCTTCCCGTCCCAGAGGTTCCTTATGAGCCTCACGTTCGCTTGGGCCAGGTCCTGTTCTCCCAGCCAGTGCTCCAGGGAGTTCCAGACGGCGTCCTTCACGTTGTCATAGGTGACGCTCTCCTTTTCCGAGGAGTGGACCCTGAACACTATGTAACGCTTGCCCTCCTTCAGTGACGGCTTCTTCTTCAGCCTCATATTAATAATTAGAAGGAATGTTAAATTAAACGTGACAGCATGAAGTTCAGGGCAGGGGGCGTCATCAGGACGTACAACGTGAAGGGAATGAAGGTCGTCTTTAGATGGCCGAAGATGTCTGACGCTGCAGACCTGGCAAGGTATGTTAACAGGCTTTCCCTGGAGAGGCCGCCCATGATAACCAGGACTTCCCCGAAGATGACGGCCGAGAAGGAGAAGAAATACCTCAAGAGGATGTTCAAGGCAATGGGCGAGGGAAAGGTTGCCTGCCCCCTTGTGGAGGTGGACGGGAAGGTCGCGGCACTCACTCACGCCAAGAAGCTGTATCCCAACTCCAGGATACTGAAGCACCAGGTTGAGATAGGGGTCGGGCTTGACAAGAATTACAGGGGCCTGGGCATAGGGCACCTCATAATGGAAGTCCTGGAAGAGGTATCAGTGAAGTACCTCAAGGCAAAGGTGATTGTCCTCTGGCACGCGGAGTACAACAAAGTGGCAAGGGGCCTTTACGAGAAGCACGGGTTCAGGGAAACTGGAAGGATTCCAAAAGCTATAAGGCACAAAGGCAAATATTATGATGAAGTGCTCATGTGCAAGGTGTTAGTATGATTGTTTGGATGAAACCTTTATGTGGAGTAAAGACGAAGTCACAAAGGTTTCTGTGCAAGGTGTTCGTATGAGTAAGGAATTCACGCCTATAGGCGAGCTGGGAAAGAAGGTTGGCGAAAAGGTAGACCTGAGGGGGTGGATACACAGGACAAGGAGCGGGAAGGACATGACGTTCATAGTCCTGAGGGACTCCACCGGAACAGTCCAGTGCGTCATAAAGGAAGGCGCGAAGGGCTTCCCTGACGCGCAGGCGGCCCTTAGGGAATCGTCACTCACGCTTGTCGGGACTGTCCACAAGGACCCCAGGGCCCCCACAGGCGTCGAGGTCAGGGTGAGCGAGCTGAAGATAGTAGGCCCGGCTGAGGCTTATCCCCTTAAGGAAGGCACCAATCCGGAGGTTCTCCTGGACAAGAGGCACCTCACGATAAGGAGCAGGAAGATAACGATGACGCTGCAGGTGAGGTCGGCCATCCTGGGGGCGATACACGAGTTCTTCAGGCAGAGGGGCTTCTATGAGGTGCAGTCGCCTTCCATAACCAAGATGGCATGCGAGGGGGGTTCAACCCTGTTCAAGGTGGACTACTTCGGGGAAGAGGCTTACCTTTCACAGTCCTGGCAGCTGCACGCAGAGGCGGGCGTACACGCCCTCGAGAAGCTGTACTGCGTGGCCCCTGCCTTCAGGGCAGAGAAGAGCAGGACAAGGCAGCACCTGGCAGAGTACTGGACAGCAGAGGCTGAGATGGCCTGGTGCACCCATGAGGAGAGCCTGAGGCTCCAGGAGGAGATGATTACCCATGTCGTGCAGACTGTGCTGAAGAAGCACAAAAAGGAGCTGGAGGAGCTCGGGGCTGACATAAAGAAGCTGGAGAAGGTGAAGGCCCCCTTCAGGAGGGTTTCCTACAGGGAAGTGTTGGACATGCTCAAGAAGGACGGCATCAGGATGGAATGGGGGGACGACCTGACAGGGACCCAGGAGAAGGCCCTGTCAAAGCATTTCCAGAAGCCTTTCTTCATAACAGACTGGCCTAAGGAGGCCAAGGCGTTCTACATGCTCGAGAACCCGAAGGACCCCAAGACCGTCCTCTGTGCTGACCTGGAGGCCCCAGACGGGTTCGGGGAGCTCATAGGGGGCTCTGCCAGGGAGACTGACGTCAAGAAGCTGCTTGCCAACCTGAAAAGGGAGAAAGCTGACCCCAAGCCCTATGAGTGGTACCTGGAGGTCAGGAAGTTCGGCTCTGTCCCACACTGCGGGTTCGGCCTTGGGATAGAAAGGCTGACCATGTGGATATGCAACCTGGACCACATACGTGACGCGATAGAATTCCCAAGGACGATAAACAGGGTGTACCCGTAAAACATCTAAAGGTCTATTACTGCCTTGTCCTTGCAGAACTGGTTGCCGATTGTTTCATCAGAGACATGCTTCTGCCTGAGCTTGCAGAAGCCCATTATGACCTTGCCCTTCTTGTACCTGTCAGCGCTGGCCATCTTCTCGAAGTACATGCATTTCCGGCACTCCATGCATTATATTTAAGCTGAAACAATAAATAGCTATATAAACCGGCAGCATATACTGGTAATGGGCCCGTAGCTCAATTGGATAGAGCGTCCGGCTTCGGACCGGGAGGTTGAGGGTTCGACTCCCTTCGGGCCCATTCATTTCTTCTTGATGAGCCTGTGCAGCCTCTCATAAAGCCAGATGGTTATTGCCACCGAGAAGCCCTCTGCCAGGGTCATGCTGAAGGGTATCCCAAGTATGGGGAACGTGTAGAAGTCCGGGTAGGTGTAGTAGCCCCAACTGAACGAGAGGAAGTCTATCAGGAAGCCCAGGCATGAGCCAGCTGCCATGTAGTAGAGCCACCTCTTCTCCTCCCAGAGCATGAACAGGAAGGCTATCAGGAGGAAGGTGAATATGGTGTACCAGAGCACGAAGCCGCTCATGCGAACCTCTCCCTAAGGCGCTCGCCTATGAACCAGCTGAAGCAGACGTAATGGAAGTACAGGGCCGCGTTCCAGACGGATGTTAGGCCTGCCCTGGGCCCGGTCAGGTGGGTCCAGAAGCCCATCCAGGTCGTTATGTTCTCGAACACCGTACCGCACAACACTGCGAAAAGGCCCAGCAGGAGGTATGTCCTGAAGTTCTTCCTGTCGAAGGCCAGCAGCATCAGCAGGGGGATGGTCATCAGGGTGAAGAAGAACCCATGTTCCATATATAATATAAGA
>Ga0180431_10007294_pt1 | contig 12924 bp, 14 predicted proteins | sample SS_ome_11_FD_132459 | JGI IMG/M metagenome (GOLD analysis project Ga0180431, IMG submission 132459) | Hypersaline lake sediment archaeal communities from the Salton Sea, California, USA - SS_1_MS_1 metaG | ecosystem: Environmental > Aquatic > Non-marine Saline and Alkaline > Hypersaline >... | reverse complement strand
TTCCATTCTTTTTCGGTAAAAAACCACATTTGCGTATCGCTATCGCCAAATTGTATTTCCGCCTCTTCCCATGCCTCTTCAGCGCACCCCGCCATGAGCTCTTGAACCTCAAGCCCTTCAGGAACGCCGAGCCAAAAATGTCGTATCAAGACTATAAATTTTTTCATGTTTTCTCCTTTATGTTATAGCTCACTATAAAAAGCATGTCCGAAACATTCGCGACATTCAGGGCACAAGACATCGGGGTCAGGTGACCCGTTCTCTTGCCCACAATATTTACATACTTGCCCCATCCCGCCTTCATGGGCTTCATCCCGCGCCCATGTCGCGGAATTTCGATCGAAATTATCTTTATCTGTCATTTTTATCTCCCTTTTTTCAAACTACCTTAATGGACTTAAAAAATTCCTCCAACTACCTTAATGGACTTACCCGCACGCGCGCGGGCGCGCCCCCGCGCGGGGGTATATCCCATGCCCCCGCGCGTAGCTGGCTCGGCGGTCGCGCATTAAAGCGCCCCGCCGTCGGTGTCAAGTTCCGCATGGTACTCTTCGAGGATTAACTCTTGAAGCCCCTTGCGCATTTCTTTACTTACAGGGTAAAACACATCGTACCACTTGCCGTCGCGCCCCTGCTCGCGTGGCATACTTATAAATAGCCCCTCTTGCCCCTTTACGACGCGGAGCCCCTTTACAAGGAACGCGTCGAGGATTAAAAGGTCAACAAAAGCTTGCGTCGCGCTCTCGCCGTTCAGGCGGTGTATGCGCTCCACTTTGATAACTGGTTTACTTGCCATTAGTATCACCCCCTCTCTTGAGTTCGCGCTTCAATTTACGAAGCTGTTTTTCCAGTTTAGATATTTTGCGGTTTAGCTTCTTATCCTCGCCTTTAACCGCGATACCTACGCCGTCAATTATGCGGTGTACGGTGTTCCCTTTTCTGATGCGCTTGATTTCCGCTTCCGTCAAGTTCACATCGTAGTACTTGCGCTTGCGCTTGCCCATTTCACCCCCTTGCTTTGGTTTGGTTTGGCTTCATCAGTAGGGGTTACCTTTACCCCTAGACGGCGCGCGTTCGTCGCTTACACGGCAACCTCGCGCGCCGTTTCTGCCTCAACCTATCCTATAGCACCCCCTTTCTGTAAAATGGCTGTAAAGCCGTTGTTTGAGATAATGCGCCATCCGTGCTGTATTAGCACTAACACGGTGCGCCTGCCCGCCTGTGTCCTCGTCGCTATCGCTCTAATCATATGCGCCCCCCTTTGGTTATTCTTCGATATAGTCAAGAGCGCGTACCTGCGCGCTCTCTTGCCCTAGATAATATGCTTCTGTTATAAGCTCGACAACTTCCGCGCTGTACTTGTAAGGCGCTTCCTGCTGTAATAGCTCCAATTCTTCCGCGTAGTCGGTCGGCGGGAAGTCAAGCGCGCGGTCGCGCCCCTGCCCGCGCCAAGTGTTAGCATAAGAGTAAGAGCGCGGTTCTATCGGGTATTTTTTCCGCTCGACAGTATCGAGTATCGCGCCCGCCAAGTCTATCGTGTTTTCAAGTTCGGGAAGTTTCACATATTCGCCTGCGGTATGCGGTTCGTAATAGCCCGCGCTCAAGTTTATCGCGCTTGTATGTACCTCGTCGAGTATCACATCAATATCAGTAAACATGCCATACTCGTATTCGAAGCCGTAGCGCTCGCGCGTCTTGTCAATTGCCGTTATAAATTCGTCGCTTGCTATCAACCCGCAAATATCAATTATCAGGTCGCTATTTCCTCGGCGGTCTATCTCGATAAAATACTGCGTGCGCTCCAAGAGTTCAGGCGGTATAGCTCCCGCCCCCTGCGCGCCTGTTTCCTCGTCAACTGTAAATATCGCGTTCACATCAGGTCGCGCGGGTAAGAGTTCCAAGAGCGCAACTATCCCGCATTTATCATCCCCGCCAATTCCAGTTCGCGCGCGCAATATGCCTTTTTTATTACAGGTTATCCCGCGCGGTGGTTCTTTGTGTACACTATCCATATGCGCAACAAGACACGGCGCGGGTTTAGTAAAATCGCCCGCGTATAAGTTCCCTATCGTGTCGGTGGTGTAGGGTATGCCATGCGCTTTGAGCCGTCGCTCTATCAGCGCGCGTATTGGCGCGGTATGCCCCGACGCGTTCCCTACTTGCCATATGTCCATGTACTTGTTATAGAGCCGTTTTTTTCTTGTGCCTTTTCTCATTATTCCCCCCTTTCATCGCGTTCTTCCAGTTTCGCCTGCTCCAGTTCCTCGCGCGTGTCGCGGTGTACCCATGAGCCCAGTATTTCAGAGTATTCCGTGTGCGGTGTGTATATGTCATCTTCCTGCGCGTTGCTCCATGTCGTGTTTTCGTGGTGTACATAGTCGCCCCGCTCGGTGTCCAAGCATACCGCGTCATCTTCGTGTAAATATCGCCCCTCTAAATTGCTATATACGCACCTGTCGGAGCGCACCCAAGTTCCGCGATACTCTAAATATTCGCTATTATCGCGCGCGCCGTACCTGTCCTCGTCATCGAGATATACGCAACACTCGTCGCACGCATATGCGTTCTCACGGTCGAGGTAATAATATTCTTCTTCGTGTAAATGCGTTCCGCAATAATCGCATGTGTACCCGCTGTCCTCGTTGTAATAGTCAACTAAATCGCCAACGGTCGCGCCGTCGGTGCTTGTGAGTTCCGCGTCAAGTGATATATTCGACAAGCGCGTGAGGTCGGCGCTTATACCGCCAAAAGTATCGAGGTACGGTGTACATGTGCCCCTGCTCAAGCGCCCTGTAATATCAATATACATGGTTCCGCATGGTTGACCATAGCGCGGAAGTCCTTTACTCTCCGCGTACTGTTTAAATGCCTGCTCGATGTTTTCGTTGGCGCTGTATATCCTGTCCATGTACGGTTTACCCGCGTACTTTTCCGCATAGTCCGCGTTTTTATATCCGCCAAAAGGTTGCTTATATTGTACTCCGTACCAAAGAAGCGCGCGCCCTACGAGTGCGCCCTCTCTGTCGCGCATGATAAGCAAGCGCACTATGTCCCTGCCAAGTTCCTCATAAAATTCTATCGCTTCGTCAAAATTACGCATACAACTACAATAAAGGTTCCCGCGGTTCTCGTCGGTTGCGCGCGCATATTGGCGCTCGTTGTACCAGTACACGATTTCGTCGGTTATCTCAAATTGCCCCGCGAGCGCGTTATTGTAGAATATCGCGCTCACTTCCTGTATTGTCCGCGCGTCAACTTCCATTTTGGAGAGTACTTTTCCAACTTTACAATGAAACGCATTGTTGCGCCTGTACTCTTTATTAAATAATAGGTGGTCTTTTTCGGGTATCCTGTTCCCCTTTAAGTACGATATTTTGGCGCGGTCGGTTACTGAAATGTCGAAATAGTCCATGCCGTTCGGGTATTTCTTCAGTACTTCGATAATGTCCGCGCGCCCGTTGTCGCGTAATAATTTCTTGAGCCGTTTGGAAATTGCTTTTCGTCTTGTTGGTACGCGCGCGATAAACTGCGCGCCTGTCGGTGCGCTTGCGCGTGTTCTGGTAGCAAGCGCGCTTCCATTGAGTGTTGTAGTCGGTGTCATGTTTTACCCCCTTTGTTAGTTTAGTGGATAATAAATTGTCCTTATAAGTATATCATATTATCAATATGTTTTCAAGTTCCTGTTCTGTTTTATTTTTCCTTTATGTACTACCTTTACGAAGAGAGAGTTATACAACTTTTAATATGTAAAATATAGTATATAGTAGGGGTATAGGGGTAGAGCCCCCTAAAGGGTAGAGAGAGCGCAACTCACTAAAAGTCTTGAAAAAAAATTTCTCCGTGCTTGGCTATCCTATCAAATTAACATCTTTGACATTTGCGCACATCATCCGCGGAGCGCCCGCGCGCGCGGGGCTTTGAGAGAGCCCAAGCGCGCGGGCGCGTCGGTGCGTACATCCGCGCCTGCGTGCGTACATCCGCGCCATGCTCCCCGCGCTCCCGCCGTACTGGCGCGCGCTCCGCGGGAAGCGCGCGCTCTTGAAGGCGCGCGCCCGCGCGCGCCCCGCGCGCCCCGCCCCCGCGGGGCGGGGCATAAAGAGATAGCACCTTTAGGTGCTCTTCCTATTATCCTAGAGATGTAATATATGAGTAGTTCCTATTGCTCTTATTCTAGAAGCGAGCGAGTGAGCGAGCGAGCGCTTCCTTTCGTACTTTTAACCACCCCACCCCCTATCGAAGAAAGGCCGTGCGAACCCTCCACTCTGGTACGGTTTCCATATAAATAATATAGTATCTCCCTCACTCTCTCCCTATCTTCCCATATTCTCCCTATCCTTTCAGGCTCACTTTCTCTTTATTCTCCCAGGCTTCCTTAATGGACTTACCCCTACCCCCGTATTTTTACCCCCGGCCATCTTAATGGACTTAAATACAATTTTTAAAATAGGGGGCCCCGATACAAAATCTAGGGGAAAAATTTGACTTCTCCGCATATATGGTGTATATTTAAATTTAAGAAGTGGCATCAGAAATTCTAACCCTTAAGGAGGAGAACATGACGAAACTAAAAGAGAAGACGGTTTCATCCGGAGTAAGTCCGACGCCGAAAGCGGATGCGAAACAGGATCTAAAAGACTATCCGTTTTTGGTGAAGACGCTTGTGACTTACACGGTAAGCAATGCGCAAGGCATTGAAGAGCGGAAGAAGGATGAAGTGGTATTTAAGTTAGACGCGGCGAGTGCGAGGATGCCGTGGTACGTCCTCAGGAACTATACGGTACCAAAATATTTGACACAGACGTACGGGCCGTTTGAGGTTGCGTGGCAGAGGATCTACGAGATAAAGATAATCAAACTCATCAAGCGAGAAAATCCGGAAGACATAACTGACATACCTTTAAGAGTGATGACGATGGGACAACTTGAAGCGTATGTAGCGAAATGGGAACTTAACGTCCCTGTAACCGAATTCTATTCTGTCGAAAAAGCGCGGGAGATGGTGGCGTTGAGGCAGAAGGATGAGAAGGGCTATGAGAGACATCTTGCCGAGTATAGGGAAGGTAAGCAGAGAAGTTATCCGGAACTTGATAACATGCGCGGTGACAAGGACGCGGAGATGGGTACTTCAGATGAGTTTGAAGAATTGGAGAAAAAAGTTCCGGTGGTGAATAGGAAGAAGAAACCTGAACCTACCGTAGTGGCGACCGAAGCGGACGAAGCGCTCCTGGAGGACGAGGAACCTGGGGACCCGCCGGTAGCGGAAGATCCTTTTGCAGGGGTATAGTATGACCGACCCTTTCGCACCGCGGGCAGCCCCGGCAACTGAGAAAGAGATAGAAGAGAAAGACGTCTATTTTAATCAGATAGACAAGACCGGAAACGTACAGAAGTTTAAGATGGAATCAGGCGTCCCGGTTAAAGTGGCGGACCTGGGGAATATACGGGACTACTTTAACCGGGCGATACAGAGCGCGGCGATGATGACGCCTGATGAACTTATGCACACGGATTTCGGCGACTTGACGCATATTGAGATAGCGGCGATAAAACTTGCCGTTTACGCGGCCGCCGGGGATCTGAAAGCGACGCAGGAACTATTTGACCGGGTACTCGGAAAAGCGAAACAGGTTTCCGAGTCGACGAACTTGAACCTTACGATAGACGATATACTGAACGGAGTACAGAAACCGGTCCAGGTAGAATCTGTAAGCGTAGAGGAGGATGAGTAATATGAGAACGGGAAGAAAAGGAGAATGCGGGGGGACCCCCCGAGTAGGCAGGAAAGGCGATCCTAAACCGAGTCGTGGCGGCCGAGGCAGGCGTTCCGGCGGCTCCGGTGCTCGACGGGGTGCCGGGCGTCGGGCGGTGTAAATGTCTGACGCCAGGGAGAAAATAGACCAACTGCGGAATGATTTGCCGCAATATGCGGCGAAATATATACGTATTCGCCCGAAACAGGGTGGTAAGTCTATTCCTCTCGTCTTCAATAAAGCGCAGATGATGTTACACCACTTTATTGAAGACATACGAAAAGCCGGCCAGATAGTAAGGATATGCGTGGTTAAGGGCCGGCAGCAAGGAGTATCCACATACACCGCCTCCCGATTTTTGCACAAGGCTACACTCAACCTGGGTGTGTCTGTCTTTATCCTCGCCCATATGGCCAAATCAACGGATTACCTTTTCGACATGGTGAAAAGGATGTACTTCCACCTTCCAGAGCCCCTGCGGCCAAGCATCGAGCGATCCAATAAAAAAGAATTAAAATTTGGGAAAATCGACTCAGAGTATGCACTTGGTACCGCAGGGGCAAAAGATGTCGGCCGCTCTATGAACCCCCACCTATTGCATTTATCGGAGGCGGCGTTTTATGATAATACTGACGACCTTTCAACGGGGCTGATGCAGGGAGTAGCCACCACGAAGAATACTGAGATCATAATGGAATCTACGGCCAATGGCGTAAACAATATGTTTTATAATCTGTGTATGAAGGGGACTGACCCGAACGCACTTACGAGATATAAGACCCTATTTATACCCTGGTATATCCAGGACGAATACCGCGAAACACCCCCTTCCCGATTTAAGCCTACGTCAAAAGAGTTGGAACTGATGGAACTATATGGCCTCTCTCTCGATCAGATTTTTTGGCGTAGGCGTAAATTGGAGGATGAGTATAACAATGACTTATGGAAATTCTTACAGGAATATCCGTGTTGTTTGGCGGAAGCGTTTCAGTCGACCGGTAATACGCTTCTTAAACCGGAGCATGTTGAGACCGCGCGGCATTGTCAGGCGTATTTGGATACGCATGCTCCTATGGTTATGGGAGTGGATGGAAGTGGAGAAGGTGCTGACCGTACTGTCCTCGTTGTCCGACAAGGACGACGAATCGTTGAATATGAAGTCTATGACGACCCGGTAAAACCCATGCGCCTGGCGGGTATCGTTGCCCAAAAGATCGATAAGTTGGGTCTTGACATGGCGTTTTTAGATGTAGCATATGGATATGGATGTCGTGATAGGCTCGTTGAGATGGGATACGGAGCCAAGACACTTGACGTTCATTTTGGCTCCGCCCCTCTCATGCCGGAACTGTATCGGAATAAGAGGGCGCAGATGTATGGATTTATGAAAGACTGGTTTGAGGAGGGAGGGGTGAGTATCCCGGATGAAGACGTATTTATAAGAGACCTGTTAATGATACCAGGATTTGAAATGAGCACATCACGTGGCTTACTCACCCTCCCTTCCAAAGAGAAAATAAAGAAAGAAAACGAAGGTATCTCTCCCGACATAGCGGATGCTCTTGCTCTCACATTCGCTTTCCCGGTGATGGCCCGGGGCGCGGCAAGTAAGATTCACGTTGCCGAACCCCGGGTTGTACGGGCACGTAGTCCGTATAAATCCCGGAGACTGTCGGAAAAATTTGTCAGGCAGGATAAACCGAGCGAACTGTATATAAAGGGGTGAGATATGCCGAAGGGAACGAAAGTACATTCATGCGTACAGAAGGTTATGGCGCAGGGTAAAAGCAAAGGATCGGCTATACGGATATGTCAAAAAAGCACGGGACAGAGCTACAAGACAGGGAAGAAAAGCAGATAGAGATTCGGAGAATGCACGACCGGGATTTTGAAGGTGGCGTTATCCTGGTTACTGAATTTGTAGATGAGGCGCTGTATGAGTACGGTGCGCAACTGGATTTAGAACAAATTAAGGCTACACATAAACAGGTAAAGAAAGATAGTTTTGTTGTAGTAGACGGGGATAAAGTAGTCGGGATTTTATTGGGGCGTGTAGTTAAAGATTTTTGTAGTAATACGCCTCTTTACGAAGAAATTTTGTGGTATATGAACGTAAATTATCGAAGATATGGGATGCGACTATTTAAGTATGTTCAGCAATGGTGTATAATACACGGAATAAAGCGTATGACAATGTGTTGTATGCATAATAGTAAGACGGAAAAACTTTTTGCGTTGTACAAGAAGTTGGGTTTCAGGGAGATGGAAACCAGGTTTATTAAACTGTTAGACTGAAGGGGAGGTTTAAAATGCCATTTTTATCAACAAGTATTACAGTAGGGACCGCGCTCGCGGTTGGTCTTGGCGCGGCGGCAGTGGGTACAGGGATATATGCTTTAGCGGGTGGATTTGATAGTGATGAAGGGCCGTCGGATAGCCGGGTTGACGTAACGGGTACCGGACGACTTACAGGGGAAGAAGCGACAAAAGCCGCGAAGAAGAAAGCATTTCGGGCGGGTATAATCCACACATCGCCGACGGGCCTTGAAGAAAAAGGCAAGACCAGTTCAGCGAAATTAAGATAAGGAGTAGATATGGCGCAGAAACCTAATACAGGGGGGACTCTGCTTGAAAAACTAAAACGCGCGCGTAATGGTTATATGACCGCGAAGGTTAATTTTAATAACCAATATTCAGCGCTTAGTCAGTATTTCTATCAGATTCGGTCCGAGCAACAGATCTATACGCCTCAAGTCATCCAGGGGCAGTTTGAAAATGACGGCAATATCAATGATAATGCCGGAGCGAAAAGCGCCAGACAAATGGCGTCAGCTCTTATGGGAATGATATGGAAGGATGAGAAGGGCACATTCAGGATTATTCCTTCTAAACATATTCCGGAGTCTGAAGAGACTAAAAAATATTTTGCGCGGCTTACAACTGATATGGCCGATTTTATGGAGCGGCCAAAATCGAAACTTACTACCTCTTTGTTTAAGACGATTTTAGAGTCTGTTATATACGGAACTTCCGGGATGGTTGTACAGTCAGGTAATTATGAAGTGCCGCTTAAATATTTTAACAAAACGATTCTTTCGTTTTATATAGGGTATGACAAAGACGGAGAGATAGTGGAGCTTTTCATAGACTATAATTTTTCGGCGGATGAATTGTGGGACCGATATGGTGAGTTGGCGGGAAGTCAGGTCAAGCAGGCTATTTTGAATAATGACCATACTACCCGGTTTGTTGTTACTGAAGCTATCCGGCCTAGGAGCAGGGAAGAGACGAAAGGTAAAGCAGGTAAACTGGGAATGCCTTATTCAGCTCATCGGTTTATGCCTAACGAAAATATCTATTTAGAGGACGGAGGGTATGAATCGTTACCATTAAAGGTGCTCTTTTTTGATAAGTTGGAGTATGAGTCTTATGGAAGGGGGCCGGCAATGGAGGCTCTTCCTACAGTTGTACAGAATAATGTAGCTACTGAGATCCTAGCGATCGGTGGGGAGCTTTTAGCTCAGCCTTCGCTTGGGATGTATGATAACGGGTCTCTTGCCGGGTTGGCTGTTGATCTATCCGCAGGGGCGCTTAACGTGTTCAATGTGGCGGGCTCGGTACCTTCTGAACAACCTATCTTTCCGCTTTTTGAAGTTGGGGATCTTCGTGTAATATATGAATGGCGTAATCAGCTTATTGAAGAGATAGCGTCTTATTTCTTACTTGATAAGTTATATGACTTGAACACCAAACAGCGGATGACTTTGGGTGAAGCATTACTGAGGGAACAGATTCGATCAGACGCGCTGTCTCCCATATTTACTCAAGAGATGGCGTTTTTGGTTGAGATTCTTACCCGGTCTATGGATATTCTTTTCGAGATGGGTTTACTTGGAGTTGCGGACCCGGACAATGAAAAGGATCCAAAAGTCCAGGCACTTCTCAATAATGGATATACTCCGTTTGAGATACCCCCGGATGTGTTGGAGGCTCAGTTGGCAGGGATAGATTGGTATGATATACAGTTTATTTCTCCGGCAGCCAGGATAATGAATAACGAAGAACTCCAAAGTACGCTTAAGTTCCTGTCGGTCATTGGAGAAGCCGGTGGAATAAGTCCGGAATTTGTTGATGTTATCGACCCGGACGGTACTGCGGAGAAGCTAAAAGACCTTACGGCGACAGACTCTATAGTATGTCGCACGATGGAGGAAAGAAAACAGATCAGAAAGAGCCGTGCTCAAATGCAGATGGAAGCGGCAAAAATCGAAGCGCAGGCGGCAATAGCCGCGGCGAACCAGGCTAATGCACAAGCGGCCGCAAGTAATTCGGCGGCGGTCCGTAACATGGCCGAAACAGGACAGGAGTAAACAACATGACAGAAGAAAAGAAGAATACCGTCTTCAGTAGAGAGGCGGTAGCGGCAAAACAGCAGTTGGCGAAGGAAGAGTACGAGAAAAAAGTGAGGGAGGCCCGGCAGATGTTTGAGGCCGTGGCCTCTACTCCCCAGGGCGAGAAATTAATGCGGTATCTTTTCTTGCTCTGTGGTGGTGATTCTCCTACTGTTCGCCGGGACAAGGAAAGGGAGGTCTCTATAAATGAGACTCTTTTGGTTCTCGGGACGAAAAGTGTGTGGGAAAATATCAGATTTTATTTGAATTCTGATACAATTAAGAAGATTGAAAGACACGATTGGGAAGATCAAAAGTAAAGGAGTTGACAGCATGACAACAGGACAAGCAGGAACAGGTGGCGGGGCCCCCACGGGGGGCGCAGGAACTGGTGCAACCGGGGGCGCCCCTACAGGGGCGGCCGGAGCAACTGGGGCGACCGGAGGTACCGGAGCAACAGGTGGGGTTAAAGATAAGAGAATAAATACTAACATACAAGTTCCGGAGAAGTACAAGAGTGAAAAATGGGCCGGCGAGGTTAAAGACCTTCCGGATCTGTGGGATAAGATGGCCGGTCTTCAGAAATTGGTAGGGAAGGAAAAAGTGGCTATTCCTCAGCCCGGAGCTCCTCAGGAAGAGTTTGACGCGTTTTATACGAAACTTGGACGCCCGGAATCCCCCGACGGGTATGAATTTAAACGTATCGATAGTTTGAAAGATGTCGCTCGGAATGCTGATATAGATAATGGTATGAAGAAGATATTTTTCGAAAATGGCGTTTCTAAAGCGGCGGGGGAAAAAATCGTAACTGAGTATGAGGCTTTGGTTTACGACCTAACCAAGCCGACTATCGAGGCCGAAGCCCAAAGAAATTTAGATTTTCAAAAGTTAGCTGATGAGGTATTGGGCGAGGATAAGGGCGCCGCGATAGAAGCGTTTAAGGCGGTAATGCGCGAAAGTCTCGGGGATAAAGCTCACCTGGCGGATAAAATTGAGGGTATGAGTAATGACGAGCTCTTGCCTTTAATCGTGTTCAGTAAGAATATCCATGATAAATACGTGGGGGAAAACAGAGTAATAAACGGGCCCGGTCATAGCCCGGCGTTGAGCGGAGATTTAAAGACGGATTTCCGGACGCTTTCGTCACAGAAGATCGCGATTAAAAACGATAAAAATATGCCTGAGCATATTAAGAAATTGAAACTGACAAATATTAATACCGAAATGATGAAGCTCGGTACGAAGGCTAAAGAAAAGGGTATTAATTTATTTGAGTAAAAAAAATTTGACTTTGCGCAGAATATAGTGTATATTTTAAGTGCATAACATAACGTCCGTAATAGAGCGGGTATCGGCTTTGTCGTCCGACTTAAACGGGTATCGTTAGTAGATGTACCATATTTATTAGCAACCTAATTAAGGAGGATGAGATGGCTAGAGACGACTATGCAGGCGTAGAAACCGTCCTAAAGGACGACTATCTAGGTAATCTTCTTAAGATACCGCAGCAGAGAGAAACGCGCCTTTTTGGTGGCTTTGCCGATGTTACAGTAGAGGGAAAACAAATGTACATCGACGGTATCGCCCCGGTAGATTACAGGATAGACAATTCTTACAACGCCAATTCTGAAGGCGTTGCCGCTAACTACTTCCGCAGGAAACTCGATACTGACAGGATGATTATAGAGGTAGATTACGACGAACATTGGTTCCGTAAGACTACTTCTTCGAATCCGTCTTCCCTTATCACCCAGGAGATGATGAACGCTTCATATCGTTTTCTCGATAAGGTAGGTATCGATGCGTCGGTAGCAAGCGTGTACTACGGTGAATATGGCGACACCGAACTCACATTCGCCAACGATGGTGGTATAACGATCGATGCAACTGGCGGTATCACCATTGACCTTCTTCGAAAAATCAACCACAGATTTACCGGAACTGAAGTCGTTTCGCCGACCGGCATGAACGATGTTAAGTTTGTCATCACGGAAGATGAACAGTATGACATGGGTGGAATCACTCAGCTTACGTCGTGGCAGTTCCAGGCCGTGTACCCGCAGAACGCGATGGGTGCAGGAAACGAATCCGGTTTTGGCCGTCAGCTCGGAATGATGAACGTTACGTTCGGTGCCCAGGCCGCTACCGGAAAGATGCTTAATGAGTCCGCCGGCACAAGGGATTGTTTGGCCCTTGCAAATGGTGCTCTTGTTTATGGCATGGCTTCTGATGGCATCAATTTCGAGATCATACCTCTTTCAGAGACCAAGATTTCGACCATAAGGTTGAGACTTACTCTGACGGCGGGTGCTGTGAGAACGAACGGTAACAATGTTATTAAGTTCCAGACCACAGTTAAAGATCCGGCTGTGTTCTATTAATAGACTACGAATAGAGAGAGGGTCTTTCTATTCGTTGATCGGATAAAACAAGAAGGAGCAAGCAATGGCAAGCGATAAATTGTATGACTTGACTTGGAAAAAAGTCACAGAGCTTGCGGCCGGGGCGGACGCGGCGGTTGCTGGAGATAAGTTCATTATGTTGGACGCTTCGGATAACTGGAATCCAGTTGTTCGAACTATCCAGGATCTTATTGATCTTTCAGCCCATGGACCTACCGGTGCTACCGGACCTACCGGACCTACCGGACCTACTGGTGCTCAGGGTACAGCGGGTACAGCACAGACTGGACCTACCGGACCTACGGGTGCGACTGGTGCGACTGGTGCGACTGGTGCGACTGGTGCGACTGGTGCGACTGGTGCGACTGGTGCGACTGGTGC
>Ga0180431_10007293_pt1 | contig 12924 bp, 8 predicted proteins | sample SS_ome_11_FD_132459 | JGI IMG/M metagenome (GOLD analysis project Ga0180431, IMG submission 132459) | Hypersaline lake sediment archaeal communities from the Salton Sea, California, USA - SS_1_MS_1 metaG | ecosystem: Environmental > Aquatic > Non-marine Saline and Alkaline > Hypersaline >... | reverse complement strand
GCGGGAGGGGTCGGGGCACTTCGTTTTATAACTTGCTAATTCTTAGCAGTTTGCATCCAGGTTGATATTGTGCGAGAGGGGGATGTCTATGAGCCGGCAGGCGTGTTGGGCAGCGTCGGCGAGGAGTTGGGCGGCGTTGGCGATGGCGTCGTTTAGGGTTATGGGACCGGGTGCAATGGGCAGCAGGGCGGCGAGGGGCAGGTCGAAGGTCTTTTGGTAGTCAGGTCCGAGGGCGCCGGCCAGGGCGATGACGGGGATGTGTCGGGGTGCGGCGGCGTGGGCGATGCCGGCGATGGTCTTGCCGTAGAGGGTCTGGCCGTCGATGCGGCCTTCGGCGGTGATGATGAGATCGGCGTCGGTCATGTGCTGGTGGAAGCGGCTGTGTGAGAGAACGATGTCGATGCCTTTTTGAAGGTCGGCGTGGAGAAAGGCGAGCAGGGCGGCACCGAGGCCTCCGGCGGCACCGGCCCCGGGGGTGTTGCGGACGGATTGAGCGGTGGTCTCTTCAATGAGGTCGATGAGGTGTTGGACGTTGGCTTCGAGAACAGGGAGGTCGTGTGACGGGGCACCTTTTTGGCGTGCGTAGACGGCGGCAGCACCGTTGGGTCCGAGCAGGGGGTTCTGGACGTCGCAGGCGACGGTGAAGCGGGTGTCGTGCAGGCGTGGGTCGAGGCCGGCCAGGTCGATGCGGGCGACGTGGGCAATGCGTTGGCCGGTAAGGTGCTCGGTAATGGGGCGGTCGTGGGCATCGAGGAAGCGGACGCCGAGGGCCTGTGCCATGCCTGCCCCGCAGTCGTTGGTAGCGGAGCCGCCGAGGCCGATGATGCACTGGCCACAGTGTTGGTCGAGGGCGTCCATAATGAGCTGGCCCAGGCCGAAGGTGGTGGTGTGGAGGGGGTTTCGGCTTTTTGGGGGCACGAGGGGCAGTCCAGCGGCGGCGGCCATTTCGATGACGGCGGTGGGGGCTGCGTCGGGGGCGGTCCGGTCAGCGGGAAGCATGCCGTAGGTGGCCTGGACGGGCAGGCCTAGGGGGCCGACGACTTCGATGGTGCGATATTGCCCCTTGGCGGCGTTGACGAGGGCGTCGACAGTGCCTTCGCCGCCGTCGGCCATGGGTATTTGGCGGATGTGGGCGTGGGGCCAGACGCGACTGACGCCGGCAGCGATGGCGGCCGAGGCCTCGGTAGCGGAAAGGGCGTGCTTGAAGGAGTCGGGTGCGATGACAATCTTCATGGCTGGGCCTTGCTGGAGGGTTGATTGGCAGGGCGGTCGGCGGCGGTGGGCGGGTGCAACGGGGTTTGTAGGGTGAAGAGTTCGCAGTGGGGCTGGAAGGCGTCGTGGGCGTCGTAACCGCCGATGATGAGGGCACGGGGGGGCCCATTGGGTTGGGTGAGCGAGACGGCGGCAAACTCGTCGTGGGGGTGGATCATGGGGCCCACGTCGATGAGTCGGCGGTTGGGGGCGTCGTAGATGGAGGCGGAATCGAGGATGACGTCGCCGTTGGCGGGGGTGCCGGGGTCGTATTCGCCGCCGCAGAGAAGGATGTATCGGCGGGCGCGTCGAGGGTCATCGGGAAAGAGATCGACGCAGGCAACATCGGCGGCGCCGGGCTGGTGGGTGTTGTTGGCGGAGGGTGTTAGGGGCGGGCCCGGGGCAAGGGTGTCTTTAGCGGGGTGGTAGAGCCAGGTATTGTTGATGGTGAGGTTGCCGTAGACTCGCTGGCCGCCGGCGATGAGGACGGTGGCGTCGTAGAGGAGGATGGCGGCCTGGTCGTCGAGGACGTGGGGCAGGCGGGGTTTGCAGAGGGAGAAGGATTGGGAGGCGGGGTCGAAGATTTCGAGTTTGTCGGAGGCGCCGCCGACAAGGAGGACGCGGCCATCGGCGAGGGAGACGGCGGCGTGGTGGTCGTGGCGGGCGTGGCAGCGAGCGTCGAGGGTGCGGACGGAATAGCCGGTATCGGAGCGGGGGTCGGGTTGGAAGATTTCCGCGGAACGGCCGGCGCCAGTGATAAGGACGCTGTTGTCAGGCAAGAGGTTGAGTCTGGGGGCGATGCGGGCGGTGTTCATGCGGGCGATGGTGCGGCAGGTCTGGAAGCCGCTGTGAAAGAGTTCGAGGGTGGCAACGGGTTTGTTGTCCTGGCCGCGGCCTCCGGCGATGAGGACGTTGCCGTCGGGCAGGAGGAGCATGGCGTGTTCGAGTCGGCCGGTCTTGAGGGAGTGGGGCAGGACGCGCCACTGGCCGGTGTCAGGGTCGAAAAGGCGGTTCATGGTGACTGCGAGGGGGACCAGGCCGAAGAGTTGGCCGAAGCCGCCGGTGACAAGGACCTTGCCGTCGAGCAGACGGACGGCGGCATGGGCGACTGTGACGCCGGGCAGGGGGCTGGCGGCGGTGAAGTTGCCCCGGGCGGCGGGCTCTTGCTGTGGGTCGGCCCGCTGGTCAGCGGCAGCAGGTTGGGCCGATGCGGCGGGCGCGACCGTCTGGGCGTGGCATGGAGGGTGCGTTTGGGCCAGGGTCATGGCCAGTGTCAGGGCGGCGATACGTAAGGTGCGGGCGAACATGGGTAATCAGGTTCCCACGTTGAAGAGGTTCTCGGAGTCTTTGAGTCTCTGGAGGCCCTGGTCGACGTAGTTCTGGGAGATGTCGGTGGCGAGGAAGCGGCGCCCCAGGGAGGCAGCGACCACGGCCGTGGTTCCCGAGCCGCTAAAGGGGTCGAATACCAGGTGTTCCGGGTTGGAGCAGGAGAGGATGATGCGTTCGAGGAGTTTCTCGGGCATTTGACAGCCGTGAAAGCCGGCGCGTTCCTTGAAGGTGCCGCACACCCGACTGAAGAACCAGGTGTCTTCGTCGCCTTGGAAGGCATCGGGAGCCTGTTGGGGCCGGAGGATCCAGGTGTCGTCCGGGATCTTGCCCTTGGCGTTGGCGCGTTTGTCGTTGTAAGTGGTCTGCCGGGCAGAGGGTACGCGGACGAGATGGTCGTTGAAGATGTATTCTTTGGGGTTCTTAACGAAGTAAAGCAGATGGGTGTGGGAGCGGGCGAATTTCTTTTTGGTGCATTGGCCGAAGGTGTAGTACCAGATTACCCAGTTTCGCATGGTCAGTCCGATGTCGCGGGCGAGGATGCGCAGGTCGGCGACGTAGTCGTCCCCGATGGCGATCCAGAAGGAGCCGTGATCAGCCAGGGCGTCGGTGCAGGCCTGCATCCACTGGCGAGACCAGTCGATGTAGTCGTGATGGTCGACCTTGTCGTCGTAGTGGTCGTAGTCGTAGCCGATGTTGAAGGGCGGATCGGCAAAGACCAGGTCGAGGAAGGGCTCGTCGCCGCGTCGCTGGCGTTCGTCGCGCAGAAAGCTGATGCAGTCGGCGTTGACGATGGTGTTTTCGGTGGTGGTTTTGGGTGATTCTTTCTTTTTGGTCATAGCTGGTTCGTTTTCGGGTTGGGGGAGCGGTCTGGTTTGTGGTTCACGTTTGGTCAGGGCAGGGCGTTTTCGATTTGTTGGAGGCTCACGCCGAGGGTGGCCTGGATCAAGGGACGGCCCGGGGCGCTAGTACGCTTCATGTTTGAGCGCCTTCTATATGTAAGGTTAGGGGCGGTTACGCATGGGCTATGATACAGGGCGAACGGAGCTGGGACAAGGCAGAGTTCGGCGACTTATGGTTGTAATAGTCGAGGGTTAGAAGGATGCAAGTTTTTGAAGAGGGGTGCAGCGGACATGTGGCCGGCCGATGCGACAGGTTGTCAAGGGGGAGGGGATGTGCTAGGCTGGCGGGGTGAGGGAGGGGTCAGCGATGGGAGCAGGTGTTGGAAATAGCGATCAAGGCGGCGATAGGACTGGCGGCGGGACTGTTGGGCGGTCTGTTGGGGATCGGCGGTTCGGTGGTGCTGATTCCGGCGTTGATCTTTTATTTTAGTTGGCGAGGGCAAGGGTACACGGGTTCGTCGGAGCATTTGATCCAGGCGGCGGCGATGGTGTGTAACGTGTTCGTGGCGGCGCCGGCGTTGGTGGCGCACGCGCGGGCGGGGGCAATCATGCCTTCGGTGGTGTGGCGGGTGGTGCCGGCAGCGTTGGTGGGGGTGCTGGCAGGAGTGACGCTGAGCAACACGTCGGCGTTTGCCCAGGCCAACGGACGTTACCTGGCGATGCTTTTCGCGGTGTTCATGGGTTACGTGGCTCTGTACAATTTGTGGCGGATGGTGTCGCGGGTGGATCTGACAGCGAGCTACGAGGAAGGTCGGCCGGTGGCGACGGGACGGTCGTTGGGGATCGGCTTGACGATGGGCGTAGCGGGAGGGTTGTTGGGGATTGGGGGCGGTTCGGTGTGCGTGCCGGCGCAGCAGTTTTTTTTACGGCTGCCCTTGCGGCGGGCGATAGCGAACTCGGCGACGACGATTGTGTTTACGGCGGCGGTGGGGGCGGTCTATAAGAACGCAACGCTGGGGGCGCATGGGTTTTCGGCTTGGGAGTCGTTGTCACTGGCGGCGGTGCTGGCGCCGACGGCAATCGTGGGCAGCTATGTGGGGGCACGGCTGGTGCATTGCCTGCCGCGTAAGGTGTTGCAGGTGGTGTTTGTGGTGTTCATGGGGTTTGTGGCGATTAAGGTGATGGGCAAGGCGATGGCGGCGGGCGCGATTGATGGCCCCGGCCGAACGGTCGAGTCGTCGCAGCACCAGACTGAGCATCAGGGTAACTGAGGCGTAAGAATCAGGGCGAGCCAGCATATGGGAAGTTCACTGTTTCGTCAGAGTCGCCTGGTCAGCGGGATCACGTTGTTGAGCCGACTGACGGGGTTGTTGCGGGATGTGATTCTGGCGTACTGGCTAGGCAATAATTGGATACAGGACAGTTTTAAGTACGCGTTTCGGATACCGAACCTGTTTCGGTCTCTGCTGGGCGAGGGGGCGTTGGCGGCGGCGTTCGTGCCGGTGCTCTCGGAGAAGTTGACGGCGGGAGACAGATCGGCGACGCAGCGATTGTTGAGCACGGTGGCGACGCTGCTGGCGGTGTTGCTGGCGGTGTTGACGCTGGCCGTGCTGGGGATCGTGGCGGTGTTGTACGCAGCGGACCCGGCTGATGGGCATCGGCGGCTGATTCTGCTGCTGACGGCGTTGATGGCGCCGTACATGATTCTGGTGTGTCTGGTGGCGCTGTTCGCGGCGGTGCTCAACTGTCTGGATCGCTTTGCGTTGGCGGCGTTCATGCCGGTGCTGTTGAACGTGTTTCAGATTGCGGCGCTGGCGGCGGCGCCGACGTTGCTGGCGGGCGTGCTGCCGGAGCAGTCAGACCAGATATTTGTCGTGGGGTTTTCGGTGCTGGCGGCAGGGGTGGCGCAGTTGGCCCTGATGCTGCGGGCGCTCAAGCGGCAGGGGTGGCGTTGGGGTTGGCGTTTTGATGTGCGTGCAGCGGAGGTGCGGCGGATCGCGTTGACGGCGGCGCCGATGATTGTGGGGCTGGGGATTTTGCAGTTTGGCGCGTGGCTTGATGATACGATCATCGTGAAGCTTACGGCGACGGAGGGCCAGAGCGGTTTTGAGCTGCTGGGGCGGACGATTGCTTATCCCTTTGCGGAGGGGACGCTCTCGTCGGTGGACCAGGCGCGTCGTCTTTACCAGTTTCCGCTGGGGGTACTGGCTATCGCGCTGGCGACGGTGGCGTTTCCGACGTTCAGCCGATACGCGGCCAATAAGGACTATGGGGCGTTGGCCGGTTCGGTCCGTTCGGCGTTGCGGCTGGCGCTGTTCGAGGGGATACCCTCGGGAGTGGGGCTGCTGGTGTTGTCGGAGTTGATCGTGCGGGTGGTATTCATGCGGGGCAACTACACGGCGGCCAATACAGCGGCGACGGCGCACGTGCTGCGGTTTTACAGTCTGGGGATCTGGGCGTATTGCAGCCAGCACATTATTTTGCGGGCGTTTTACAGCCTGGGCGACACGGTAACACCTTTGTGGGTGATGGCGCGGACTCTGGCGGTGGCGGTGGCGATGAACGTGACGCTCTTGTGGGTGGAGGGCCTTGGCGCGGGGGTGTTTGGGCTCTCGACAGCGGTGATGGTGGGCTTGAACGTGGTGATCCTGGGCAGGCGGCTGGGTCGGCGGCTGGGGGCGTTAGACGTGGGCGACGTGCTCTGGTCAGCCGGCAAGACACTTACCGCAAGCGTCGCCATGGGGCTGGCGGTCTACGCGGGACGGGAACACTTGCCTATCGAGAACAAGTACCTCTTGTTGCTCGCCTGCGTGGGGATCGGGCTGGCGGTGTTCTTCGCCGCGGCGTTGGCATTGCGCCAGCGGGAGGCGTGGGAGATGCTACGCTTGCGGCGGCGTTGAGGCCTTGCCCCGCATTCTTCACGGACCTTCGTTATGCAGCAGTCCTTTTGCCCCGCTGCTGCGTTCTCGGCGCGAACAGGGGACAGGCAAAGCGGCATCGGCAATCATGCCGAGCGGAGCTTTTCCAAGCCTGGGAGGCAGCGTTGGCTTTGCAAAACCGCACCCGCCACCGGTGGTCACAGCGCAGAGCCTCTCAAGAGGTCCGCCGACTCGGCACCAGGGAGCCATCTCTGGAGCATGATGGGCCTGAGTGACAGACACGCGAGCATGGGCCCAAGGTCGGGCCTATCGTTGCTGGGGGGTTTTCTCTGGCTTGGCTTGCTTCAACTTTTCCAGGGCGATGATTTCATCGTGCTTTTCGATTTGCGCCTGTTCCCGGAGTTGTTTGACGAGTTTCTCCTGAGCATCGCGGACTCTTTCCTGTTTGAGTTGTCGCTCGATAGCCGGCTTGATTTGTTCGAAGCTGGTGGTCTGGGGGGGAGTGACGCTGAGGACTTTAACGACTTCGAAGCCCTCTTTTCCCTTGAGCGGGCCGATGACGGTGTTCTTTTTCAGATCGACGCTGATGGCAGCGGCGACCTCGGGGCCCAGTTTCTGCTTGATCTGAGCCAGGCCCGCGCGAGGCAGCGTACCTTTGTGAGCTTTGTCAGGGGCGCTGGAGTGTTCCGCCACGAGTTTGGCGAAGTCGGCGTCGGCGGCCCGGGCGAGGTCGGCCACTTTCTGAGCGGCTGCCTGGTCCTTGAGGGTGATGTGCTGGAGATTAGCCTTCATGGGGCGTTGGAAACGGCCGATGTTCTTGTCATACTCGGCACGGAGCATCTCTTCCGTAAGAGGTCCCAGTTCGTTTTCAATATCCATAGCGAGGATGCGGTTAGCCAGATAGCCGTCGGCGAAGAGTTCCATGATGTAGGCATTGGCCGGGTCCTGGTCGAGGCCACGCCGTCGGGCTTCCTGGGCTCGAATCTCGATGTCGGTCCATCGCTGGACGGCGCTGATTCTGTCGGTGGCGGCGCCGTGATCGATCATGGCTTGTGCCTGCCACTCCGTCAGTTCTCGACCGTTGACGCTGGCAAGCACCTTTTGGTCGCCGGTCACGGGCTTGGGGCCGTTGAGCGTACTCTTCTGGCAGCCCACGAAACAACAAGCCGCAAGTGTCGTCAGAACATAGATACCGAGTTGTCTGCCGATCGTCATGGTTTTGCCTCCGCAAGCAAGGTCGATGGTTCAGTCTTCGGTCACGGTTTGCAGATCGAATCGCTTTTCGATGTTCTTCGGGTCAAAGTGCAACAGTGCGAGCAAGCCCTGGGAGCGTTGGAGGAGCATCTGGGCGGAGAGGGGCTTTCGCCGCAGAAATTCCTGGGGCGTGGGCGGCTCGATTTGGAGGTTCTGGAAGACCAGACAAGCAAGGTCGCGTTCGCTTTCGAGCACGGCCAGGCCAGCAGCATCTTCTTGTCGGCGTTGCTGAGAAAGTTCCAGGGCGTCTTGCAGCATCGCGCCCTGTTGGGCGAGCATTTGCCGGGCGTAAGCGGCATATTGGGGATTCTGCTGGACCATTTGCTGGATGCGATCAAGCTGGCTTCGGATACCATCGAGGGTTTGCTCACGCAGCGGTCCGGCGCTGGCGGGAGCGTTGGGGTCGTCGAGCAGGGCCAGATTGGTCGCCTCGACGGCGTCGGGCCAGTTGGGTTCGGCCTGGACAGCAAACTTGTGGGCGTGCTGTTTGGCCAACTCAAAGGCTTTCAGATCTTTAAGATCCTGTTCAACCCGTTGGTAGAGTTCACTGTCGCTGGCCTCGCCAGTGACCAGCTTGGCCGGCCCGGCGGTGCCGTCGTCGGCGAGGGATTCGGGTGAGCGTGCCTTGTCGACGTTGACGACGCGGACCAGGAAGCCAACATTTCCGCCTCTCGGCAGCGAGCCGAAGGCAGGGCCGACATTCTCATAAAGCCAGATGGGCCGTTCGTCCGGTACGGCGGTTGCCGCCTGGTGCAGTGGTTGGCAGTGCAGCAGGACCGTAGTAAGGTTGAGGGGCTCGGCGCCGGGGTTTTGCAGCTGAGACCGGCCAAAGGGCGCCTGGGCCGCACTTTCGGCGCTGAGGTAATCGGTGCGGGCGTAGCTGAGTTTGAGGGCCGAGTCGGCGTTGAGTTTTTCGGCAAGCTGGGCAAAATCGACAGCCTGTTCGGCACGTTGGGCCAAGCTGAGCCCTTCGAGGGTAGCAACGGGCAGGGCCTCCTGGGCGATGTTCTTGGCCTGGTTGAGCAGCGTTTCGGCACGTTGCTGGGCCTGCTGGCGTTTGTAGAAGGTCTTGGCTCGCAAGGCCGCTTCGTCATAGTCGAGTTGTCGCTCGGTGGGGCCGCTGTCGTCACCCGCAGGAGGCGTGACAGTTTCGGTAAACATATGTCGATTATCGCTCCAGAACTCGCGAATCCGTGCTTCCTGTTCGCCGGGAGCCAGTTGGGCGAATTCGTCGCTGACCAGCTCTTGTGCTTCATCAAGGCTGACCTGGAGATATTCCACCTCAACGCGGTCGGGTAGCATGTATCCGAAGGCGTGGGGATTGTCGTCGTCGGCATCCTGCGGGTCGGCCTCGCGGTGGGCTTGAAACTGCTCTTCAATCTGCTCAGGCGTGGGCGCCGCGACCTCGTCGCGGAAGAGGTCGGCACGGAAGCGGACGAACGTGCCCCCGATAGTCTCCAGTTCCACCTGATTGGCAACGGCCTGTTGCAGCTCGGGTTCGCTCAGGTTAAGCGTGCTGCTGACCATGTCGGCATAGCGTAGGATGGCGATATAGTTGGCCAAGGCAGAGCGCTGGGTGTCGTAGGCGATGCGCAGCTTCTTGCTGACGGCTTTGAGGCTCACGCCCTGTGGCCGCGCCTTGAGCAACGCGGAAACCTGATCGTCCCGGGCAGCCAGTCCGGCATGTTGCGCTTCGAGGCTCAGCAGCAGGTAGTGCAGCGACGGCTGGCTGTGTTCAGGGGAGGTAAGCTGGTCAATGGCGAGTTTGACGTTCTCGGCGGCATCCTTATCGAAGGCCCAGCCTGCCTGCATGGCCTGCTGATAGAGCATTTGACGAATGCCCGGGCCCATTCGACCGTCATTGAAGAACAACGCGTAGGTCATCAGCGGCGAGTATTGCCCGATGCTCTTGAACCCGGGGACCTTATTGAGTTTGCCCGTCGCGACCATCTGGTCGATACCGAGGGTCTGAAGCACTTGGATTTCCATTTCCGCCTGCCGGAGCATGGCGGCGGTAACCTGCACTTCTTCGCCAGAGGGACTGTTCACGGAAAAGCGAACCACAGTGCCCGGGTTGCGACCTCGGTTGCCTCGGAAGAAGAAATTGGGCAGCCCAAAGGCGAGCATAATAACGAAAACGATACCAACTAGAAGTTTCTTATTATTCTTGCGAAACCACCGCATGACCGTCATGGATATATCTCCGTTTGCATAAGAGGCGTCGAATAAAAAAACGTAGTCGGTAAGTATACTGCCCACGGCAGGTTGTGGCAATAGTGAACCGGTGGACGATTGGCGCAGTAGTACGGCATGCGGGGAGCTGAGGGGGAGTTTCCCGGCTGATGGGGCAAAGTGTCCGAAGAGTTTTTTGGGGATGAGCAGGCCGTTTTGGGCCCCGCTTGGCGACTGGCGTAAAAAAAAACCGGTTGACAGGGCCATAGTGGTCGGTTAAGCGATTTGGCCTGCCACCAGGGGCAAGTTGAGGCGATTTTTGGCCCGGGCCGGTCGTTTGGACGATAGAATCCTCCAGCGTGGGGAGCTATTAAGGTGGGAGCGGCGGAGCGGTTGGCGAGCGGCGATACTAACGTAAAACATTATTATGTAGAAGATTACGCTTATGAGTAGCACGAAGAGCGTCAAGAACGGCGATTCACTGGTTATCGTAGAATCACCGGCCAAGGCCAAGACAATCACGCGATATCTGGGCAAGGGCTACCAGGTGCTCGCGAGCATGGGCCATGTGCGGGACCTGCCGAGCAAATCACTGGCAGTGGACGTAAGTCACGATTTTGAGCCGACTTACGAGGTTTTGCCGACCCGAAAAAAGACGATGACCTCACTGAAAAAAGCCGCCAAGACAGCCCCTATGGTCTATCTGGCAACTGACCTTGACCGCGAGGGAGAGGCCATTGCTTGGCATTTGAGCGAGGCCCTCAACATCGAAGAGGCCCGCCGCCGTCGTGTGGTCTTTAACGCCATCACCAAAGGGGCTATCCAGGAGGCGTTTTCCCATCCGCACGAGCTGGACCTGGACAAGGTGAATGCCCAGCAGGCACGGCGGATTTTGGACCGGATTGTGGGCTACGAGATCAGTCCGCTGTTGTGGAAGAAGGTGGCCCGGGGGCTATCGGCCGGTCGGGTGCAGTCGGTGGCGGTCAAGCTGATCGTGCAACGTGAGCGCGAGATCCGGGCGTTTGAGCCTCAGGAATACTGGAAAATCACCGGAGTATTCAGCACGGCCGATGAACCGGCACTGACGGCCACCTACGAGACCTTGCTGGCCGAACTGGCCGAGGAAAAAGGCGCCACCACCGCCAAACGGGCCCAGTGGCTCTCGGAGCACAGCTGCGTCGAGGCTCAACTGACAAGCGTCGCCGGCAAAAGCTTCAGGCCCGATAACGAGCAAGAGACCTCGCGGGTGCATACGGCGTTGCAGGAGGCGTCGTTTCATATTTCGCAGGTGACGACCAAGCGAACGCAGTCATCGCCGCCACCACCTTTTATTACATCGACCCTGCAGCAGCAGGCGGCCAACCGGTTGGGGTATTCCACCAAGCGGACCATGCAGCTGGCACAGCAGCTTTACGAAGGGATGGAGCTGGGGGGCTTGGGCAGCATTGGGTTGATTACCTACATGCGTACCGACAGCACCCAGCTGGCTCCCGAGGCCGTCCGTCACGTGCGGGATTTTGTGGGCGAGCACTACGGGGCAGAGTATCTGCCCGAAAAACCTCGCGGCTACGGCAAGAAGGCTCGCGGCGCACAAGAGGCCCACGAGGCCATCCGCCCCACGGATGTCTCCATCACGCCTGAGAGCATACGGAACTATTTGGACAATGGCCAGTTTCGCCTGTACGACTTGATCTGGAAGCGCTTCGTGGCCTGTCAAATGGCCTCGGCCAAGTGGGACGTAACCAGCGTCTCTATCGCCGCGCCGAGCGAAGTCGGCGAGGTAGTCTTTCGGGCATCGGGCCGTAAGCTGGTCTTTGACGGCTTCATGCGGGCCTCGGGCTTGACCATCAGTGCCGGCGAGCAGTTGTTGCCCGATTTGGCTCAGCAGCAGCAGGTCTGGCCCGTACGCGTCGCGCCGACGCAGCACTTCACCTCGCCCCCGGCACGCTTTACCGAAGCGTCGCTGGTCAAAACGCTCGAAGCGGAAGGAATCGGCCGGCCAAGTACCTATGCGTCGATCATTTCGACGATCCAGGACAGAGGCTACGTCGAACAGTTGGAGCGAAAGTTCCATGCCACCGACCTGGGAATGGTCGTCACCGACAAACTCGACGAACATTTTCCCCGAGTAATGGATGTCACCTTCACCTCGGCTATGGAAGAGAGCCTCGACAAAATCGAAGAGCAGCATTTGAACTGGGTAGAGGTGCTGCGCGAGTTTTACGGGCCTTTCAAGGAAAACCTCGAGCGGGCTCACGAGGAAATGCGTCATGCCAAGGCAGAAATGCAGCCTTCGGACTACAAGTGCCCCAAGTGCGAGGCGCCCCTGGTCTATCGTTTTGGCAAGAACGGCCGGTTCTTGTCCTGCAGCACCTATCCCGACTGCAAGTTTGCGGCCCCGGTCGATCGGGAAGGCAAGATCGCAGCCCCGGAGACCACCGAGCATGCCTGTCCCACCTGCGGCAAGGCGATGATACTGCGTCAGGGCCGCTTTGGACGGTTCTTAGGTTGCAGCGAGTATCCCGAGTGCAAGACGGTGCAGAAGCTGGACAAAGAGGGCAACCCCCTGCCGCCCAAGGCGCCGCCCAAACCCAGCGGCGTGCGCTGCTACAAGTGCGAGGGGGACCTGGTCATTCGCGAGAGCAAACGCGGGCCCTTCCTGGGGTGCGGGCGTTTTCCCAAGTGCCGCACGATCATCAGCATGAAGCAGTTGGACCATCTCAAGGAATTGCAGAGTGCGGGCACCTGGCCTCCGGCGACCACGGAGGAAGCCGACGAAATGCTCGGCCGAAAGAAAAAGGCGGCTACCACCAAGGCAGCGGCTCCCCGGACCAAAAAGGCCAAGAAGACCAAGAAGGCCTCAACGTCGCGCAGCAAGAAGAAGGAGTCGACCTAAACCACATTCTTCATGCGACGTCGAGAGTATAACCATAACTGCCTTACCTAAAGACAGTTACGAAAAATACGAACACAGCGCATGCCCACCCCCCGTTTCCAGCGAGGGTTCTTGGTCGGCTCCAAGGGCCAAGGCCTTAGCTTCCGGGGGCATACAGGTCTGCATCGTGCTGACAGATACAGCCGACAGCGCTGCCGCCGGGCCCGAAACACCGCTGAAAAGACGCCAGCGTCAAAAGCCCACGTTCAGCAGGAATGGGCGTAACGTGTTGTAAGTACAGGTGGTTATGGCGATTTTGTGGTTG
>Ga0180431_10007286_pt1 | contig 12937 bp, 5 predicted proteins | sample SS_ome_11_FD_132459 | JGI IMG/M metagenome (GOLD analysis project Ga0180431, IMG submission 132459) | Hypersaline lake sediment archaeal communities from the Salton Sea, California, USA - SS_1_MS_1 metaG | ecosystem: Environmental > Aquatic > Non-marine Saline and Alkaline > Hypersaline >... | reverse complement strand
AGCGGCTCGTTGAGAGCCTCGGGTTCCGGGTGGTTGATATCCTGATCCGTTATCCGTACCCGGGTGCGGAGCATCCAAGCAAGCGCTCCTACTTCATCCTGAGGAAGGCTGGCTGAGTTCCCGGGTGTCCCCGTCGTCTGTGATGCCCGCTCTGCGGCCTTTGCGATCTCTGCGAGAGACAAGGCTCCTATTGCCTTTTCCCCAGCGGCGCCAGCGGGACGCCGACGGCGCGTTCGAGTTCGAACAGGGCGATGTTGTAGTCGGTTAACCCGCCGGCGATTGCATTTGGGCGGCGGATAGGGTAGCCTGTTGTTGGAGGTGACGTATGAAACTCAGGGTTGTATTGGAGCCCAGCGATGAGGGCGGCTACACGGTGACGGTGCCGGCGCTGCCGGGTTGTATCAGCGAAGGCGAGACGCGCGAAGAAGCCCTCCACAACATCCGCGAGGCGATCGAGCTGTACCTGGAGCCCGTGGAGGACGACGCGTCGTTCGGACCTAAAACCGAGCAACTGGAAATCGCGATATGACCAAGGTTCCCAGTTTGTCCTATGCGGAGGTCATACGCGCTCTGCAGCGGGACGGTTGGGTTGTCGTCCGCCGACGGGGGAGTCATGTACGCCTTCAAAAGCGTACATCTACAGAGACGTTGAAGATCGTCGTCCCCGCGCATCGGCCGATCAAGCGATCTACTCTCTCCCACGTTCTGAAGGACGCGCGCCTGACGGTGGAAGCCTTCAAGGAGCTGCTGTAGGCAAGCCAAGCAGTAGCTGAAGTTCCCAAGTTCCGTGTCATGTCGCCCGTGTGCCGCGCTGCGGCAAGAAGCCAGAACTCCTACTGCGGTTTGGTGATCGGCGCCAGGGGGACGCCGGCGGCGCGTTCGAGTTCGAAGAGGGCGATGTTGTAGTCGTGTTGGGCCTGTTTGAGGTTGGTGCGGGCTTCGCTGAGGCTGAGCTGGGTGTCGCGGACTTCGAACTGGGTGATTTCGCCGGCCTGCTCGCGTTCGGCGGCTTCGCGGACGGCCTGCTCGGCCTGGGTGACGTTTTCCTGCTGTGAGAGGACGGTCTGCTCGGCGTTCTGGAGCTTGAGCCAGACGCTTCGGACCTGGAGCTCGACGGCCTTGCGCTGGTCTTCGAGGGCGATGAGGGATTTGGCGTGCTCGGCGCGGCGCTGCTCGATGCGGCCGGCGACGCCCCAGCCTTTGAACAGAGGGATGCTCACGCGGAGGCCGACGTTCCAGCCCTCGATGAGGTCGGTGGCGTCGTCGCCGAAGGTGTTGGTCTGGCCGCCGTAGTTGGCGAAGGCGCGCAGGTCGGGGCGGCCGTCGGCGGCGGTGACGGTGATGTTGATGCGGCGCAGCTTGGCTTCGAGCTCGGCGGCTTTGATCTCGTGGCGGAAGCTGAGGGCGGTTTCGACGAGGGCGTCGAGCTCGAACTTGGCCGGGGCGTAGGCGAGGGCGCCCTCGATCGTGAGGTCGGTGTCGAACGGCAGGTTGAGGGTCTTTTTGAGCGCTTCCCTGGCGAGGCTGACGCGGTTGTTGGCGGCGATGAGGGGCGGCTGGCGGTTGGCGAGGGCGACGCGTGCGCGCGTGACCTCGAACTTGGCGACCTCGCCGGCGTCGAACTTGGCCTGGACGTTCGTGAGGTTCTCCTCGAAGAGGTTCACGGATTCCTGCTCGACGGCGACGAGGTCCTGCGCGAGCAGCAGCTCGTAGAAGTCGCGCCGGACCTGGAGCTCGACGTCCTGGACGGTGGCGGCGACGAGCTCGAGGGTGCGTGTCTTGTTGTTGCGCGCGGCGCGGATGCCGCCGAAGACGAGGCCGCCGGAATAGAGGCGCTGCTCGAGGCCGACGTTGTAGTCGTATGTCTCTTCGGTGCCGAAGGTGATCGAGCCGCCGTCCGGGCTCTCGAGGGTGGAGAGCGAGGAGTCGTCCACGCGGGTGTAGGTGCCGTTGAGGGTGAGCTCGGGGTAGGCGGAGGCGTAGCCCTCGCGCAGGATGCCGCGCGTGCTCCTGATGTCCTCGCGGGCCGAGCGGATGGTCAGGTTCTGCATTCGGGCGGTTTCGAGCGCCTGATCGAGGGTCAGGCTCATGGCGGTGGTTGCGGGGGTTTCTTCCTCGGCGGCCGGGGCGGGGCCGGCGGCGAGGGTGAGGGCAAGGCAGACAAGGAGCAGTCGAAGAGCGCGGGCCATCCTATCGGTCCTCCATTGGTGATGTCGCTTTTCGTCGTCAGATGGTCGGCGGGATAGTACACGAGACGGCGGGACATTCGTAGTGGTTTCGGCGGGCGGGCCGGCCCGGCCGGCGGGCGGGTGGGCTGGAGGGCGAATCGGCAAAAAAAAAGGAATAGTCAGGCTTGACACACACGGTGTGTGCGTCGGAGCCCGCTATTCCTTGTTCGTGTGAGACGTGTGTATATGTGATCCGTCCCGATCAACGTACCTGGGGGGCCCGCCGCCGGGACGGCTGACCACGGGGGCCGACCCCCAGCTCGGTTCCTGCTGATGAAGGGGGGGGCGGCCGGGGCGTTGAAGCTGGGAGCGGGAGAGACGCGCGCCCCGGCCGCTTTGAACCACATCAGAATGCTTCCAGAAAGGAGGTTCCCTGGTCGCACAGGATAGAGCTGAGGAGAGCTTCCTTGAAGAGACAAGGACGCGACAGCGGCCGTCGGTGAACGGCCCGCCGGTCCGGCGCGCCGCTGTCGGAGGTTCTCTGGTGAAGGACCCTCAGTTGCCGCATACCAACGTGCAGCGCGGCGGGCCAGCGACTCTCGATAAGTGCGTGGGCCGGGACGGCCACCGCCTCCTCCGACGATGACCGCCCGGTCCAGAGAGTTTGGTCCAGAGAGAGTGTCTGCTCCACGGGCGGAACGTGTCCGTCCGTCGAACCCTGGGTCCGCACCTCCAAGGTTCTCCATCTATGCAAGAGCGGCTCACAAGTCCGCTGATGCGTGCTGTAAAAGAACGTACCGGAGTTCGTTTCCCGGCTTTCAAGCGCCGCGCAGGGCCGCGTCGCTTCTGCTTCGGTGTGGGATTCAGCAACCGGCATACCACATGCCAAGTCGAGATTTCTTCGCAGTACAGCCGCGACACTCGTTCATGCAGCTCACCCCGTTTTCTTGTTGGCAAGAAGATGGGGTGATTCCGCTCTTGTGGATGAAATTGGGCGGGGTGTTTTTCTCACGAATGAGACACGTCGTGTGAGACACGTCGTGCTCGAGCGGCCTGGGAAATCGGTTTAAGGATGAAGCGCGAGTGCTATACTGGGAGGAGCCGGAACAACTGCGAGTCGTCGTGTTTCTATTCAACGGTAAGACGACACATAGTCCGTAAGGAACGCCTTTGACGAGGAGGTTTGCTATGAAATCGCTGAGTGCAAAGCTGGTGCTGGCGACGGCGATCGTTGCCGTGGGGGTCGCGGTGCCGCTGGCCGTGATCTTCAGCGCTGATGAGGGGTCGAAGACGACCGAAGGGCCGAAGACGACGCTCGAGCGGGCCGACGAGGAGTTCGGCAAGCATAACTACAAGAAGGCGCTCGAGCTGTACGAGGGCGTGCTCGTGCGTATGAGCTACGTCGGGCCGCTTGGCGAGCGGCCGCGGATCGAGCTGAAGGTGATCGTGTGCAAGAGCAAGCTGGGGGAGGCGGACGAGGCGGAGAAGCTGGCGCGCGCGTTCGCCGAAAAATACCCGAAGACGATCTGGGAGGCGCGTGGCACCCACTTCCTCGGCAACCTCCTTCGCATGCTGCCGCACTGGGGTTACCGGCTAGGCGATGTGATCGTGCGCGGCAAGTCGGTCGAGGGCGGGATCTACGTGCCGCTCCACGAGGAGGATTTCAAGGAGGCGATCGAGTCGCTCGAGAAGGCCAAGGCGATCTACTACACGCTCGAGAAGGAGGGCGACCTGACGCCCGAGGACAAGGCGTCGCTGCCGGGCGAGGTGATCGCGTTGAATTTCGATCTGGCCGAGGCGCTCTCGGGCCAGGGTCGGCGCTACTACCCGCCGCAGCCGCTGCGGGCCGAGGGGGAGGGGGCCGAGGCCGAGGGCGAGGGGGCCGAAGAGGAGGGGGAAACGCCGGAGGTGCCGACTTACGACAAGTGGGAGGCGTACCGCACGGACGGCGACGTGGTTGACAAGGTGCTCTTTCTTTACGAGGAGATTTCGGCCTACGACACGACGGAGAACAAGCACCCGTCGGCGCTGGCGCTCTATCGAGAGGGGATGTACCTCGTTCAGGTCAACGGCCTGACCTACGAACGCGGCCAGCGGTTCCAGGAGGACGTGGCGGCGGGCACGTTCAAGTACGTGTACAAGGACCCTAAAAAGATCTTCGCCGGGCTCCTGGAGACGTATCCCAAGGATGAGCTGGCCGATGAGGCGCACTACGCGCTCGCGCGGACGACGCAGAACGAGGGGGATTACGTCGGGGCGATCGAGCAGTACAGGGCGCTCATCAAGGCCTTGCCGAAGAGCAAGTGGGCGAGCGACAGCAAGGCGGCGGTCCAGGACATCGAGTGGCAGCGGCTCACCGTGACGCCTGAGCGCCAGCACGTGCCGCCGGGCAAGCGGGTGACGCTGAGCGTGTCGGCGCGGAACGCCGAGACGGTGCGTTTCACGGCCTACCGGGTGAAGCTCGAGGACGTGCTCTTGCGCGACTCGGTGCTCAAGGCGCACAACACGACGTTCAACCAGTTCCAGCGCGCGTTTACGGGCAACTATGAGCGGGAGAAGGCGGCCGAGTGGGAGCTCGACACGAAGGACGACGGCAAGCACTACTGGTACAACGGCTCGACCGAGCTGCCGGTGACCGAGCGCGGCGCCTACGTGATCGAGGCCGAGAGCGACCGGGTGACCTACAGTGCGGCCGTGATCGTCTCGGACCTGGCGCTGGTGCAGAAGTCCGACCGGCGCCGGACGGTGATCTTCGCCGCGGACGCGCTGACGGGCACGCCGGTGGCGGGCGCGAAGGTGGTGGTCAAGGAGCGGTGGTGGGACAACACGCGGCGCGGCCAGGACCGCCGGCGCGTTACCATCCACGAGGGCACGACGGACGAGGCGGGGGTCTTCGAGGCGAAGTACGAGCGGCTTATCGAGGAAGGGGGCTCGAACAGCCAGGTGGAGGTTTTTGCGCGGGCGGGCGAGGACCGCTACGCGGTGAACCCGCAGAGCTACTCGCCGTGGTGGTCGCGGACGCAGAAAGAGTACCGCGTGTATGCGTACACGGACCGGCCCGTGTACCGCCCGAACCAGCAGGTGCACTTCAAGGCGCTGGTGCGCACGTACGAGGACGGCGCCTACGAGACGCCCAAGGCGGGCACGTCGGTGCGCGTGCGGATCAACAACCCGAAGGGCGAGGAGATCTACGACCGCGAGCACCTGACGGATCCGTTCGGTTCGGTCTCCGGCGATATCCAACTGACCGAGGAGCCGCCGCTGGGCGAGTATTACATCAGCGTGCAGATCAAGGACGCGCGGTACGGCACGCGTTACGCCCAAGGCAACCGGTTCCGCGTCGAGGAGTACAAGAAGCCGGAGTTCGAGGTGGCGGTGAACCCCGCGAGCGACCAGGTAAAGCTCGGCGGCAAGGTCAAGGCGACGGTGAGCGCGCAGTACTACTTCGGCGCGCCCGTCGTCGAGGGTTCGGTGAAGTATAAGGTCTTTCGCAAGAACTGGAGGTATTACTACTCGCCGTACGACCCGTACGAGTGGCTCTACGGGCGCGGCTACTACTGGTACGACTGGCACCCGTGGTACGACCGGGGCCAGGGCGAGCTCATCGCCGAGGGCGAGGGTGAGACGGACGCGAACGGCGAGTACGTCATCGAGGTGGACACGGCCACGCTGCTCGAGGCCGAGCACATGAAAGAGACCGACCACCTCTACACCTTCGAGGTGGACGTGGTGGACCAGAGCCGGCGCCATATCCAGGGCACGGGCGAGGTCAAGGTCACCCGCAACCAGTTTTACGCGTTCCTCACGACGCGGCACGGTTTCTACCAGCCGGGCGAGCGGGTGGAGATCGAGGTGAACACACTCACGCCGAGCAACGCGCCGAAGGCGGCCAAGGGCACGATGAAGGTGTACAAGCTCGAGTGGGACGAGGAGAAGAAGGCGCAGGTGCGCGAGGACGCCTACGACGAGGCGTTCGAGACGGACAAGAAAGGCCGCGGCTTCTTCAAGTGGATGCCCGACGAGGAGGGCCGCTTCCTGTTCGAGTTCACGACGACGGACGACTGGGAGAAGCCGGTGGTGGGCAGCCTGCAGGTGTGGGTCGCGGGCAAGGACTTCCACGGGCGGCGCTACACGTTCAGCAACCTGGAGATCATCACGGACAAGCGCAACTACCGCGAGGGGGACACGGCGCACCTGATGATCAACACGAACTTCGAGGGCAGCGCGGTATTTCTCTCGACGGAACTGGAGAACGAGATCCGCGACTACGCGGTACACCGGCTCGTGGGCAAGACCCGGGTGCTCGACGTGAAGATCACGCGGGAGCACGTGCCGAACTTCTTCATCTCGGCCTACCTGGTGCACGACGGCGAGGTGTACGGCCAGACGCGCGAGCTGTTCGTGCCGCCGGAAAAGGAGTTTATCACGGTGGCGGTCACGCCCGACAAGGACCGCTACAAGCCGGGCGAGACGGGCACGTTCACGATCGCGACGACCGACCACCTGGGCCATCCGGTGGTGGCCGAGGCGAGCTTCGGGGTGACCGACGAGTCGGTCTACTACATCCAGAGCGAGTACGCACCGGAGATCCGCAAGTACTTCTACGGCCACCGGCGTGGGGTGAACATCCCGTACACGACGTCGCGCTACTTCAATATCGGCGGCCGCGAGGACCACGCCGGCATCCGGGTGCGGTTCCCGACGCACGGGATGCCGCCGGGCTGGCACGGCCGGTACGACCCCCGGGACCTCACGACGTCGTACCGCTACCTGGGCGACTACGGTCTCGATCTCGGCGAGGGGGCAATGATCGTGCAGCTCGACGGTTTCGGCGCCCCCGGCGGCCGCGGCGCGATGGCGAGAGACATGGTGATGCCGGAGGAGGCCGAAGGAGGAGTCGTCAACGGCGAGATGATGGCCACGACGGGGAAGATGATGGCGCCGGCGCCGGGAGAAGCGAAGGGGGTGGCCAAGCAGAACGGCGGCGCGCCGCCGCTCGTGGAGCCGAAGGTGCGCCAGTACTTCCCGGACACCGCGTTCTGGAACCCGACGGTGGTGACCGGGCCGGACGGCACGGCCACGGTCGAGGTGACCTTCCCGGACTCGCTCACGACGTGGCGGCTCACGGCGCGGGCGATCACGGAGAAGTCGCAGGTGGGCCAGACCACGGGCAAGGCGATTACCACGAAGGACTTGCTGGTGCGGATGCAGGCGCCCCGGTTCTTCGTCGAGCGCGACGAGGTGGTGCTGAGCGCCAACGTGCACAACTACCTGCCGAAAGACAAGCGCGTCGAGGTGCGCCTGAAGATTGACGGCTACCAGCTCGAGCCGCGCGCGAAGGAGACGCAGACCGTGCTCGTCCCCAGCAACGGCGAGCGGCGCGTGGACTGGCGCGTGCGCGCGGTGGGCGAGGGGTTCGTGACGGTGACGATGCTCGCGCTCACCGACGAGGAAAGCGACGCGATGAAGATGACGTTCCCGGTGCTCATCCACGGCATGCAGAAGACCGTGGCGCTGAACGGGGACGTCAATGACCGGACGAAGCTCACGTACAGCGTGACGGTCCCGAAGCAGATCAAGGAGGGCAGCGGCGAGGTGCGGATCGCGCTGTCGCCGTCGATGGCGGTGGCGATGATGGATGCGCTGCCGTACCTGATTGACTACCCGTACGGGTGCGTCGAGCAGACGATGAGCCGGTTCCTGCCCGCGGTGATGGTGTCGAAGACGCTCAACGACCTGGGCATTGACCTCGAGGACCTCGCCATGCGGCAGGAGAAGCTCGACGTCAAGACACGCACCGAGCGGCTGTACCGCAAGAAGGAGAACCCGGTGTTCAGCCGCGCGGAGCTCGACCAGATCGTCGAGCAGGGCCTGAACCGGCTCTACGGCTTCCAGAACGGCGACGGCGGCTGGGGCTGGTTCCACGAGGGCAAGAGCGACCCGTACATGAGCGCCTACGTGGCGATGGGCCTGCAGCTCGCGACGGAGGCCGACGTGAAGGTGGACGGCAATCGGCTCGAGCGCGCCTACCGCTTCCTCAGCGGGACGTACGGCGACGAGGACCTGATCCACCGCAAGGCGTACATCGGCTACGTGCTGTCGCTGCGCAAGGCGATTGACGTCAAGAAGCTCGACGAGCTCTACGAGGTGCGCGACGACCTGAACAGCTACTCGATGGCGCTGTTGGCGCTCGCCTACCACAACCTGGGTGAGGCGGAGAAGGCGACGGTCATCTGCGAGAACCTGGAGAACTGGGTCCGCGTGGACAGGAAGTACCAGACGGCGTCGTGGGGTCCGCGGGGCCGGCACGGCCGCTGGTGGTGGTACTGGTACAACGACGACATCGAGACGAACGCCTACATCCTCAAGGCGTACGTGGCCATCCGGCCCGAGCACAAGTACAACGCGATGATCGCCCGGTGGCTGATCCGCAACCGCGAGGGCAACCGGTGGTACTCGACGAAGAACACGGCGACGGCGATCTACGGGCTGACCGACTACATCGTGGAGAGCGGCGAGTTCGAGCCGGACTACACGGTGAACGTCACGTTCGACGGAAAGCTCCACAAGAGCGTCAAGGTGACCAAGGACAACATGTTCACGTTCGACAATGAGCTCGTGGTGGCCGGCGACGCGCTGGGCTACGGTGCCAAGACGATCACGATCGAGCGTGAGGGCGAGGGCAAGCTCTACCACACGACCGAGGTGAGCTACTTCTCGCTCGAGGAGAACATCAAAGGCTCGGGCCAGGAGATCCACGTCGAGCGCACGTACTACAAGCTCACGCCGAAGAAGGTGCTCAAGAAGGACCGCAAGGGGCGCGAGTACACCGAGCTCACGTATGAGCGCGCCGAGCTCAGGCCGCACGAGACGGTCGAGAGCGGCCAGGAGATCGAGGTCGAGCTTACGATCACGGCGGACAACAACTACGAGTACCTCGTGTTCGAGGACATGAAGGCGGCGGGCTGCGAGCCCGTCGAGCTCACAAGCGGGCGGACGTACGCCGGCGGCCTGGTGGCGAACATGGAGCTCCGGGACGAGAAGGTGGTGTTCTTCGTCGGGTGGCTGCGCCAGGGCGAGCACACGATCAAGTACAAGGTCCGCGCGGAGATCCCCGGCGACTTCCACGTGCTGCCGACGAAGTCGTACGCGATGTACGCGCCGAAGGTGCGCGCCATCAGCGACGAGCTCCGGATGGGGATCAAGGACGCGACGGAATAGGCCACAGATCGCACAGAACGCGCAGATCGGCGGGCAGGCGTCGGGGCGGGGCGCCTGCCCGGTCCTTGGGGTCAGACTTCGCGGTCGGCTGTCTTTTTGCTCTTGGGGCGCAGAAAGTTCTTGACAGGGCACTTGCGTTTATGGTGAAATAGCAGCGGTCGGCAAAAGGAACGGTCTGCATTTTTGAACCGTGAATTGTCCGTTCTTTGCCGTGGCGCACAGCCGTTTTCGGGAACGGGAGACGTGTGACAACGTGCCACATCTCGCCATGGTCTCCCGGCAGCCGTCCTGGCTGTCTTCCGGCTTCTCTTGCCACGAAGGACAAGCAGGTTCATCCGGGCCGCTCATCTTGGACAACGGAGGGTGGCCCCTCGCGAGGAAACTTGAGACTTCAAAATGGGAGGGACGACGATGAAAAGAACGGTCTTGTGTTCAGTTGTGCTGATGGTTGCGGTTCTCGCGGCGGCCTTCAGTGCGGGCGCCGCGGACTATGAGTTCGACCTCAAGTGGGGTGTGAGCAAGCCGTGGGATGTCGCGGTGGACGCCTCGGGGAATGTGTATGTGACTGACCAGCTCAACCACCGAGTCCAGAAGTTCTCGAGCGCTGGCACGTTACTCCTGCAATGGGGAAGTCTGGGCAGTGCCGACGGGCAGTTCAACACACCGTGGGGCATCGCCGTGGACGCATCGGGAAACGTGTATGTCGCTGACGGCTACAACTACCGGGTGCAGAAGTTCGCGAGCGACGGAACGTTTGTCGCCACATGGGGCATCAATGACGTTCCAGTCGGGATCGCTGTGGATGCATCGGGATACGTCTATGTCGGTGTTCCGTACCAGTACTGCATCCAGAAATTCAACAGCGCCGGGGTCTTTCAGTTCCAATGGGGCAGCAGGGGCACCGGCGACGGACAGTTCTGGTACTACCTCGAAGGCGTTGCGGTTGGTCCGTCGGGCGACGTCTACGCTGTCGACAGAGGCAATAACCGCATCCAGAAGTTCGACAGCGACGGAGCGTTTCTTGGCAAGTGGGGCAGCGCGGGCACCGGCGACGGGCAGTTCAATGACGCGTACGGGATAGCGACGGACTCGTCGGGATACGTCTATGTCACTGATGGTCACTACCCCGCGAACGATCGCGTTCAGAAGTTTACGGGCGCCGGCGCGTTTGTCACCAAGTGGGGTGGCCGCGGCAATGGCGACGGGCAGTTCAACTGGCCAACGGGTATTGCGGTCAGTTCGGTCGGTTCGGTCTATGTTGCCGATTACCTCAACAACCGCGTTCAGAAGTTCAGTCCGCCCAATCTGCCTCCCGAGGCCGACGCGGGCGGGCCGTACATAGCCCCGGCGACGTCGTGGGATGGCGCGGAAGTCACGCTGGACGGCACGGGCTCAACCGATCCGGACGGCGATGATCTGTTCTATAGCTGGGTCATCGACGGGATCGAGGTCGGCATTGAGCCGACGCTGACAGGCCAGTTCCCGATCGGGTTGACGGACGTGACGCTGACGGTGACGGACCCGAGTGGTGCGAGTGACACGTCCGGAACGACGGTGACGGTGACAGTCATCGAGGTGGCGATTGACATCAAGCCGGGCGACGACGAGAACAACATCAACCTCGGGTCTCACGGCGTCGTGTCTGTGGCATTCCTGACAGGCGACGGATTCGATGCCTCGACGATTGAGCCGGCGACGGTGACGTTGGCCGGAGAGAACTTCGAGGGCCTGGTGAAAATGCGCGGGAAGAAGAACCCGACGCCCATGGCGAGTCTCGAAGACATTGACGGGGACGGCGACATCGACCTTCTCGTGCACGTGGAGGTCGAGAACCTGACGCTGGATCCGTGGGCGACCGTGTGCGCCCTCGGGGCTCTCACTGGCGACGGTCTCGTGGTGCTCGGCGAGGACTCCGTCAATATCGTGCCGCCGCAGTAAGACGGGGCCGGTTTCGAGAACAGAGCGCTTGAGAGAGCGCTTGACAGAGCGCTTGAGAGAGCGCTTGCTTGATTGTGGAAGGCGGGCCTTGCGGGGTGCGCCTTCCTTTTGCCCTTGACAGGCGGGGTGGCGGGTGGTAGATTTCAGGTGAGTCATTTTCGGAACACACCGATAGTATTTCCCGTCACACATGTGGGGGCGACACGGTTTCGACTCGGACCGGGACCCCCAGGCTGCATGTCGCGGCAGTCGGGTGGCCGCGTTACCAACCCGGCACCTAAACACAAACGCAGACGCTGAGTTTGCGCTCGCTGCCTAATTAAGGCAGTGCGTCACCCGGCCTTTCGCCTGCGGGGGTCGGAGTGGCGTCGATCAGCAGGCTGGCCGGTGACCTCGGCCTCGGGGGCCGCCGGTAAGATTGAACAGGGGCTAGCCCACGCGGGATCCCGTTCGCCGGAGCCCGCGCGGGCGAAAGTTAAGTAGGCGAAACACACATGTAGATGCCTGGGCAGAAGGGCCCGAGGACGGGGGTTCGACTCCCCCCGCCTCCATTCTGCGTCGCTCGTTTCCAGCGGGCGGGGCCGCTGGAAACGAGCTATGCAGAATGCCCTCCATAGCCCCGCGGAGCCTTGGCGCAGCGAGGGCGAAGGAGGGCCGGTCGTTCACTTGGGGGCGAGGGGCTGGAAGTGAAGTATGTTTACCTTCTCCAAAGCACCTCCCGCCCCGACAAGCGATACGTAGGCTTCACGTCCGATTTCCAGGCTCGCCTGAAGGAACACAACGCGGGTAAGTCGCCCCATACTGCGAAGCACTGCCCGTGGAAGCCCGTCGTTGTCATCCGCTTTGATGACGATCGGCGCGCGAATGCGTTCGAGCGGTATCTCAAGGGCGGGTCGGGCCACGCGTTCGCGCGGCGGCACTTCTGGTGAGCTTGCATCGACCCGGTCGGTTTGGGTGGAGGTGTCTTGCAGGAGATTCTTCTTGACTTCGCCGCGCTGCATGGTATGTTTACGTTCAGGTTAACGGAATTAGGGACGCCAAACCGGAAAGGGGGCGTGCAGGATGATGGTAGCCAGCGCACATATTATTGCATCGTCGCGCCCCGGGTGGGTCCCGGCCTGAGCCGTCCGTTCTGACGACGGAAGGCGTCCAGGCGGCCTCTCGACGCGCTCGGGACGGCCGTTTTCTTTTTCCCAAAAAATCTCGGCCGCGGGCGTGACGCATGCGTCCGCGGCTTTCTTGTCTTTACGACTACGCCGCGGGATACCCGAACCACGGACCACGACGTCGACTAGGGGAGAAGACCAGCGTCTGCAAACGAAAACGATCTCCGGAGGATGCTTGAGAACGAGCGCTTTCCGCTTCCAGCCCATTCTCCGAGTAACGAATGAGGTAACAATGAATCTGTCAGATATAGGGTGGGACAGCTTTTTCGAGAAGGCTTTCGAGGGATTCAGGGATCACGGGTTTGTTCCCGCGAGAGTTGCCCGTGAAGACAAGGACGCGTATCTCGTCTTCAGCGAGCATGGCGAGCTGACGGGCCGAGTCTCGGGGAGAATTCGCCATGAGGCACAATCGAGGAGCGAGTTCCCGGCCGTCGGCGACTGGGT
>Ga0180431_10007283_pt1 | contig 12940 bp, 13 predicted proteins | sample SS_ome_11_FD_132459 | JGI IMG/M metagenome (GOLD analysis project Ga0180431, IMG submission 132459) | Hypersaline lake sediment archaeal communities from the Salton Sea, California, USA - SS_1_MS_1 metaG | ecosystem: Environmental > Aquatic > Non-marine Saline and Alkaline > Hypersaline >... | reverse complement strand
TATCGGTGGGAGTATGCTTTTCACCCCGTCCATGCCATCCTGGCCACCTACCCCCTGAAGCGCTTGCAGCATATAGGGCGTGTCTATGTGGCAGGTGCCAAGGATCCTGATGTTGTCGGCCACCTGGGCTTCATCCCGGCAAAAAAAGTTGACGAGGCACTCCGGATGGTTGAAGAAATGAAGGGCAGGGATTTCAGCCTTGCATACGTTGAACAGGGCTCCCCCCCGGTTAAATTGACCATGTAAGTCGGATCACTCTTGTCCAAAAACGGTTTCGGCTCCCCCTTAATAATGAATTGGTATAACCCACTAAATCTCGCTCTTTCCTTTCAATGGCTGTAAAAGACAAATCGGAGGCCACCGCATGACCGATTGGAAAAAGGTCCTGGACAGCATTCTGGAAAATTCCTCCCATGAGAAACCCCTCCTTACTTCTAAGGCCTATGAAACGCTCGGATTACCCCGGTTGAAAAAGTGGGAACCCGGGGATGTGCTTGCGGAATGGGCCTTTGACGAGCGAATGGGCAACAGCCGCGGTGAGTTGTTTGGAGGCTTCTATGCCGTCCTGGCCGACGAGGTATCTGCTCTGGCGGCCATGTCGGTCATGAAACCCAATGAGATCATGAAGACATTGGATTTGAGGGTGTCCTTTTTTCGTCCCCTCACCGAGGGCATTGTGAAGATTCGAGCATTTGTTCTCAATCGCAGCGGCTCAGCTGTCCATGTGGAAGCGGAGTTCCATGACCAACAAGGCAAGCTCCTGGCAAAGGCCTTTGCAATTCATAAGACTATCGAAGCAGAGTGAACCCCGTTATTGCAAACGCATTCAGTTTCTAGACATATAACTTCATTAAAAACAGAAACTTATGTCGTTTTATATCCAGGGTCTGGATACGACTATCGGTGCATTCCAGATTTAAAGCGTTAAAAGCGGCCTTTGAAGTCATAGAAGGCAGGATGCAGAATGTTTAAGCGCCTTTTATGCAATAACGGGGTGAACTTAAGAAAAGAGCCGGAAGCCCCGACCAAAAGGCGAGCCGGCTGGCTTTCCGGCCGCGGATTTCCATGAAACTCATTGTCAATCAGGCCTATGACAACATGGGTTTGCAGAGCACCCAGACCCTTGGCCCCTTTCCTGACGGAGCCATGCGAAACACGCCGGAAGGCAGGCAATTCGTCCGCGACGCTTTGGAAGGCGGGTCAAGTCCGCCGTGGGAAAGAGGGATGGACCCTTTGGCGATTATAGTCAGGGCCCACTGGAAGATCAGCCAGGAAAAAAGTGAACTGGTTTAGACAAGGGAGTCTGAGATCAACTGCATAGCGTCAGGGATCCTTAAACGGTATTGCGCCCGCACACGGGCAACATGGTCCGCGATGTGCAAGTTCAGCGGGAATAGGCTCATATTCTCTGAATTTGAAAGATAGTCCCGGCACCTTAAACCTGCTGCATTGACATTCCCGACCAAAAGAATATGATTCCCATCCGGGAATGGATGCGGACCAATTCCGGCACCTCCAAAGGGGGCCTCTTGTGTACCATCCAAACCCAAAATGATCTAAAGGAGGCAACTTGTGGAATACACCCAGATAGCTTATGACTTATCCGATCAGATTCTGACTGTCACCCTCAACAGGCCGGAGAAGTTAAACGCCTTTACCGATTATACAATGGCACCCGAGCTTCTGGACGCCTTTGATAAGGCGGACCAGGACAATAACGTAAGGGCCGTCATTGTGACCGGCGCCGGCAGGGGCTTCTGTTCAGGCCATGACATGACCGAGGGAGAAGGAAGCTTCGACTACGAGAAACAAATAGGGAGCACCCTTGATACCCACAGGGATTACGGCGGCCTGTTGGCTTTACGCATCTTTGACATGAAGAAACCCATGATAGCCGCCATTAATGGAGCCGCCGTGGGGGTGGGTATCACCATGACACTGCCCATGGATATCCGTATCGCCTCAGAGAATGCCAAGATAGGGTTTGCCTTTTCCCGTGTGGGAATCACCCTCGAGGCCTGTAGCAGCTGGTTCTTGCCCCGGCTGTGTAATTTCAACAAGGCCGCCGAGTGGGCGTACACGGGAAGGATATTTGGGGCCCGGGAGGCGCTGGAAGGGGGTCTGGTCGGAGAGGTTTTACCGCCGGAGTCCTTGATGGAAAGGGCCAACGAGATCGCCCGGCAGATTGCGGACCATACCTCACCGGTCTCTGTAGCCTTGAACCGCCAGCTCATGTGGAAAATGCTGGCCGCCGACCATCCCATGAAGGCCCATAAACTTGATTCCAAATGCATTTTTTGGCTGGGAAAGGCCGCCGACGCCGAGGGTGCCGCACGGGCATTTGTTGAAAAAAGACCCCCTCGGTTCACCTTGAAGGTGAGCCAGGATATGCCGCCCTTCTATCCCTGGTGGCGGGAACGTGAATTCAAATGAGAACGCCACAAGCCACCCCCAGGGTTGTCATATGAGCTCAACCGGAGGATGCTCCTCCAAGGAGGATAAAATCCTCCGGTTTGACGTAAGCAAAGAAACCAGTTTGAAAAAAAATCCCGGTCGGATATGCTATCAAAATCAGGGTTCCCCTGTTCACTATTTCGGGGAAAGAGATTATGGACCGAAAGGAAGGGAGATGACCATGGTGCATTCCTCTAACGCTACCGTGTCCCAATACATTATTCGCCGCCTCCAACAAATCGGAGTCAATCACATCTTCAGTGTACCTGGAGACTATGTCCTGGATTTTATGGACAGGATCGTAGACAGCCCCATTGAGCTCATCGGGAACTGTAATGAGTTAAACGCCGGTTATGCGACAGACGCCTATGCCCGGCTCAATGGTATAGGGGCTGCAGTGGTCACTTACGGCGTGGGAGGATTCAGCATTCTCAATGCCGTTGCAGGCTCCTATGCTGAACGGGTCCCGGTTATTATGATCAGTGGTGCACCCAATTCGGCCAGGCGTGAATCCCACGCCCTGGTCCACCATCTCATCGGGGAATACACCTTACAGTACGAGGTATTCCGTAAGATCACCGCCGATGCGGTGCTGTTGACCAATCCCAAGACCGCACCTGAGGAGATCGACCGGGTTATCCTGAATTGCCTGACACAAAAACGCCCTGGCTATATAGAAATTCCCGTGGATATGGTGGACCGTCCATGTGCAGAGCCGGGAGACACGCGATTTGAGGTCCACAGGTCATCGGACCCTGACAGTCTCGCAGAAAGTGTGGAAGAGGCGGCCGGCCTCATGAACGCCGCTGAAAAACCCGTGATTCTGGCGGGCATTGAGATTGAACGGTTCGGCCTGGGCCGGGAGATGCTCGATTTGGTGGAACGTATCGAGATCCCCTATGCCACAACCATCAACGGCAAATCCGTGATCCCCGAGCTCCATCCTCAATTCATGGGCGTGTACCAGGGCGGACTCAGTCGGGACGTGGTGCGGAAGCAGGTGGAAGCCTCCGACTGCGTCCTCGCCCTGGGTGTATGGATGACGGACATGACCACAGGGGGATTTACCTCGGCCCTTAAGAGCGACCGTCTGGTGAGCGCCCATTACGACCGGATACAGATACGACACCACTATTATGACAGTGTATGGATGGGAGATTTTATTGCGGCCCTTTCCAAGGCCTTGAACCCCCGGCTATACCGCTCATCGCACCCCACGAATCCTCACCAGCCCCTGGGGACGTTTGCGCCTCAACCCAATACGGCCATTACCATCAAAAGATTTTACGATCGGCTGAACCGCTTTCTGGATGATGATATGATTCTCATCGCAGAGACCGGAGACGCCATATGTGCTGCACCGGAACTCTATATCGAAGAGACAGAAAATTTTCTCGCCCAGGCCTATTATCTATCCATAGGTTACGGGGTTCCCGCCGCTCTGGGCGTCTCACTGGCCAGGCCTAACAAGCGTGTGGTACTGCTCGAGGGAGACGGGGCCTTTCAGATGACCGCCCAGGAAACCTCCACACTCATTCGCTACGAATGTAATCCCATCATATTTCTCCTCAATAATGATGGATTGGTCATTGAACGCATGATCCATGACGGCCCCTACAATGACATCCAGCAGTGGAAATACCACCGCCTGGCCAATGTCTTTGGAGAAGGGGTCCTGTGCCTGGAGGTCAAAACGGAAGAAGATATGGAAAAGGCCTTGCAAACGGCCCAAGACCATCCGCACCAGATGGTATTTGTCGAGGTCCACTTCTCCCGGACGGACTGCTCCGAGGCCTTGAAGCGCCTTGGTTCGGAGCTCCGCAAGCTGGCTGAAAAGTAGGAACGGCTCCCCAAGACCGCTGAGATGCCCCCAACCGGGAGGTTGCCCTAGGGAAATGACACCCTCCTTGTCATGGGGATCGCCCCGCCTAACAAGCCAAAACCTTGACAGAAAAGAAAATCTGTATAATCTTATACCTAACACTTTTCTAACAAAATAAATATTTCAAGCTTAATGTTTCTTTAATTAAGCTTTTCATGAAAGATTATTCAGTCACAATCGGTTTGTTGCGCCTGGAAAGCGCAAGACAGCAGAGAACCTCTCAGCCGACCTATCGGCCGTTGGGCAATTCCGTCCGGTCATGCGACGGACGGTCCCTGGCTCGGTGATCCGGACTTGCTGCAACAGGCTGAATGAGCTCAGAATCTTTGAAGAGGGGCATCCAAGTAGAAGGAGGTAAGCGCGGGATGAAAGCCAAAATAAGGATTGCGGTGGCTGGCGTGGGTAATTGTGCAAGCTCCTTGATTCAGGGTGTACATTATTACAGGGACAAAAACGCCGGGGATTCTATCGGCCTGATGCACTGGGAAATCGGGGGATATACCCCCTCCGACATAGAGGCGGTGGCCGCCTTTGATATCGATAGGCGCAAGGTGGGGAAAGATGTCACGGAGGCCGTCTTTTCCAGTCCAAACTGTACAACCGTTTTCTGCCCGGACCTTCCTGCCTCCGGTGTAATCGTGAAGATGGGCAGGATCCTGGATGGCTTTTCTGAACACATGAAGGACTATGACCCGAAATACACGTTTCTACCTGCAGATGAGACACAGCCCGAAAGAAAAGACGTGGTGGAGATCCTCAAGGCATCAGGGGCGGATATTTTGTTGAACTATATGCCTGTGGGCTCGGAAGAGGCGACGCAGTTCTATGCGGATTGCGCCCTTGAGGCCGGTGTGGCCTTTATAAACAACATGCCCGTTTTCATCGCCAGCAGTCCTGTGTGGGCCAAACGATTCAAGGAAAGAAATATCCCCCTTATTGGTGATGATATCAAGTCCCAGCTGGGCGCTACTATTACTCACCGTATACTGACCGATCTGTTCAGGAAAAGAGGCGTGAAATTGGACCGCACTTATCAGTTAAACACGGGAGGGAATACGGATTTTCTAAATATGCTGAACCAGCACCGCCTGGTGTCCAAGAGAAAATCAAAGACAGAGGCGGTCCAGTCCGTGGCTGCGCAAAAACTGGACAGTGACAATATTCATATTGGGCCCAGTGATTACGTGCCGTGGCAGAAGGACAATAAGGTCTGTTACATTCGGATGGAGGGGAAGCTCTTTGGTGACGTTCCCATGGATTTGGAACTTCGCTTGTCCGTCGAGGACTCCCCCAACTCGGCGGGCGTGGCCATTGACGCCATACGCTGTTCCAAAGTGGCCCTTGAGCGCGGTGTAGGCGGCGTTCTTGAAGGGCCGTCCGCCTATTTCTGCAAACGCCCTCCCCGCCAGTTTACAGACGACCAGGCCTTTCAGATGGTAGAAGAATTTGTCTACAACGGCAGGATCAAGTCTGATCAGCCACTTGATTCTACCGGTACGGAAGGGGAACAGAAGGCCACCTCGTTATTATAGTTTTATCGTTAATCCATTTCGTGGGCACATTACCCCCCCATCAGGAGGTTACCCATGAGTCCGTCTCTTCTGACCCCCCTGAGCCCGGACTCAGGGAAAACCTTCATTCATCACTATTTGGCCTGACCAAGAAGGTCCCACCTAAATGACGGCACAGCCAGCCCCGGAGTCAACTGCGGACCCGGTGGCAGAAGGTGTTTTCTCACCATTAATGAGCATAAACTTTAAAAAAAGCATTGACTTTTATTGGATAAAACCTATATTATGAGCAAAAGCTCATAACAGGAGGGTACATGCCGAGACCACGAAAACGAAGATTTGTACAGGGGCGTCCCATTGTTAATGCCTTTGTCCCGGAAAGGATGCCCCCCTGGGGGCAAGAGGAGGTTATCCTCCCCATCGAGGGGCTTGAGGCCATCCGGTTAAGCGATTTTCAGGGCCTCGATCAGGAGACAGCGGCAAGCATGATGAATGTCTCCCGCCAGACCTTCGGGAGGATTCTGGCCGAGGCAAGAGCCATCGTTGCAGATGCCCTGGTTATGGGCAAAATACTCCGGATCGAAGGAGGTCATTTTGATATGCCCCCCAGAGGGCGACGGCGACGCCGCCACGGCTGGGGCGGCAGATTGTAAGGGAAAGGAGGGATGTTTCATGCCCGCATTGGATGGAACAGGTCCTGCTGGAATGGGACCAATGACAGGATGGGGACGAGGTTACTGTAACCCTTCTCAAGGCGCCTACGGCCCTGCACCGAGGCCTGCTTACCGGGTTCCGGGATATGGCCGGGGCTTTGGTCGGGGGCGCGGACAAGGCCGGGGTTTCGGCCGGGGCTTCGGATCGGGTTCTGGTTGGGGCCGGGGCTTTGGAAGGGGCTTCGGCTGGCGTCGGCCGGCCTGGGGAGGTTGGTAACCCCACACAACACCGGTTGAGGGAGAGAGACACAAACCTCCAAATGCCGGGAACAATCCATGAAACCTAACAACCCAATGAGGAGGTGATCATTATGCCAGGATTGGATGGAACAGGTCCTGCTGGAATGGGACCCATGACAGGTGGTGGCCGCGGATACTGCAATCCGGGTTACGCAGGCTATGGTCCTGTGTATGGCCGGGGGTACGGCTTTGGAAGGGGTCGAGGTTTTCGAGGAGGCTTCGGCCGGGGCCGCGGCTTCGGGAGAGGGTTTGGATGGCGAGGGGCCTATCCCCCTGCCGGAGGCGCGTATGGACCGGCCTACAACGCCCCTTATGCCATGAGGCCCGAAGACGAAGTAAATATGCTTAAGGATGAAGCGGGTGCCTTAAAGAATGAACTGGATTCCATAAACAAGCGGATTGAAGAGCTCGAATCGAGTTCTCCTGAAGCCTAAAGAGTGGCCAAAAAAGGGCCCGGGTTTACGGAAAATCATACCCGGGCCCTTTCTTTTCCAGGCGAAGGCCTGAAACCAGCCCCTATTGATAGTTCTCGGTGGTCGCCTTACCCTGTGCATAATCCTCATGCCAGCCCTGAGAAACGGGAAAGGTGCGGTAAAGGCTCTGGCGTTCCGCCTCAAGAAGCATGGGTTTCTTCCCAATGAAATCCGCTGCACACAATACCGGTTTACCAGCAACCATGGACAACCGCTTAAGCCAGGTCATCCCTTCGCTACATCTCAACAGGTGGTGATCGAGGATGAAGACACCAACACCGCGGGCCAGCCTCAGGGCGTTTTCCCAGGCCTCGTGGATTTGTCTCTCGCTGAGCCTGGATAGATAAAGGGGGGGGCCTCCGGCCAGAAGGATGTCCGGACGCCATGCAAGTACCTTGGAAACGGTCTCATGGTTGAGGAGCTGAATGTCAGATGCATGGAGGAATCGCCGGTCTTCTTCAACCAGGGTCATCATAACCATGTCCCCTGTAGCATGTGGGTCTCCGTGAGGAACAGCGCAGGAAAAGCGCAAGGGTCCGCAGCTCATGTCTTCTCCGGACAGAAAATCGAGGCCGAGGGTCTCCTTGAGTGTTTCCATGCGCCCCGCTTCGGAGGGCGAAAGATGGTTTTGGTTCTTGCACCAGATCCTGGTCTTTTTGTCACCCCGTCCTGTCAATTCCGCTGCACGGAGTTGATAGGGATTCGCGTCAACAAGGGGGACATGGTCTCCGTGAAAATGGCTGAATACGATATCCGTGGCTTCCCCCCAAAGGGTGATGATCTTCCTTCGGACCTTTTCCGCCACGAGTACCTGTCTTGGATGGGGCAAGAGTTTATGTCTCATATACCCCAGGGCAAGGCCTGGATCTATGAGAATATTCCTCTCCCTGGTCTCCACATGGCAGCAGAGTCCCCTTACACCCAGAGACTCAGCGCTAAGAATAGATATGTTCATGAGACCGGCCCGCCCGTGCCGGAGGCGACGTTTGGTTTTGACGGGTAAGGGTTAGGTCGTCTTTTGCTCTTTAAGCATCACAAAATGGCCGTCCATGAGGTTGACGGTCTGGATGGTTCCTTCCACAAAGGTCCTTTCTCCGAAGAGGTCTATCAACCAGAAACCCTGGCCTTCCGCCTCGATTCTGGCGACTTCCTTCATGATCTCCTTTTGCTCATTTCCGGAATCCATGTAAACGGTGCTCAAACACATATTTGCTCCTTCGGGTTCATTCCCCCGATTGTCCTTTTTTCATCTGTCATGATTCCCGGGGCCTACCGCGCCTGTCCAACAGACGTTCTCCCCCAATACCGGGGGAGCCTTTTAAGTCATCGCCCTGATCGAAGGATGTCTCACCCGGCTATTCTCGTGTCATGGCCGTTCCGCAACTGGGACATTGCTGCTCATAGCAGGGCCGCCCCAGTTCATGTGTCACCTTTTTACCGCAGTTGGGGCAGACACAGTATCCCCCCGGCCCTGCGGCAAAACCGCCTCCCCGGCCTTGGCCTCGCCCCCCCCGGCCCGGGCCACCGCCTCTGCCCAGCCCTCTGCCTGTTCCTGGTCCCTGGCCACTCGGGCCTGTTCCGTCTCCTCGCGGCATGTCACTGACCTCCTCTGATATAAGGTTTAAAGTCCAAGATTATTCTCAAAGGGCTACTTCTGATGCTCCATTTCGTTCCTGCAACCGGCCCTTCCCACCCTCTATTTCACCCAGAATCTGGTCGAAGTCCCGGATGAACAGGTCGTTCCCATATCATAATTAGCAAGTTTCATGCCAGATAGCAAAAAGGACTATACCATTAAAATCTATGTTTTTTTCAATTATTTAGAAGATAGATAAAAACATATTGTCCCAATTGAGCGACGCCAGGGATTAATAGAATTGCGGTTATACAATACAGGAAAAAGCAAGGGGCATCTTTTGGTGGCGGGAAGGGGGAATCAAGCCTGACCATGTGTATTTACATTCCCATACCCTATTTGATAATGTCCTTCCTGGTTTTCCGCTCAGGGCCGATCTGGCCATGTATGAGGCGAAGAACGCCGGAGGCAATCGGGTGGTTATGGCAGCAAAGGAAATCGGCGTATAAGGCCGTGAAACCTTCAAGACTCATAGGCAAATCGTTTTTGGCCAATCATCCGGTGCTTCTTTACGGTGATCACAGGAGTTCTTCATAGATTATTTCTAAAGGGAACCATTGGCTAAACGAGGCCGTATGACCGTGGATAGAAAGAAACCGGCTAACATTACCTATGGCGTCGATGAAAAGCCCTCTGCAGGCATGTGTATCGCCTTGGGTTTTCAGCATATCTTTACCATGGCCGGCTCCTTTGTATTTCCCCTGGTCATTGTGAGGGCCCTTGGCGGACCGCACCAACTGGCTCAGAGCATGATCAGTATTTCCTTGATCGCCGCAGGCATAGGGACACTCCTTCAAGCTCTCAGGAGGGGACCTATTGGTTGCGCTTATCTCTGCCCCCAGCATCCGGGCCCATCTTATTTGTCCGCCTCCCTTCTGGCAGCGAATACAGGCCAAGCATCGCTCATCTACGGCATGACCCTCGTCTCGGGTGCCTTTGAAATGATCATATCCCGCGTCATCCACCGGCTGCGTGCCCTTTTTCCCACAGAAGTGACGGGAGTGGTGGTGACCATGGTGGGCGTTTCCCTGATTCCTGTAAGCTTATCCCATCTCTTCGGGATGGGCGGCGCGGATCAGGTCTCCTCCTTTGGTGAGTGCGCAGTAGGTTTGGGAACCCTGGCGTTGATGGTAGGCCTGAATGTGTGGGGAACGCGGAGCCTCCGGCTCTTTTGCGTGCTTATCGCCATGGCTTCAGGCTATGCGGCGAGCTACGGATTGGGGTCCTCACAGGGCTGGATTTCACCCGCATTGCCACGGAGCCCCTGCTTGCATTTCCCGACTTCAAGCACATAGGCTGGTCATTTGACGGCGCCCTTCTGCTTCCCTTCCTCGTTGCCGCTCTCAGCTCCACCTTAAAGACCGTGGGGGATATTACCACCTGCCAGAAGATAAACGACGCCAATTGGAAGCGGCCGGATCTGAAATCCATAGGGGGCGGGCTTTTTGCCGACGGGCTCACCACCGTGTCTTCCGGCTTGATGGGAGCCATGGGCCAGTCAACGGCGACGGGAAGCGTGGGGCTCTCCATTGCCACAGGGGCAACGAGCAGGCGCATCGCCTATGCCGTGGGGGCCCTGCTCCTCTTAATGGCCTTTTTACCCAAACTCTCCGCCATCTTTGCCATCATGCCCCTGCCGGTCATGGGTGCCCTCGTCATTTTTGTGGCAAGCTTCATGATCGTAGCAGGCATACAGATCATGACCTCCAGGATGCTCGATGCCCGCAAGACATTTGTCATCGGGTTTTCCCTGGTTTTCGGGCTCAGTGCAGAACTTTTTCCCCAGCTTTATGCTGATCTCCATCCCATGGTCAGCCCCCTTTTCAGTTCTTCCCTGGCCTTTGGAACGGTCTCCGCCATCGCCCTCAACTTTATCTTCCGCCTTGGCGTTTCCAAGACCAGGCGCACGGAATGGGATCCCAAAGAGCACTTTACCGAAGACATCTTCTCAGTCATGCAATCCCAGGGAGCGGAATGGGGCATGCGCCAGGAAATTGTCCATCGCGCTATCTCAGCGGTGAATGAGTTTATGGAGTCGGCTTCCGCCGCAGGACTGATTGACGGGAATGTCCAGGCGGACATCCATTTTGATGAATTCAACCTCGACATTGTTCTTTCTTACAGGGGAAGGCTCATGGATTTCCCCGAGGCACGACCTTCGGATTCCGAGCTCATGCGCGATGAAGAGGGCTTTATGCGGTTATCAGGCTTTTTGGTCAGGCAGCATGCCGATCAGATCTCATCCCAAATCAAGGACGGCCACTGCGCAATAAAGCTCCATTTTGATCACTGATCACACCGCGGATCGGCCCGCAAGTCCCTGGCGAGGCCAGGCAAATTCAACAACTTCCAAATACTTCAGGTTATATTCTCCCTAAGCCTTTCATCATTTCACCTCCACCGCCATTGGGGCGGAAATCATCATGACGGACCTCTTTTGGTTGTGGGCTTGTAAAATGTTTTGACGCAACTCGGTCAAATCGGCTATTCTTTAGGATACCAAAAATATTGGGAAAAAATGAAACCGGTAGAAGATACTTTCTGATCAAGTATTCTTGACCGTGAATAAATGATAGAAAGTACCGATACCTCAACCGGCACTCTTTTTCAGCAAAATCTTCGCACGAAGTTATCAGGGAACCCTATAATCATTTGTTGGGTCATTCCAAAACCGAAAATGAAGGCTGTCCAACCGAAAAGGTAATTCTAAACACGGAGGGAAGAGAATGACGTCACTACAATACAACAACATAAGACCCAACCTGGCAGGCGATTACCCCCAGATAGATCCCACGGCGTTGATTGACCCTTCCGCCCAGATCATTGGTAACGTAAGAATCGATAGGGATGTTTTCGTGGGGCCATTGACCGTTATTAGGGCCGACCAGAGGGGCCCGGACGGGAAGGTCGCACCTATTCAGATCGATAGGGAGGTCAATATTCAGGATGGCGTCATTATTCACACCGATCCAGGAGCTTCGGTCATCATAGGTCCCAAGACTTCTGTAGCCCATGGGTCGATAATCCATGGGCCGTGTACCATTGGGCGAGAGTGTTTTATGGCTATGGGGGCTTCTCTATACAAGGTCACTCTGGAAGACCATGTATGGATTGGCATTGGGGCTATTGCGAAACTGGTTACATTGCATTCCTTTACCAGAGTGCCTGCAGGTGCTGTTATCCGTGATCGCCCCGAAGTCCTGTCACTTCGATTGATTACAGAAAAGGAGAGAAAATATATGGAAGAGGTTTGGGCCGCCAACTCTCGCTTGAGGATGGACTATCTGAAACTGCGGGACAAAGTGGAGTCGATCAGATCCACTGCCAAGAAAAAGGGCTAATATTGCAAGTCCTCTTTTTAACCCCTCATCATGTCTGATTTTGTGGTGCCGGAGGTCGGAATCGAACCGACACGGTACCAAGTACCACTGGATTTTGAGTCCAGCGCGTCTACCAGTTTCACCACTCCGGCACACCATATGGGATGGAGTATAATTATCTATAAATTTGAAAGATGTCAATATCTCTCAATAGGCTGTTGACAGAAATTCCTCTGATTTGTTATATACAAAATTTGTTTTCAGGGGCTGTAGCTCAGATGGGAGAGCGCATGACTGGCAGTCATGAGGTCGTCGGTTCGATCCCGATCAGCTCCACTAAGGAATTCAAGGGGTTACGTCACATTGATCGTAACCCCTTTTTTCTTGAAAACTCCATTTTAGTACAATATTTGTACAAGATTTTTATTCCTATTCATTAGAACGGCCGTCGTGCCCGGCTCAAGACCCAACTGGTGCCGGCGCGTTCTCTGACGGGCCAGTCAAAGCCCCGGCCATCGCTTGCCATCATCTCATATGTCGGGATTTCATATACGCCGGACCGGGCATAGCACTCATCCACTAAAAAGGGGGTTCTTGTCGCTTCACTATCACTTCACGTAATGGCCCGGAGGCCATGAAATATGCCGGCCAGCGAAATGTACAATGGATAGAGGCCGGCAGGACCGTGGCCATGGGGCTGGTCATCCTGGT
>Ga0180431_10007282_pt1 | contig 12941 bp, 10 predicted proteins | sample SS_ome_11_FD_132459 | JGI IMG/M metagenome (GOLD analysis project Ga0180431, IMG submission 132459) | Hypersaline lake sediment archaeal communities from the Salton Sea, California, USA - SS_1_MS_1 metaG | ecosystem: Environmental > Aquatic > Non-marine Saline and Alkaline > Hypersaline >... | reverse complement strand
ATATGTAGTGTGGCATGAAGAGCATAAAAATACTACAAAGTGCTTTTGTTAAAGAAAGCTGATCTGATGGCAAAGAAGCAAAACAATAAATGTTACTTAGCGGTTCACTGCGGCCACAACTCATCCTGCGCTTTAATGAAAAACGGTAAAATAATATTCGCGGCCCAGGAGGAAAGGTTTAGCAGGAAAAAAAATGATGCGGGATATCCTTACAAAGCGATCGAATATTGCGTAAAAAAAACCGGCATCACGGGACAGCGCCTTTCGGGTGTCGCGTATACATCGACAGGTATGCGGAACGCAATATTTCTTAAGGCAAAACATACATTGAATTTTTCGATCAGAGATTACATGGATTATTACGGCGATAAGTACTACGCGCGGAAGCTAAAAGGCCAAAAATGCCTGGACTATTTAACATGGTTGAGGGATGACGTTAAATTTAACGGCCACGAGAACTATTTTGATTTTTCTTTCCTGAAAGATAATAAATTAATAAATAATGATCAGGGCAGGGAAATATTCAGAAAAGAATCCGCGAAAACATTATCAAGGCAGCTTGATGTTCCGGAGAAATCCGTTAAATTCCTGGATCACCATACGTGCCACGCTTATTACGCCTATTTCGGGAGCCCTTTCAGAATGAGGGACTGCATAGTCATAACCATGGATAGCTGGGGCAACGGCCGCAATCAGACCGTTTGGCAGGTATCAAAAGATAAGTTTAAATTGCTCGCTCAATCCGACCAGAATGACATCGCCCATATTTACAAAATGGCAACGCTTATACTGGGGATGAGGCCGGATGAACATGAGTACAAGGTAATGGGCCTTGCCCCTTACTCCAAAAAAGCGTACCGAAATGAGCCTTTGCGTGAAATACAGGATCTTTTACAGGTCAGGGATATGAAAATAGTGCACAAAAACAGGCCCAGGGACCTGTTTACCTTTTTAAGAGAGCGCCTGGCAGGGTACCGCTTTGATAATATAGCCGGGGCAATACAGTCATATTCCGAGACATTGGCGAAACAACTTGTGCGGGATATTTACAAAAAGACAGGGATCGGCAAATTTGTCATTAGCGGCGGTGTGGCGATGAACGTAAAGATGAATAAAGCCATCGCGGATTTACCTTGTGTATCTTCGCTGTATGTGTGCGCCTCGGGTTCCGATGAATCAACGTCTATAGGGGGCTGTTATTACTTAAATCGCGCGAACTTTAGCAATAAACCGCTTGATAATATGTACCTTGGTTATGACGTGAATGACGAAATTTCGTCATTCGACTGGTCTTTGTTAAAGAAAAAATATAACCTAAAACGCGATGTTTCGCATCGCGAAGTAGCCGGCTTACTGGCTAAAGGGGATGTTGTGGCCAGAATCTGCGGAAAAACAGAATTTGGGGCGCGGGCTTTAGGCAACAGAAGTATTTTGGCCGATCCCAGCAGGCCCGGAATAGTGCGAAAAATCAATAAGGCGATAAAAAATCGTGATTTTTGGATGCCTTTCGCTCTGGCGATTCTTGATGAACATTCAGGCGCCTATATCCGAAATCCAAAAAAAATAAAATCACCGTTTATGACCATTGCTTTTGATACATTGCCCAAAAAATACGGTGATATACGCGCCGGAACGCACCCATATGATAAAACAGTAAGGCCTCAGTTCGTAACAAGGAAAAACTCCCCGTATTTTTACGGCCTGATTAACGAATTTTATAAAATCAAAGGCATACCGGCTATTTTAAACACAAGCCTTAATTTACACGGAGAGCCGATCGTCAATTGCGTGGATGATGCGTTAAGGACTTTTGAGCTATCGGGGCTCGATCACCTTCTTGTCAATAATGTTCTGGTATCAAAAAAACGTATAGATAGGGGTTCGTGTACTGCTTAAATATGATTTTGGCGAAATGCGTACGGAAGAGGGCACTAACCTATTACTCCGGATAAACGAAATAAGTACGAATTACACGTTTTGCATCTGTAAGAAGCTGAAAAATTCCCTGCCCTATAAAATACTTGCGGAAAAAATTCCCAGCAATAGGGTGGATCTGTATTTTACCTATACCGTGAGAAAAGTTATCTACCCGTTTATACGAAAGGCGGCTGTAATCCAATGGTACAAACGTAATGGCAGGCCGATAGCGGACAGGGATAACGTTGTTATTCTGCCCAAATACGGTATTTTCCGGGAATTAGAGAAATGTTGGGATTTAAGGGATGTTCCGTTAGTATCGGTTAATACGGTTTCCCTTAAGGCGATACGCGATGCGGAATGCCGGATGATACTAAGAAGGGCGTTGCTTGGCAACCTTAAAAGATGTATCGGCGGGGTAATTAAAAAAATCGATAAAATTAAAAAATCCGGCATCACCCCGCAAAATACAAAAACACAGACGGTTGCCTGCAATTATTCGGAAGGAGTGGAATTTTTAAAGCGTAATGATTTGCACTGGTTTGCCGAAAGCGGTATCGAGCCGGAGAAAGTTTTAATCTATATTGATGAGCCCTCGCCTAAAACGCGGCGCCCTATCGAAAGAGAAATTATCCGGAAAATCGAAAAACTAAACTTTAGGTGGGTCGCTTTAAAAAGGGGAGTTGTTGAAAATCAGGGTTCAAATTATTGGCAGGCGCCTGATTTACCGGGATCCGGCCTGCTAAAAAAAAGTACTGCACGAACATTGAGCGAAAAGTGGATTGTTAAGACCGGAAACGATTTACTAAGGGAAATACATTTTTGGCGTTCTTTCTACAATGAGTTCAATATAAAGGTTAATTATATTCCGGGTGAAGGGTTCGCGAGGTTCATTGTTCAGGCAATAGCTTTCGATCTGGATAGAGAAAACGGAGGTTTTCTTGTGGGAAAACAGAGGTCCGATTTTTTAGTACCAAATAGATACAGTATTGGCCGTCACCCCAAGCACCCCAAGCACATATTTTTTACGTGGAGTAAAAGATCGGAAAGGTACATGAAACCGAACAATAACCTTCTGGAACATCTGGTTGTGGTCGGTTATCAAAAATGCGTTTTTCAAAAAAACAACGAACTTAATGATAACGTAAGGCGTAACGGAGCGAAATTCGTAATAACATTATTTGATAGCGGCCATGGAAAAAATACCGAATATCCGACTAAAAAAATGGCGGATTATTATAAAGCATTTTTAAGTTGGGCTATCAATGACGAAACGATAGGCCTGGTTGTTAAGCCGAAAAAGCCAAGATCTTTTAATTCGTTGCCCGGCGAGATACTTAAACTGTTTGATAGGGCGGAAAGAACCGGAAGGTGCGCTAAAATGAAACACTCATGGGGAAGGTTTCCCGCGCAGGCATCTTACGGCACGGATATGGCGGTAGGCATCGGCAGTTCCTCCGCTCTCATAGAAGCGTTATCGAACGGCTGCAAGGGTGTTTTTTACGACATAACAAATTTAAAAAATCACGAGTTTTATAAATGGGGATATGGCAGTCTGGTATTTGACGACCTGAATAAAATGGTAACGGCGATAAAAAACTATAAAGATAATCCTAAAGATGATTTATCGCTGGGGGACTGGTCGCCGTATATCGGGGAGCTGGATCCATTTCGCGATGGCAGGGGCGGGGAAAGAATGGGCGTATACATACGGTGGCTGCTTGAGTCTTTTTGTGGAGGGAAAACCCGCGGCGGGGCAGTGCGCCATGCGAACAGGCTTTATAAGGAAAAGTGGGGAAAAGACAAGGTAATAAAGATGAGAGCGGAAAATGAGTTTTGCGAAAATTTTTAAAGCACTTACTGACCGTAGAAATTACTTCTGCTGTCAACGCGAGTATATGTTCAGGCAGAGATTGAGTAAAAACAGCGAATCGCCCGTATTGCCTGAAACGCGTGAAACCAGCCTTACTGTCATAAAAACACCGGAAGAGGCCAATGCTTTGATTTCCGCGGGTTTTGATCTCGGAAATTGCCCTTTTCTCGATAATGCGAAGAAGTGGCTGGGCAAAGGGGTGATTCTTTTTCTCATTTTTTTCGGTAAAACACTCGCGCATTCAAGCCAGGTTTCGACAGGTAATTATGACGCGCTTTCAGAAACCATTTTCAGGAACATAAGATACGAGAACACGGGATATATCGGGCCGTGCTACACAAGCCCGCCCTACAGGGGCAGGGGCCTGTATCCTTTTGCCCTTCTTAAGATTTGCGAATTTTTGAGAGAAAACGGAAAAGAGCAGGCTGTTATCAGCACTAAAAAGAATAATGATTCTTCCGTAAAAGGTATTCAAAAAGCGAGTTTTGAGTTTACGGCGGAAGTATTAAACATAAAATTATTATTATGGAGATTCTGTAAAATTTATGAAAAATAGATTTAAAAAGCATCTTAAGGCGCTAAAACGGTCAAGGCCGGAAACACATCCGGACCCCCGCCGGAATCTTCTTCTTAACAGAAATGAGCGCGTTACCGCGCATGACGAAAATACATTGCGCCTTTTAGGCGAAAAAATATCGAAATTAAACCTGAATCTTTATCCTGACCTAGAGATATTTTATCGTAAACTCGCGGATTGGCTTTCGCTTGATGAAGAACAGCTTTATCTGACCGAAGGTGTTTCAGGCGCCATTAAGGCGCTGCTGGAGACTATTTCCGGGCCACGCGACAATATTGTATTTCCCGTTCCGACATTCGCCTTATATCCGGTTTATTGCAGAATGTTTAACCTCGAGCTTAGGACGGCGGGTTATACCAGAGACTATATGCTGGATATACGCGCCTTGAAAAAAGCGATTGATAATAAAACAGCCATCGTTTTTCTTCCCAACCCTAATGTTCCGATCGAAGGTACCCTTGATCCGGAGGAAATCGCCTCTCTTGCCGGATATTGCGCGGAAAAAGGCGCTTTTCTCGCCGTAGATGAAGTCTACTTTTCTTTCGGCGGGCCCACGGCCGCGGGGCTGATAAAGAAGTTTGATAATATTTTTGTGATACGCTCATTTTCCAAGGCATTCGGCCTGGCCGGGATACGGCTGGGGTACTTAATAGGTTCCGGGGAAAACATCGAATATGTTTCAAAGATGCGCACCGGTTACGAAACCAATACCGTATCGGCCCAGATAGCGTCGTTCTTTATGGATAATCACAGTATTGTGGAATCTTATATCAGGGAAGTAAAAGAAGGATTGAAATATCTCAAGAAAGAGCTTGACGCGCTTGGTTTAGAGCACAACGGCGGAAACAGCTCAAATTTCTTATACGTTAAAACGAAAAACGAGAGCCAGGCCCTTAAAATAAAACGCGGACTGGAAAATAAAAATATACGCGTAAGGGCTGGCTGGCCGGAGCCGTATTCAGCCGGGCTTTGTGTCACCGCCGGGCCAAAAGGGGCTATGAGGAAATTTATTACGGAATTAACAGGAATCCTGAAAAAATGAACGAAAGCGGATATGGATACTGACGCGGTGGTTATAGGCGCGGGGGTGATAGGCCTTTCCGTGGCGTGGAAAATTGCCGATTCCGGCTATTCGGTTGTGTTGCTGGAAAAAGAAGCGCGGTTCGGCCGCGGTATATCGTCAAGAAATACCGAGGTGATCCACGCCGGCATTTATTACCGGACTCCCTTAAAAGCCGGATTATGCGTAAGGGGCAAGAATTTGTTGTATGAGCATTGCGTAAAATACGGGGTAAAACACAGGCGGGCGGGGAAGATTATCCTTGCCGTAACCGAAGAGGAATTCTCGAAACTCGAATCCACAAAAACCCAGGCGGTTTTTAACGGAGTCACGGATCTGGTTGAACTGGATGAGGCCGGCATAAAAAAACTGGAACCCGGGATATCCGGCAAGGCCGCGTTATTTTCGCCCTCAAGCGGTATCGTTGATACACATGGTTTCATGGATAGCCTTTTGAAATTGGGGGAAAAAAGGGGCGTACTCTTCTCGGCGCTTTCCCCGGCCCTGGGCGCCGAGTATTCGGATAATCATTGGAAAATAGAAGTGGGCGGCAGGGAACCGGCCCGCATTTCGTGCCGCCTTGTGATAAACGCCGCCGGGCTTTATACCGTTGATTTGTGTAAAAAAGTTTTTCCGGAAAGAAATATACCGGGTTTTTTCCCGAGAAAGGGCAGTTACGCGCGTTATTCCGGACGGTCTCCGGTCAGCCATATTATTTATCCGGCTTTAATTCCGGGCGTTATCAGGCCCAGGATCGACGCGACACCGGATTTGGGGGGCAGTTTAAGATTCGGGCCGACAAACGAAGAGCCTGAAAGCCTGGAGGATTTCAGTATCATCGGGGAACTTGCCGAAAAAGTCGTTCCGTCGGTAAAAAGCTATTTTCCGGATTTGGACGCCTCGCGCGTTTATCCGGATACGGCCGGTATTCGCCCCAGAATTTTCGCGCCCGGGGATCCGCCCCTGGATTTTTGTTTCGAATGGGCCCCGATAGCGGGATGGCTTGATCTGTTCGGGATTGAATCTCCGGGCCTGACAGCGTCTCTGGCGATCGGGGAACATGTTCTCAAGATGGTTGACGAAAGAGGCGCCCTGTAATTTTTATTTTATGGAGAATGTAATATGAACAAACTTAACATAATCGTTGTGGGGACGGGAATGTATGCGTGCGGCAGGGGTACCGATGGTTACGGCACTGTATTACCGGCCGTGCTGCAATGGGGAAAAACTAACGATATTAATAGTATTTACCTGGTCGGGACGGATCCGTCAGGGGCCGGAAAAACAAAATCTAAAATTAATCAACTATCACGCGGCTTAAAATGTGATTTCCGGATTTGTTATTTGCCCGGTGGAAAAAAGAAAGACAACAGGGCCTATTTGAAGGCCATAAGGAATATCCCGAAACCGGCGTGCGCGATTGTCGCTGTCCCGGATAACCTGCACGTGGAGATCGCCTCCGCGACAATCAGGGCCGGGATACATACCCTTGTCGTAAAACCGCTTGCGCCAACATTGAAGGAAGTAAACGAATTGATATCTTTACAGGCCAGGCGGGGCGTGTACTGCGCCGTTGAGTTTCATAAAAGATTCGATCTCGCGAACCTTAAGTTGAAAGATGTGATCGCCAAAAAGATCATAGGGGACCCTCTCTATTTCCTTGTTGAATACAGCCAGCGCAAAAGTATCCCGTACAAGCGGTTTAAAAAATGGGTCACAAAAACAAACATTTTCCAATATCTGGGTATTCATTATGTCGATATCATATATTTCGTCACGGGCGCGAAACCGGTACGAGCTATGGCTATAGGGCAGAAGGGCTGGCTTTTGTCCAGGGGCATAAATGCGTATGATTCCGTTGAGGGCATAATCGAGTGGAAGATGCCTTCGGGCAATAAATTCAGTTCGCACATTTTGACAAATTGGGTTGACCCGGAAACAACCTCGGCCATGTCAGACCAGAAAATAAAAGTAATCGGAACAAAAGGCAGATTTGAGTCGAATCAAAAAAACCGCGGAATCAAAATTGTCACGGATGAAAAAAGCATAGAGGAACCGAATCCGTATTTTTGCCAACCCTATGGGACCGATAATATACATTATCAAGGGTACGGTGTGGAAAGCATAAACCGGTTTCTTAACGATACGGTACGGGTCGAACAAAAAATAGTAAGCGTGAAAAGCCTTGAAGAAAACAGGCCGACATTTAAACAGTCACTTGCGCCAACCGCGGCCCTTGAGGCGATAAACAAAAGCCTTCATGCCGGCGGGAAATGGGTTCTTGTTAAAGGGGTATAGGAGATGATGGATATTATTACCGTTTCAGCCGTTAACTTGAGGAATTTTGCCGGGGAAGTTTTACGAAAAGCCGGAGTCCGCGGCGATGTCGCCGGGCATGTTGCCGAGGGGCTTATTCAAACCTCTCTCAGAGGGGTTGATTCACACGGCGTAAGGCTTTTACCCCATTATCTCGAAGGCGTCAAAAAGGGGCGTATTAATCCCGCCCCGAATTATAAGTTTAAAAAGACGGGTTTATCTACAGGGCTGCTGGACGCGGACCATACCTTCGGGCACGCTGCCGGTATCGAAGCGGCTAAAAAAGCGGTTCGACTGGCGGATGAAGCGGGCACGGGATATGTCGCGGTTTACAATTCAAGCCATTTTGGCGCGGCGGCGAACTACGCCCTGGAAATAGCCAGGCACGACATGATCGGCATGAGTTTCACAAACACCGACGCGCTTATTAAAACATACGCCGGTAAAAAACCTTTTTTAGGCAATAATCCGATATGTTTCGCGGCGCCATGCAAAGATGAGGAGCCGTTTTGCCTTGACATGGCTACAAGTATCGTGACCTTTAATAAGGTAAAACAGTTGAGAGAGGGGAACTTACCCGCGCCTTCCGGCATAGGGGCGGATAAATATGGCGCGGATACCTCCGATCCGAACAAAATTACCGCCCTTTTGCCTATAGGCGGCTATAAGGGATACGGGTTAAGCATGATGGTCGAGATATTGTGCAGTTTACTTACGGGGATGCCCTACGGCCCGCACATTCCCAAGATGTTCGAGGCGCCGATGAGCGAAAAACGGTATCTGGGGCATTTTGTATCGGCGATCAGGATTGATTGTTTTCAGGATAAAGAATTTTTTAAAAAGCGCCTTTCTGAAATGATAGCCGATCTGCGGAAGGCGCCTCGTTCGGATAATAATATTCCTGTTCAGGTAGCCGGCGACCCCGAGAAAAGATGCGCGGAAAAAAGAAAAAAAACAGGGATCCCCCTGAGCCTGAAAGAATACAAGGCGTTCGGGGATATCAGCTCCGAATACGGGATTAAATTATTCGATAAAAAAAGCGCCGGCGGAATTCATAAAAAGAATACGAAAAAAACTGTTTAAAAAGGGTACATATAATGTCAAAAGAAAAACAGGCGGATATACTTATAATCGCGCCTCCCGCGCGCGCTAAAAGAACACAATTTCCGCCGTATGGCGCCATGTATGTCGCGGGCTTTTTAAGGCATAGAGGTTACCGGCCGCAAATCCTGAATATTCAAACCACGCGTATCACAAACAGCGAGGTTGTGGAAAGAATCAAAAAGATCAACCCGGATTATATCGGGTTCAGCGGGATCGTGTCAACTTCATATAAGTACATAAAAGCGTTAAGCTTTGAATTAAAACAAAATTTTCCGGATAAACCGCAGATATTAGGGGGGAGCCTGTCAAACGCGGCGGTGCCTGTTCTGGAAAATACGGCAATTGACATCGTTGTTCACGGAGAGGGGGAGGAAACCGCCTGTGAACTCATAAAGTGCCTGGATGAAAAAAAAGACCTTGCTTGCGTCAGGGGGATATATTACAAAAAGGGTTCTTCCTGCGTATATACCGGGGACAGGGCCTTGATAAGGGACCTGGATACGGTTCCTTATCCGGCTTTTGATCTGGTTGATATGGACCATTATTTCGGAGACGGGCCCGCGAACGTCGCGATATTCACCAGAGAAATAAAAGACAAAAGAATATACGACAGGAAAAGAAAAAGGAAGCAGATAACGATTGTGGCGAACAGGGGATGTATTGGTACCTGTGCTTTTTGCGTAAGGACCGACCGGGGCCTGAGGATGCCCTCGCTGAAGTATTTATTTGATTTTATTGAATACTGCGTAAAGGAATTCAACGTGGGTTTTTTCACTTTCGGGGACGAGTGTTTCGCGCCCAGCAAGGAAAAGAATTGGCAATTTATCGAGGAATACAAAAAACGGAAACTGGACATAATGTTCAGAATAATGGGTTTGAGGGTGCATACGGTAGACAGGGATATTTTAAGGGCATATAAGGAAATCGGCTGCTGGATGATAAATTACGGTTTTGAATCAGGCAGCCAGAAGATGCTTAATATAATCGATAAAAGGGTAACAGTTGAACAGAACAGGAACGCGGCCTTATGGACCAGGGAAGCGGGGATCTATACGCCGCCTCAATTAATTCTCGGCATGCCGGGCGAGACGGACCTGACTATTCAGAAAACGATCGATTTTCTAAAGTCGCTCAACTTTGGATTCAAGCAGTACAAATGGACGCATGCCCTTCCATTTCCGGGGTCGCCTTTGTATGATTATGCGCGTTTAACGGGGGCGATAGAAAACGAGGATAAATACCTGACCTCGCTCGGGGATATTGAAGGCACGCCTATTTTTCACATAAACGTAACGGATGAGGAAGACAGCGCCGTCGCCTCATGGCCGGAAAAAATAAAGCGGGAAATAGACCGCCATTATTTCTACAGAAAATACGGCATCCGTAACCGTATAGCGCGAAAAGCCATGCATTTTTTGGAAACTATGGAATTGCACATTAGAAGGGGGGACCTGTTAACCGTCGCCAGGGTCAAGATCAGGCTGTTTCTGTATACTGTTTTCAATATGAGGCAGAAAAAGAAAGTTATTCAAAAAAAGCATGTCCGGTTCAAAAAAAGAAAAGATATAAATATCGAAAAATTTCTGCGTGAAGCCGATTATTCCGCGATAAACAGAAAAATAGCGCTGAAAAAAATAAATCAAAAATTAATTGAGAAAAATGAAAATTAACACTGCCGGCAGAGTCGCGAAAAGGTTTAAGAATGAGGAGTTGGGTATTCACTGGCGGGTCGATGATACCCGGGAAAGCTTTGACAGGCTGCTTTATCATCTTGATGTCAAGACAAACACGAAACCATATTTCGAAGAAGCCCTGGCCCATTTAAATTTAAACGATGATAGATTCGGGGAAGGTCTGGTTGTGGCCGATATCGGCGCGGGCGTCTGTTGGACAAGCGCGATATTGGCAAAGCATCCAAAAGTGAAGCTGGTTTACGCCGTGGATCCAAGCGATACCCGGTTAAAACACGGAAGGTCTGTCGTCAGGCATTTCGGGGCCGAAAATAAAGTGCGGATAATACACGGGACGTTTCTGGAACCGAATATTCCTCAAAAACCGGATTTGATAGTTCTTTGCGGAAGCTTCCATCACTGTTACGACAACGAGGTAGACGGATTGTTTTCAAATATGAGGCGGCTGCTTAAACCCGGCGGAGAGATTCTGATTACGGGCGAACACTATATTGACCGGATATGGATCCTGAAACGGTTCCTGGGTTACCTGTACCATTTTCGTGACAGGTCAAAACTCAATTATGGCCTGAAAAATTTACGCGCCCCTCATCCTTTCGGCGGGGACCACTGGAGGGTTAGAAAAGAAATTGACAGGATATTCAGAAACAACGGTTTTATCCCGCGAATTTTCATTCATAAGGGGCTTCTTTCTAAAGATGCATTTCCTTTTTACCGCAGGCTCGGATGGCATTATTATTATGCGATGTTAAAGAAGGATAAAAATGGCGGCATTGAAACATAGAAACCTGAAAATAATAGGCATGGTCCCCGCGCGGATCGGAAGCACGAGGCTGCCGATGAAAAACCTGGCCACGATCAAGGGCAAGCCCCTGTTGTATTACGCGATCCGCGCGGCGCGGGAATCAGGCGTTTTCAGCCGGATAACGTTGAACGCGGAAGATAGAATTTTCTCAAAGATCGCGAAACGTTACGGAGTAGATTTTTATAAAAGGCCGGACAACCTTGTGAAAAACTCCACGAAAACAGACGAGGTTGTATACGATTTCCTTTTGAATAACGATTGCGACATCGTCGCCTGGATAAGCCCCATAGCGCCTCTGCAGACAGGAGAGGAAGTAAGGAATATCGTGAATTATTTTATTAGAAAAAAGCTGGACTCCCTTATGACGGTTAAAACCGAACAGGTCCACTGTATTTATAAAAGAAAGCCGGTGAATTTCAGGGCGAATGAGATATTCGCGCAAACACAGGACATTACTCCCGTTCAGTCGTTTGTGTATTCCGTTATGATCTGGAGGGCGGAAACGTTCGTAAAAAATTTTAAACAAAAAGGGCACGCGCTTTTGTGCGGTAAAATCGATTTTTACCCGGTTGACAGGCTTTCGGCCATAATTATCAAGAGAAAGCGCGACTTAATGCTTGCGGATTACATCATGCGGGCCGTTTCCCGCAATCGCCGCTATAAGACGCGTTATGACAGGATTGCGCGGAAAACAAGGGGAAAACTGAAAAATGGGTAGCAAGGTTTCGATTATTATCAGGACAAAAAACGAGGAACGCCGGATAGCGCAGTGCCTGAACGCTGTTTTTGAGCAAACACACAGAGATTTTGAAGTTATCATTGTGGATAACAAGAGTACCGATAAGACTGTAGAAAAGGCGAGGCAGTTTCCCGTAAAAGAAATTGTAAGCTACAAAGACAGCCGATATTTTCCGGGAAAAGCGCTTAATATGGGCATAGGCCGCGCCGAAGGCGATTTTATCGCGTGCCTTTCCGGGCATTGCGTTCCAAACGGATCCGGATGGCTGGAAAAACTGGCGGAAAACTTTTTTGCGGACCCGCGCGTAATGGGGGTATACGGGCGGCAGGAACCAAGGCCTTTTACGCCTGACGCTGACAAGCGAGACCTTGCCATCGCGTTTGGCCTGGACCGCAAAATACAGAAAAAAGACCCGTTTTTTCATAACGCGAATAGCATGATCCGCAGGGATATCTGGAAAGATATACCTTTTGACGAAAAGGTCACAAATATCGAGGACAGGGTGTGGGCGAAAGAAGTTTTGCGGAAAGGTTACACGATTGTCTACGAACCTGACGCGAGCGTTTATCATTATCACGGAATTCACCAGAATGGCGACAGGGAGAGATGCAGAAATGTGGTAAGAATTCTCGAAAACCTGCATGATAAACACAAATCGCGTTCCGTAAATCTTGATAAACTCAATATCATCGCGGTCATACCCGTTAAAGGAGAGGCACAGTATCTCGCGGGAAAACCTTTATTGTCTTATACCGCCGAACGGTCGCTCGAATCGAAATATATCAAGAAAACCATAGTTTCCACGGACAACCCCGATATCGTAAAGTTCGCCAAAAAAATCGGCGCGGAAGCGCCTTTT
>Ga0180431_10007280_pt1 | contig 12943 bp, 15 predicted proteins | sample SS_ome_11_FD_132459 | JGI IMG/M metagenome (GOLD analysis project Ga0180431, IMG submission 132459) | Hypersaline lake sediment archaeal communities from the Salton Sea, California, USA - SS_1_MS_1 metaG | ecosystem: Environmental > Aquatic > Non-marine Saline and Alkaline > Hypersaline >... | reverse complement strand
TCTATCTTATAGACCATTTCCTCTATGAACTTCTGGCCCCCGAAACCGGGATTTACAGTCATTATAAGTATCATATCGGTGAGGCCCAGTACATTTTCCAGGCTGCTGACAGGTGTTGAGGGATTGAGGGCAACTGCTGTCTTCTTGCCTGCCTGCCTTATATAGTTAAGAGTCCTGTCAAGATGGGGACATTCCTCTGCATGCACATTGATGGAATCTGCTCCGCTCTCAATAAAGCTATCCAGAAGGCGGTCGGGACGGGTTATCATAAGGTGAACATCCAGAAACATCCTGGTGTTTTTCCTGATGCATTCTACCACAGGGGGTCCAATGGTTATATTGGGTACGAATACGCCATCCATTATATCCACATGGAGCATATCTGCCCCTGTATTTTCCACCTTTTTTATCTCATCTGCCAGGTGGGCAAAATCACTATTGAGGATAGATGCTGATATTTTTACTTCAGGCATTGTAAAGTCCCCCGGTCATTTATTTTTCTTTTTAAGGATTATAACATAAAAGGATATGTAAGTTGGAATTGGCATTATTTTAATATTTTGAGGATCTCTCTCTTGGTCTCTTCAAGCCGGTTTCCCGTAAAAAAGGGAACGCTGCTAATTTTTGGAAGGTCTATCTTTGGGGGCAGCTGGGCTGAGCTTATTATCAGGTCAGCTTCTCTATAGTATTTTTCTATATCTACTGTATTGCATTTTATAAACTGCACAGAGATACCATTTTCTATCAGATACCCTTCTATTTGTTCTTTTACAGCTGTACAGGAACTGCAGCATGTCCCGCAGCTGCATAGTATCTTACGCCTTTTAACCTTTTCCTTTTTCACCAGGTGATCTCCTCCAATCATGATAAGGACCTGATGCCCATAATATTTTAATATATATGTGATTTATTTCAAAAGGATTTTGCACACTGCTTGTAAAAACATCACTACCTGATATAATCTATATCCACAAAAGTCCTAAATGGCTTTTGTATGTTCTTTAAAAGATTTATTTTAAATAACAAGAATTTTTTCGAGGATGGGTGAGATTCCCTACCGGCGGTAAAAGTCCGCAACCCTGCTTTGAGCAGGCTGACTTAGTGAGATTCTAAGACCGACAGTAATAGTCTGGATGGGAGAAAATTTTGACTTGTATATACTTATATGAGCCGTGGTTTTCTCCGCGGTTTTTTTTATGCAAAAAAGGCAGGTATAAGTGACGGCATTTACTGCAGATGATAAAAGATTTATGAAAAAAGCCCTGGAAATGGCAGAGAGGGGAAGGGGTCGTACTGTGCCCAATCCCATGGTGGGTGCGGTAATAGTAAAAGACGGTGTCATATTATCTAAGGGCTATCACCATAAACCTGGGAAAGACCATGCCGAGATAGATGCTATAAAAAACAGCCCGGCGCCCGTCAGGGGCAGTACCATATATGTGACCCTGGAGCCCTGTACCGTTTCCGGAAAGACTCCCCCCTGCGCTGATGAACTCATAAGAAGGGGCTTTAGCAGGGTAGTTATCGCAGCAGTAGACCCAAATCCTGAGGTCATGGGTGCAGGAATAAGGAAGCTGGAAGCAGCAGGCATTGAGGTGGACCAGGGATTATATGAGGATAAAGCTAAAAAGCAGAATGAGGTTTTCTTTAAAAATATGATAACCGGTATGCCTTTCGTTTGTGCCAAGATCGCCTCTAGCATAGACGGAAAGCTGGCCGCACCCACTTCGGATTCAAAGTGGATAACGGGCACTATTTCAAGGAAAAAGGTCCAGGACTTAAGATGGGAATATGGCTGTATACTAACCGGTATAAATACCGTCCTGGCAGATGACCCTGCATTATTTCCCAGGCAAAAGCTTGACGGTGATCTTAAGGAAAATATAGATTCATTCCTTGAGCGGGATGGGAGCGGAAGGTTTGCCCGGGTAATACTGGACAAAAAGTTAAGGATCCCCCGGGATTCTTCCATAGCCAGGACAGCTGACAGGATAAGGACTATTATCTTTACTGGCAGTACCAGAAAAAAAACCAGCTTTGATGATCATATAAATCTAGAGTATAAAAGTTCAGGCAGCTGGAAACTGCGGGAGATCCTGAAACTCCTATATGATAAATATGACATTAATTCTGTCATGGTGGAATCTGGCCCTACCATGCTTACCTCATTTTTAAATGAAGGCCTTATCGATAAATTTTTGTTTTTTATAGCTCCCAGGATAATAGGAGGGCGGGATGCTTATACTATGTTTAATGATACCGGGGTTAAAATGATAAAAGACAGCATAGGGATAAGTTTTGATTCTTTTGGATCATCCGGGGATGATATACTCATAACTGCATATCCTTCAAGAGAGAAAGGCATATAATGTTTACCGGAATAATAAAAGAGATGGGTACAATTACTTCCCTGGCTGATAAGGGCCGGGATAGGGAATTTACGGTAAAGACAGAAGTGCTCTCCGGCTCCATCAATATGGGAGACTCTATATCAGTAAACGGGGTATGCCTTACCGTAAAGGATTTTGACAGGGAAAGCTTCTCATCCGATGTATCTTCCAATACCCTGGAATACTCAAATCTGGGAGACTTAAAAGCCGGGGACCAGGTAAATCTGGAAGACTCCCTCTCCCCTGATGGCAAGCTGGGAGGCCATTTTGTCAGCGGCCATGTGGATGCGGTTGCAGCCATAACCGGCATTTCCGGCACCGGACGTTCCTATGAGCTCACATTTGACTTGAATGAAGACATTGAACCATATATTGCTGTCAGGGGTTCGGTATCTGTAGACGGCATAAGCCTTACAGTCACCGAGGTTTCAGACAGCAATTTTAAGACAGTTATAATACCCCATACCTACAAAAACACTACCCTGGGCAGCAAGGGTATCGGGGATACAGTAAATATAGAGGTGGACATGCTGGCCAGATATATTGTAAATTACCTTTCCCGCAAGAAACAGGGAGAGGATCCTGGTGAAAAAGACAGGATGCTTAAGGAGAAATTGGAGAAAAATGGTTTCATCAAATAAATCAAATCCTACCTTTTCTTCCATTGAAGATGTAATGGAAGATATAAAGAAGGGCAGTATCATAATTATCGTAGATGATAAGGCCCGGAATAATGAAGGTGTATTTTTCCAGGCAGCAGGGAAAGTAACTGCTTCCTCGGTAAACTTCTTTATTACCCATGCAAGGGGCATGATGTTCCTTCCCTGCACACAGGAAAGGCTTGCCCAACTGAAGATACCCATGATGAGCAGTGAGAGCAGCAATAATATGTCAAATGTGGGCGCCCTGGCGGTTTCCATAGATGCGCGCTCCATCAGCGGTACCGGCATTTCTGCCAGGGACAGGGCACTTACGGTAGAGACATTTATAGACCCAGGTACAAAGCCTGAAGACATTGCCATACCAGGACATATCTTTCCCCTGCGGGCTGTGGGAGGAGGCGTCCTGGAGCGTGCAGGCCATACTGAAGCTGCAGTAGACCTGGCCAGGATAAGCGGGCTTTATCCCTCGGGGATCATAAGCGAGGTCATAAGGGATGATGGTGAGGTAGCCCTTCTTCCCGACCTTAAAGATATCGCCAAAGCCTCAAGCCTGAAGATAGTCACTATTGAGGAACTTATAAGGTACAGGAAGAAAAAGGAAAAGCTTATAGAAAAGGTCGCCGAGATCACGCTTCCCACCAAATGGGGCGATTTTAGGGCCGCCACCTACAGGTCCACTATAAATCCCGAAACCCATATTGCCTTTATAAAGGGAGATGTAAAAGGCAAGAAGGATGTACTGGTAAGAGTCCATTCCCAGTGCCTTACCGGGGATACTTTCGGCTCCATGCGGTGTGACTGCGGAGACCAGCTGGATAATGCCTTTAATATGATAAATGCCGAAGGAGTGGGGGTGCTTCTTTATATGGCCCAGGAAGGCAGGGGTATAGGCCTTTGCAATAAGATGAAGGCTTATGAGCTCCAGGATAAAGGCATGGATACGGTGGAGGCCAATCTGCACCTTGGCTTTGAGGCAGACCTCAGGGATTACGGCATAGGCGCCCAGATCCTTTCTGACCTGGGTCTTACTACCATTAGACTTATGACCAATAATCCCAAGAAGATAGTTGGGCTTGAAGGATACGGCCTCAAGATAAAGGACAGGGTGCCGGTAAAGATAGCGCCCAATAAAAACAATAAAAGATATCTCAGCACAAAAAAGAAAAAGCTAGACCATATGCTGGATTAGGAATGAATTATTAATTATTTTTAGACTAGAAAGGAAAAGACAATGAAAAGCTATGAAGGAAAACTGGATGCGTCAAAACTTAAAATAGGTATAGTTGCAAGCAGGTTCAATGACTTTATAACATCCAAATTGCTGGATGGAGCCATGGACTGCCTGAAAAGGCATGGATGCCCTGAAGATAATGTGGAAACAGCCTGGGTCCCGGGAGCCTTTGAGATACCCTCAGCTTTAAAAGTAATGGCAGAGACAAAAAAATATGATGCCATTATCTGCCTGGGTGCGGTAATAAAGGGAGGCACATCCCATAATCAGTATATATCCAATGAAGCCATAAAAGGCGCTGCCAAGATAAGCCTGGACCTCAATATCCCCGTATCTTTCGGAGTGATAACCCCGGATACTCTGGAGCAGGCTATAGACAGAGCCGGTGCCGGGAAGGGAAATAAAGGCTGGGAGGCTGCACTGGGAGCCATAGAGATGGCAAACCTTTTTATGGAGATAAATTCTTAGAAGATTGCCTGGATCACTCATCAGCAAATAATATAAGGCCGTCATAATTGGCCACAAAGATAAAGCCGCCGGATACAAATACATATCCCTGGAGCCCACTTGTACCCTCCACACTATAATCATCCCCGGCATCTTCGCAGCTGGAAAATACTATTGGAAAAGTAAGAAAGCATATTATGGAGATGACGTATATTATATATTTCTTCATAGGGACATATTATCTTATATTTCCTAATTATCCACTGATATTTCAAAGTAATTAATTTTAATTAAAAATATAATATTAATATTAATTTATACAATTATTTATTTATATAATATTTATTTTATTAAAGGATATTATGTGGTGGGCATGTAGGTTAATCGGTAAACCACTAGACTGTAAATTAAGTTATGCCGGTTCAACTCCGGATACCTCCACCAACCAACAAAAAAAACAACCCGATAAGGATTGTTCTTTTATTATTCTTTTGCCGGTTCATCAGCTCAAAATAACCACTAGACTGTTTTTATTTTTCTACAACTCCCAATTCTTGAATCAAGGTTTCTAAATATGCATAATAATGTACATTTATCTCATGAATATCATTACGGCTATACCTGCAATAGCTATAAGTATCCCAAAGACCAGGGCTATATTAGCATTTTTTACATTGGTCTGGACAATATCTTCTTCACTTCTCACAGAAGCGATAAACGGCTTATCCTTCTCCCCTGGTTTCCCCAGCTGTATCCTATTTCCTTCCAGCCAGGCTTCGCCTAAAAAATACAATTGCTGGCCCAGGGGAATTGTCTTTTCCAGCATCCTGAATCCCAGTGTCTTGGAGCCCATATTGCTGAACTGGAAACCGCTGAAAAAATCATATTTTCTCATATTGTTTACCGGTTCAAACCTGTCCAGTGTCTTAAGAGTCTCCAGCTTCAGGCCGGATTGGTTAACGTCCAGGTAGACCTTATCGCCAGTCTGCCTGTCATTTACGGTTATAGGGTTGGAGCTTTGCTGGTTCCCCATCTGGGCTTCTTTTCTTACCAGCTGCCTGTGGGTGCGCCCTTTATCATCCCTGAAGGTATGTACTTCCTGGTATACCTGATAAAGATATGACTGGTAATAGGCTACATCCCTTTTAGAGTAAGGGGTCTTTTCCGGATCATCTGAACCGGCACTTCCTTTTAATTCAACATAATGCCGGTATCCGTGCAGCCCTTCTTTTTCACTATCTTCCAGAAGCGCCTTCAGTTCCCCGATAGGCGTAGTCTTCATGAACTTTATCTCAATATTACGCGCTTTTATTTTCCTGGGCACAAAAAAGCTTAGCGCTGCCCCTCCCAGTATTAACAGTCCTCCAATTATATATGGTAGCATATCCTATTACTTTCCTATTCTTTACCCATTTCTTTTTTCAAGCGTAATAGCTCATCATCAAGAGCTTTTTTATCCTCCATCTTTGCAAATGGATCATCTTCTGATTCCTCCAGTCCTGAGATATCATAAGCCGCATCTGCCTGGGCTTCCTTCTCGGCAACCTTTCTCTCCATCTTATCCATCTTGGCAAATACCCCGGAGCTGTCAAGATCGCCTACGGCACTGGCTACTTCTTTCCTGGCATCAGCTACCTTATCCCTTGCTATTATCATAGACTGCCTGGTGCGGGCTTCTACCAGCTTTTCCTTAAGGATATCTACCTGGCCCCTTAGAACGCTGAGCTGTTTGGAAATACCCTCATGGATCTCTTCATACTGTTTTACATCTTCATCTGATTCCAGTTTTTTAGCCAGGGCTTTCTTGGCTAAACCCTCATCTCCTGCTTCCAGGGCATCCTTGGCCCTCTTTTCCCACATCTTCGATTCTTCTTTCGAGGCATTCAGCTGCTTTTCCATCTGCCTTTCACTGGCCAGTACTGTACCTAGTCCCTGTACGGCTCTCTGAAGCTGGTCCTCCATGTCGATTATTATCTGCTTTACCATCTTTTCCGGATCTTCCGCCCTGTCGATCAGGTCATTGATATTGGCTTTCAAGAGATCTGCCAGTCTGGAAAATATCTTCATTTTCTTCCTCCCCTTTGAATACTATTGCCTTAGAAAATAATTACCGGTCCAGGGAGATGCCTGTCCTGGAACAGCTATGAAATAATTCTATTATATATGATAGTCCAATACAATGTTTTTAATCCTGGAGCCTGTCAGATGGCTGCTGCCAACCTGGCCTTATTTGTATAACAGCCTGCCTTCGATCTTTTTTGAAATATTCTGGTTATTTCTCAGGAACTCTTCCAGCACTTCCTGGGCAGAGGTGGTTATCACTTTATGCTTTCCGCTCTCCAGGAGCTCTTCATTTGATATGCCCAAATAATCTCTTGAATTATTAAAATGATATCCCTGCAGGGCTACCGTATACAGCTTATTATCTTCCACGGGTTCGCCGCCTGCATATATGCTCTCCAGGCTGGAAGTCTTATCATTATAAATTACCCTTAATGAGCCATTTACCTGATAGCACTCACCTTCGCCATCCCTATTATCCAGCCTCATTATATGGGCAAATATCTGCTTTAGTCTTTTCCCTTTGACTGTATACCTGTTGAGGAAGTCATCATATGGAAAACAGGCTCTGAAATCCTTAAGCGTCACTACTGGTCCCATTTCCTTTACCCTGATGGAGCCGCTGCCAATAAGTGCGATATCTGACTGGGCTGATTCTGCAAATGCATCGGCCACTAAATTGCCCAGGGTGGTCTCTTCTTCCCTTAAGGGATGGGTAAGCTTTGTAGCCAGTTTGCAGATCATGGTACTGTACTTCCTGTCGACGGCATCCTTAAATGAATCTATATAATCCTGCAGCTTCCTGTCCGGTTCTGCCAGGCTGCTGTTTATGGGGATAAGCTCCCATTTATGCTCTACTATGCTGTTGGTATCATCATCCACCACAATATCGAACCTTCCCACCTGGTCCGATCCAACTCCCGCCTGGGTTATGAGGATATCATTTACTTTTTTTGGCTCTTCCAAAACCGTATGGGAATGACCCCCTATGATAAGGTCCACTCCCCACTCAGGCTTTAGCAGCTTTGCCAGCTCTATATCTGACTCGAAACCGATATGGGTCAGAAGGATGGTAAGGTCTATATCATCATTCTTATAGGCATTGGTGATCTTACCAACCTCATCACTTGCTTCCTCAAGGGATATGAAGCTACCGATGAGCTCGTCCTGCTTTATTGATGCCAGCACTTTGTCGGTTATAATGCCGGTAAACAGGATATCAAATCCAGCCTTTTCTTTGATGACATAAGGAAGCATCAGCCTTTTATTGTATTTCTTAACATAAAGGTTGGCATTTACCAGGGGAAAATTGGCTATCTTTTCCAGGAACAGGAGGTGGGGCAGGCCGTAGTCCAGCTCATGGTTTCCCAGGGATACTACATCAGGAGCTAAGTAATTCATTATCTCTATGGTTGAAACCCCCTTATACTCCAGGTCTATAAGCGATCCCTGCACCATGTCTCCCGAGATTATATAAAGCACATTTTCCTCTTCCTGCCTTACCTTGTTTATATACCCGGAAAGGAGGGATAGCCCTCCGATGAGGTCGCCTTTACCATCTGCAACTTCTGCCAGGAAATCTCCGTGAATATCATTTGAATGAAGGATGGTGAATTTTTTAGTTTTCATATATGCCTCCCTGATCGATCAGTGATTGTGAGAGATTTAACAATTACAAAATTATTATATGGTATAATCCATATAATCCTTAATTTAGGATTTTACCATAATAGGGAGTTAAAAAAATGAAAATAAATATCCTATATGAGTCAAAATTCGGCAATGGCAAAAAAATGCTGGATGAGCTTTCCCAATTACTTAAAGACAAAAAGCAGGAAGTGGAGCTTTTCAAGTTCACGGAAACGGATCCCGGAGACCTGCCCCGGGCGGACCTTTATCTTTTCCATACGCCCACCAGGCAGTTTATGCTCCCCCTGGGTGTGCGTTCATTTGTAAAAAGATTTGTCCCTCCCGGGGAAAAGGCAAAGTATGCCCTGTCTACTACCTATATGGATCCCCGTACCATAGCCCTTAAAAAAGTTGATGCATACCTTCAGAAAAAGGGTATGGTAAAAGTGACTGAAGACCTGAAGATAAAAGTCCTGGAGATAAAGGGCCCGCTGGAGGAATACGGGGACAAGATAGAGGATTTTGCAGAAAGGCTTATAAACTAATACAGGAGGAGATGCATGGCAGAAGAACTGACCAAGGGACCGGATGAGATATACTGCCCGGAATGCGGCAGGACTATCCAAAGAGGGTCGACTGGATGTCCTTTATGCTATGCTGATTTCAGGAAGATGTTTTCCATACGGGAAATCCCGGGAAATCCCCCTTCTTCCCGAAACTATTATCAACCTACACCAACAGCTGCCAGGCGCGACCCGGTAAAAAACAAGGTAGCGGCTATAGTCCTGGCTGTCTTCTTTGGATACTGGGCATGGCTTTATACCTATGGAAAAAACAGCATGAAATTCTGGTCCATGATGGGATTGTTTGCGGTTATCTTTGTGATAAATATCGCTTATTCCTGCTCCATGGTACAGGATGCGATGTCAGGAATGGCCTATAACGATAATTATTTCTCCGGAGGCTTTTTGGTCTTTATGGGAATAACCTACTTCATATACTTTGCAGCCTGGGTCTGGGCTGTAGTTGATAATGCCGCAAAGCCTGAAAGCTATTACCGTGATTATCCCAATGGATAAAATGCTATAAAAAAATTGGAAGTGGCTATGTCCCCATAATCACTTCCAATTTAATATCCCTATTAAATAAAGCATTTAATAGTTCTGGCAATTAAAAACCGCCATTACATAAGCTCAGCAGCCAGGTCTACTGCAGAAGATGCATCAGCTGCATAACCAGCTGCACCTATTGAATCTGCATATTCCTGTGTCAGAGGAGCTCCGCCTACCATTACTTTCACACTCGCTGTGTCACTATCTGCCTTAAGGGCGTCAATGACTTCCTTCATGGCAGGCATTGTGGTTGTAAGAAGCGCGGAAAGACCAAGCACCTTAGCGCCTGATTTCTTTACTTCTTCTACAAATTTGTCTGCGGGGATGTCAACACCAACATCCACTACTGAGAATCCTCCGCCCTCAAGCATCATGCACACGAGGTTCTTTCCGATGTCATGGAGGTCTCCCTGTACTGTACCGACTACCACGGTGCCCTTCATCTCAGCACCGCCTTCAGCCAGAAGCGGCTTGATGATGTCCATTGCGGCATGCATAGCTCTTGCAGCTATGAGTACCTCGGGAATGTACATCTCATTTGCCTTAAACTTAGTACCTACTACATTCATTCCCGGTACCAGGCCTTCGTTTAAGATCTCTGTTGCAGCCACTCCGTCTGCTACCAGCTTTTCTGCCAGCTCTTTTGATGCTGTATTATCGCCCTTTATGATAGCATCAGCTAGCTCCTGGTATTTTGCCATACTCTACTCCTTTCCTTGGCTCCAATTATAAAACAGCCTTATACACAGATAAGGCTAGCTTTTATAATAGCATGAAACCAGCAAAAATAAAGCAAAAGTTGATGCGGTTCTGCCTGCTATTTAACAGTTGTAAGGAATCTGGCGGTTTTTTATTTACTCATTTTTTTTTATGTTGTATACTTTTTTTGCAGACAACAAAACTAGAAATTTTTTATGCCCATAAATGCTAAGGAAAGCATAGAAAAACTTAATTCAGAGATCCTGTCTTGTCAGAAATGCAAGACTCTTGCGGAGCTTAGAAAGACCCCGGTCCCCGGTGTGGGCTCACCAAAAGCCAATATAATAATAGTATCGGATTTCCCCCATAAGGATGGCGCTGAGAAAAAAGGTATTGCCTTTTCTGGAGACGGATCAGGCCAGTTCATCAGGGATATCCTGGACGAGGTCAAGCTCTCACTGGATAAAGACACCTATCTTACCTATCTGGTAAGATGTACTCCCAGAAAGAAAAAAGATGGAAAGGTCACGGAGGAGAAAAAGCCGACGGCTGCCAATATAAAGAACTGTATCTCCTATTTGGCCCAGGAAATATCCATCAGCACGCCTCATATAATAGTAGCGCTGGGCCTGGATGTCTCCAATACCCTGCTGCAGGACTTCTTTTCAATCGGGAAGAAGTTTAGCAAGATGGAAGATATCCATATGAGGGTATTTGAGAATCCGTCTTTTAAGCTGGTGCCTTTTTTCAGCCCGCATGATGTCAAGTATGAAAAGATTATACCGGAAGAAAAGTATATAGAGGATTTCAAGTCTCTGGCAAAACTTCTTAAAATGGTGTAATTGTCCTGACAGGAACCTGGGAGCCTAGTCTTCCACAAGGTAGACTCTTATTTGCCTGCGCCCAAATTTAAAGCATTCTTCCAGGCTTTCAAAACAAAGGTCCACCCTGTAGTTTTTTATCCATCCTCCTGTGTCTGCAGCCAGGGCTTCTCCATATCCTGGTATATAGAGTTTGGTGCCCAGTGGTATTATCCGGGGGTCTACGGCAACTATTCCTTTCCTGGCCCGTAGTCCGGTAGCAGTGATGCCATTGCCGTTTATATCATTTCCCCCTTTGCCGAATGCATAATATCCTGTGGCTGTCATCTCCCACTCCCCGGCAAGTGTAAGTCCTGCCGGCTGTATGGCAGCTATCCTCTTCTTGATGGCAGCCAGTAGGTCCTGGACTTCTTTTTCCTCGCTTTCAAGGCGGGTAAGCAGTACCTTGTTCTCGGCAATATCGATTTCCAGCTTCTGTCTTTCCTCCTCAAGCCTGGCTTTGAGTATCTGGTTTTCCTGGATCTTTTCTTCAGATTTTCGGCTTATCCGGTCGAATTCTTCCTTTTCAAACCTGAGTTCCCGGATGAGCTCTGCTTCCTGCAGCATGATATTTTTGAAAAGGTAAAGATTATTTACCACTTCATTTAGGTTCTTGGCACTTATTATGAACCTGGCTACATCATTATTTCCATATTTATATGAAAATATGGCCTTATCAGATAGGAGGGTTTTTTTTGCTTCCATACTCTCCAGGATCTCCTGCTTCTGGACTTCCAGCTCCTGCATTTGGATTTTAAGCATGTCCAGGTCTTTATTTATGGCAGAGATCTCATTTTTCCTGGTCTCTACGATGGTCTCTGAAGCTACTATATCTTCCAGCAGGGCTTCCTGCTCAGAATCCAGCCTGGCTATGGCATTGCCAAGTTCCTTTAAGGTAATGGCGTGGAGCTCTCCCGGGGATCCTAAAAGGACCAGGGCTGTCAGGAGCGCTGCCAGGACTCCCAGCAAGATCCTCCTTACCGGGAGTATATTATTTCCGGGGAACACCCCTGAACTATTTGTTTTTTGATAATGCATCGGTACCGTTAAATTAAACCGTGTCCATAAATATTAATTTGGATTTCTTGTATTTATGTAGTATTTTATCTTTTCTTATTCTAGAATTTTAGTATATTTGGATTAATTTTTATAGGAATATTATTTTTACCCGGAACAGGGCTTTATGAAAATACTTGTAGTCAGCGATAAGATAATAGATATAATCTATACTCCATCCATAGAGGAACGGATGGCTGATATAGATCTTGTAATATCTTGCGGTGACCTCCCCAATAGCTACCTGGAGTTTATAGTAACCATACTGAATAAGCCCCTGTATTATGTCTTCGGCAATCATCACCGGAGTACTGTATATACGGAAAAGGGCAAAAAGACCGGAGGCCCTGAGGGCTGCATCAATATCGATAACCGGATAGTAGAGCATAAAGGTGTCCTTATTGCCGGCTTTGAAGGCTCTATGAGATACAGGCCCGGAAAATACCAGTACTCGGATTTCGAGATGTGCATGAAGATAAACCGGTTAAAGCCCAGGCTGTATGCTAATAAACTGTTTAAGAAGAAATATGTGGACATCCTGGTTACCCATGCACCTCCCCTGGGAATACATGATGAAGATGACCTCTGTCACCGGGGATTTAAGTGTTTTAACAGCTTTATAAAGAGCTATCATCCCAAATATCATTTACATGGGCATATCCATTATTATGGCTGTAATTATGAATGGCTGACCGAGGTAAACGGGACAAAGGTAGTCAATGCTTATGGTTTTCAGGTCCTTGAGATCTGATCGACGGTAGTAAGGCATTTAATCATTTTTTAAATTGTTTTTAAT